>ENA-ORNR01000336-ORNR01000336.1-human-gut-metagenome-genome-assembly--contig:-NODE-336-length-46167-cov-20.127581_pt1 | contig 46167 bp, 27 predicted proteins | sample MGYA00242114_ERZ509020 | MGnify/ENA primary metagenome ERZ509020 (study PRJEB26280, sample SAMEA2338758) | human gut metagenome | biome: human gut; feature: human-associated habitat; material: faeces...
GCGATTATCACATCGTCGGCATAATCTATTTTTTCAAGTCCGTCCGACAGCACAAGACGCACCGCATCTTCTTTTCCTATGTAGTGCATTACCGTCTGTTTTGCCGAAAGCAATGGGCCTTTGTTTATATCCGCAGCCGTGAGCTTTCTTTCACCGTCAAGATAGAGCCTGCAAGGGAGCAGGGCGTGATCCGTACCGACATCGCAGATCTCTCCGCCTTTACGCACCATTCCTGCCGCCGCCGCAAGTCTTGGCGAGAGTATCGGCTCGTGCATCAGTTGCCGACAGCCTCGTTCAGCTTCTTAACCAGCTCGTCCGCATCAACACCGTGAACATCGCACGCCTGTGCAACAGTTTCACCTCTTGACGCAGGGCAGCCTAAGCAGTGCATACCCATTTCAAGAAAGAAGGGGGCTGTTACCTCTCCGTATGCGTCTAAAATATCGCCGATTATTGAATCCTTTGTGATAGTCATGTTTTTTACATTCCTTCCGATAGAAATTTCAGTATATAAATATACATTATTTATTATACACCAATCCGAGTGAAATTACAATAGCGGAAATGAGAATTTGCGATGTGGGGGGGATTTAATCGGCTTGTTAAAAATCTTATTTGTGAGGCTTTTGTGGGAAGGCTGTATTCGATGCGACGATCCCTCAGTCTTGCGACATAAAGGTTTGAGTGAATATTTAAGATACTTAAAACGCAAAGTATGGCAATTTATGATAAGAAATAGCCTTGTCGCAATCCAGCTCCCTTTGGCAAGGGAGCCAAGAGGCTTGGTGCAGGACGAACGGTTTGTGATAATTTATAACTATTGTGAAATGATAAGGTTCAGTGCAAAATTGCAATATGATTAAAATGTTTAAACGCAACAACGGCAGATACGCTTTCGCATATCTGCCGTAATTCGCTTATAAAATTTATGATACCGTTAATTCCCGCCGTTTAGCTATGTTCAGCAAAACAGTATCGTTCCAAAAGGCGGAATTTGGTGCGGCGCATCGCCGCAAAACAGCAGATACGCTTTCGCATATCTGCCGTAATTCGCTTATAAAATTTATGATACCGTTAATTCCCGCCGTTTCGCTACGTTCAGCATAACAATATTATTGCCAAAGGCGGAATTACCGGTGGCGTTGCCACCTTAGACGGTGGGTTTCTGGCGTACCTTTATGTGTACTTCACGCAGCTGCTGTTCGGTTACCTCTGTGGGTGCGCCGAGCAGGAGATCCTGTGCGTTAGAGTTCATCGGGAATGCGATAACCTCTCTTATGCTCTCGTCGCCTGTGAGGAGCATTATCATACGGTCAACACCGGGCGCCATACCTGCGTGGGGCGGAGCGCCATACTGGAACGCATTGTAAAGAGCGCCGAACTTCTCGGCAACGTCCTGCTCTGTGTAGCCGGCAATCTCGAAAGCCTTTATCATTATCTCAAGGTCGTGGTTTCTTACAGCGCCGCTTGAAAGCTCAACACCGTTGCAGACAATATCGTACTGGTATGCAAGTATGTCAAGCGGATTCTTTGTCTTAAGTGCTTCAAGACCGCCCTGCGGCATTGAGAAGGGGTTATGCGTGAATATAGTCTTGCCTGTTTCCTCGTCCTCCTCGTACATCGGGAAGTCAACGATAAAGCACATCTCGTATCTGTCATAGTCAATCATATCCATACGCTTTGCGACTTCTGTACGGATCTGACCTGCAAACTTGGGCGCCATCTTCTTGTTATCGGCTATGAAGTAAAGAACATCGCCCACTTCAAGAGCGCATCTGTTCTTAAGCTCTTCTCTCTGCTCGTCATTCAGGAACTTGTCGATAGGACCGAGATACTTGAAGCTCTCGTCTACCTTGACATATCCAAGACCCTTCATGCCGATTTCCTTAGCGAATGCTTCCATCTTCTCAAAGAAGCCCTTTGACTGACTTGCCATACCGGGAACTCTGATACCTCTTACGCACTTGTTTGCGAAAGGCTTGAAGTCGCTGTCAACGAATAAGTCGGACAGCTCTGTTATAATAAGAGGGTTACGCAGGTCGGGCTTGTCTGTGCCGTACTTCAGCATTGACTCGGCGTAGGGGATACGCTTGAAGGGTGCGGGAGATACGGGCTTACCGCCGAACTTTTCAAATACTGCGGATAAAACCTCTTCTGCGTTTGCAAAAACGTCTTCCTGTGTTGCAAATGCCATTTCAAAGTCAAGCTGATAGAATTCGCCGGGTGAACGGTCCGCTCTTGCGTCTTCGTCACGGAAACAAGGTGCTATCTGGAAATACTTATCAAAGCCGGATACCATAAGCAACTGCTTGAATATCTGCGGTGCCTGCGGCAGAGCGTAGAACTTTCCGTGGTGCTTACGGCTGGGGATAAGGTAATCTCTTGCTCCCTCGGGTGAGCTTGTTGAAAGGATGGGGGTCTGTATTTCAAGGAATCCCATCTCGGTCATCTTACTGCGTAAGAATGAGATAACCTGTGAACGCAGTACGATGTTGTTGTGCATTCTCTTGTTACGCAGATCGAGATAACGGTACTTTAAGCGTATATCTTCCTTTGTTTCTGTCGAGGTGGGAACTTCAAACGGGAGCTGTTCAACAGTTACCTTGCCCAGTACCTCAAGACTTTCGGCTACTATCTCGATAGTACCCGTGGAAATCTTATCGTTGTAAGTACCCTCTGTTCTCTTTATTACCGTACCGCCTATTGTAACGGCACACTCCTTGTTTACGCCCTCAAGAAGGCCCTCGTTCTTCTGGAATGTAATCTGCACATAGCCGTAATGGTCACGCAGATCTATAAACTTGATTCCTCCGTGGTCACGGATGTTCTCTACCCAGCCTGCAACACGGACGGTCTTGCCGATGTCGTTTTCGCTCAGCATTTCACAGGTATGAGTGCGGTACTTGTTCTCTAAAAACATTTCTTTCTTGCCTTTCTTTCTTTATAATCAGCCCTTGAGCTTTTCTTCAAGCATTGCCTTTATACTTGCGGGTGAAGCCGCTCCCTTGAGTGCCTTGTTGCACTGTCCCATAAGGAAGCCGAACACCTTTGTTTCACCGCTTCTGTACTGCTCGACAGCCTTAGGATTAGCCTCCATTATGCCGTTTATCGTCTTTTCAAGCAGTGCGTTGTCTTCCTTTATCCACAGCTGCTGTTCTTCAGCGATGGTTTCGGGCTTCTTGCCTGTTTCAAGCATTTCACGAAGGATAATCTTACGGTTATCCTTTGATATTTTGCCGTTTTCGGCAAGCTCTATCAGCTTTGCTAAATCCTCTGCGGTAAATTTCATATTATCAAGATCAAGCTCACCGAGATTTATTCTTCTCATAAGCTCAACCACTATGAACGTGCCTATAGGCTTGGGATTATTATATGCCTTCAGCGCATTTTCAAACAGGTCGCTGACACGCTTTGAATCTGTCAGCACCTTTGCGTCAGCCGCAGAAATGCCGTATTCGCCTGTGTAACGTGCTACTCTCTGCTCGGGCATTTCGGGAATGTCAGCCTTGATAGCCGCAAGCTCTTCTTCCGTGAAGATTATCGGCGGTATATCGGGGTCGGGGAAATAACGGTAATCGTGTGCGTCCTCCTTGGAACGAAGCGAGCTTGTTTCGCCCGTAGCGTCATTGAAGTGAAGCGTTTCCTGTACTACTCTTTCACCGTTCTCGATAAGCTCTGTCTGGCGGTATATCTCGTATTCGATGGCTCTTTGTATAGCCTTTGTGGAGTTAAGGTTCTTTACCTCTGTTCTTGTTCCGAGCTTGTCTGAATCCTTTTCGGCAAGCGAAATATTAACGTCGCATCTCATAGAACCCTGTTCAAGCTTACCGTCGCATACGCCTGCGTACTGGAGCATAAGTCTTATCTTCTCAAAGAACGCTATGACCTCGGCGGCTGAATGGAAATCAGGCTCGGTAACTATCTCGATAAGCGGAATTCCGCAACGGTTATAGTCTGCAAGGCTGACACGCTCGATGTCGTCGTGAACGAGCTTTCCTGCATCTTCTTCAAGATGTATACGGTTTATTCTCATCGTCTTCTGCTCGCCGTCAACCGTTACGTCAACGTGACCGCCCAGACACACGGGGCGGGGCATCTGCGAAATCTGATATGCTTTGGGCAGGTCGGGGTAAAAATAATTCTTTCTGTCCCACTTTGTAAAGCGTGATATTTCACAGTTCATGATGTAGCCTGCTTTTATAATGTACTCAACAGCCTTTGAGTTAAGCACGGGGAGCGTTCCGGGAAGTCCGGAGCAGACAGGACAGCATCTGGAGTTAGGCTCGCCGCCGAACTCAGCCGAGCAGGTGCAGAACACCTTTGAGTTTGTGAGAAGCTCTGCGTGTATTTCAAGTCCTATGGTAGGATATAATTTCATATTGTTACCGTCCCTTCTTAAACCTCGCTGTAACGTCTTTCAAACGTCTTTTCAAAGGCGTCTGCCGTCTGTATCAGCGTAGCCTCGTCCCACTTTCTGCCGACAAGCGACATTCCTATGGGCATACCGTCTGCGTTATATCCGCAGGGTACGGAGATTGCCGGGAGCGATGCGATGTTTACCGTTACGGTGCATATATCTGCAAGATACATCTTTACAGGGTCGGTTTCCTGCTCGCCTATCTTATATGCTACTGTAGGAGCGGTAGGGGTCAGAATAACGTCCGCATTCTCGAATATCTCGTTATATTCCTTTATAATCTGCTGTTTTAATGCCAGCGCCTTTAAATAGTATGCGTCATAGTAACCGCTTGAAAGTGCGTAATTACCGAGAAGTATACGGCGCTTTACCTCATCACCGAAGCCTCTTGTACGGCTGTCACGAATCATTTCGTCAAAGGTTCTGCCCTCGCCTCGAAGCCCATATTTGATGCCGTCGAAACGTGAAAGGTTGGATGCCGCCTCGGCACTTGCCACAAGGTAGTAAGCCGATACTGCGTACTTAAGGCTCTTCATCGAGCAGTCAACGAGCGTTGCGCCCATTTCTTCGTATTTCTTAGCCGCCGCAAGAACCGCATTCTTCACTTCATCGTCTGTGCTGTCTGCAAAGAATTCTTTGGGGAGTGCTATCTTCATTCCCTTTATATCCTTGCCGACCTTGGCATTGAAGTCCTCGGCGGGCTTGTTTGCGCTTGTTGCGTCACGGCTGTCCTTGCCGCAGATAACGTTCAGTATAGTACCGCAGTCAACCGCACTGTTTGCGATAGGTCCTATCTGGTCAAGCGAGCTTGCAAATGCCACCAGACCGTAGCGTGATACTCTGCCGTAGGTTGGCTTAAGGCCTGTAACGCCGCAGAATGAGGCAGGCTGTCTTATAGAGCCGCCTGTGTCGCTTCCGAGTGCCGCAGGTGCAAGTCCTGCAGATACTACAGCCGCCGAGCCGCCGCTTGAACCGCCGGGTACACGGGATAAGTCGAAGGGGTTTCTTGTCTTTGCGAATGCGCTTGTCTGTGTAGAGCCGCCCATTGCAAATTCGTCCATACTTGTTTTTCCGAGAAGCACATAATTCTCGGCCTTCAGCTTTTCTATTACGTTTGCATCATAAGGCGGTACAAAGTTTTCGAGCATCTTTGACGCACAGGTCGTTCTTATTCCGTCCGTGCAGATGTTATCCTTTATTGCAAGAGGTATACCGGTGAGTGCCTTTGCCTTGCCCTTGTCTATAATCTCCTGCGCCTTTTCCGCATTTTTCAGTGCCTCGTCTTCGGTCACTGTGATATATCCGAGTACATCGGAATCTTTAGCCTTTATGCTGTCTGAATATTCCTTGCAAAGCTCTGCGGCGCTTATCTGCTTTGTATCGAGCATTTCACGCAGAGAGCCGAGCGTCTGTTTTTTAAGCTCCATTTATTCTCTTATCCTTTCGGCTCGTTTATCAGTCTACCATCTTCGGAACTACATAGCAGTTTCCGCTGGGCTGTGTGTTGCTGAGCAGCTTCTCTGTGGGGAATGAGGGCTTTGCAACGTCTTTTCTTACCTCGTCATAGCTTATGCTGTTATTATCCTTGGTATCATCGTAAACTACGTCAAATTCCTTTACGGTGTCCATAAGCTCGATTATTGCGCTCATTTCGCCCATTACCTTTTCTTTACCCTCATCGGTATAATTGAGCTTGCTCAGATTACACAGATGGTCAATGGTCTTTATATCCATTATGCCGTCATTCCTTTCCTGCGGGGCTTTTTCTGCCGTTTGTGGCAGAACCTACTGACCCATTATAGTTATACTTTAACTATTATACAACATTGCGAGTCTATTTGCAAGCGTTGGAGGGTAAAAAACTGTGTTAAAGTGAGATTTAGCATTTATCTGTAGTAAATTAGCTGCCGATAGTGCTATTTGCCGGATAGCACTTCTCGGGTTCGCTATTCAAATCGATGCACTTGTCAATATGAAAGAGGGAAAGAACAAGAACCAAAGCGATTAGGGAAACAACTTCTAAGCAACTACAATCCCCACTGTAGTTGGCTCGGCTTGACCGAGCAACAGAAGTTCACCTTTGGCGAGGCAAGTTTAGTGCGGAGCGAGGGTGTGTTGTCCTTTTGCAATGGTTGTGAAGGCAGCAATATTCGGTGCAACGGGAGGCAATCCCTCCGTCTTGACGGCAGAAAAGTTTGCAGCATAAAAAGGGTGGACATATCACAAGCAGAAAGCAATAAAATCAAGGCTTGTGCCTTGCCGTCAATCCACCTCCCTTTGACAAGGGACGGGCATGGATGCCCGAAATTGAACGCCCAAAGTTTCGCAAGGATGCGAAACCAACAGAGCGTTCATATGGCAAGTGTGGTGGTGCTTTTCGAGGGATAGTGCGTTTTTTAAAAGGGTCAATGTCAGTGCAGTTGCACTGATAAGGTCACGAAAATATTAATGTCTTGTCGGTACGGAAAATGTTTTAAGCGATGTTGGCAATATATTTCGCTGTACAGCTTTAATAACAATGGTTTTTTCGGCAGGCACACAAGAACTCCCCCGACTTATCATCGGGGGAGTTCCTGCTTATTGATCGAGGGGATGTATATAAACTTTCGTTGTACTTAGCCGGAGCGGTATCGCATCTGCGGTAACTGCGCTCCTATAATAGTACCGCCTGAGCGGTTATCAAGGCACTCGCCTTATCGCCGTCGGAAATCCTTTTCCTTCGACTATGGCTAAATTATAACGCCTGTTTGTTAATTGAATAATAACTGAGGGTGAAAAAATTATGAAAAGGTGTGAAAAGCAGTTTTATTCTCCTGAATACCCGCTTATGCAGGACAGTAACCATACTGCGTTTTAAATTGCCTGATACGATTACCGTATGTTTTGAGAAAGGTGTATTATATTTCGGGAGGGGCAAGCCCCTCACCCAGATTGTAGAAAAAGTCTGTTTTTGAAATCAACTTCTGATTTATTATCCCTATCCCCTTTAGGACACTCTGATGGCTTTGCCTCGTGCAAAGCTTGGTGTGTCCTTATTTCGGCATCCTTGCCGAAAACCCCTTTCCCCGGGAAAGGGGCTATATTACTGGGGCTACCGCCCCTAGACCCCGTCGGGGGCTACGCCCCTGCGACCCCTTTTTTATCAACGATATAGGTTTATCGACAGTCTGAAACCGCCCCGATTAAAAAGCGGTTGATTTTTAATTCAATCTTGGGAGCGGCTGTTTATGAAGTTGCATTCTCCCCGATAATATGCTAAAATATTCACGAGGGAAACCTTGGACGTCAGGCGGTCAATTCATCTCCCGAAAGTGCGTTGCACTTTGAAAGGAGGTGAAGCTGTGTACATAACGCTAAGTGATTTGATACAGATAGGAATATTTCTCACTGCTTTCACAGTTATGATATTCACAATCATTTCTTTTAATAAAAAGAAATAACCGCCCTATGTTGCAAGCTGAAGGCGGCTATTCTTAAACCTAATTCAGGGAGCGACCGTCTGTCGTTTCCCTCTTTTTGTATCTATAATATAACATAAAATCAAGTCGGTGTCAAGTGCATCGCCCTGCATAATCCGAAGAACCGCCCCGATTAAAAAGCGGTTTTCCTCACAGGCCTTATATATTTCCAGTATCTCCTGCAGTCGTGATAGAAATAGAACACCCTGCACTGCGTTTTGTCAAGCTCATAGCCCGACTTTTCATAGTCAAAGTCCTTCATAGCCTGTTCTATCTTTGCTTCAACCGCACTGTTTTCAGTCTGAAAGTCGAACGGGCCGTGTTCAAATACGATATATTCGCCCTCAGGCACGTCCATGATCTGCATCTGCCTTGGTATCTCTCCGCTGTAGTCGGCAGGAAGCCTTACACCGTAAGCCTCAGCCAGCGGAATGCCCCAGCTGCATATTCTTCCCTCAGGCTCGTTTATGTACGCCATCACCTGACCGCTTCCGCTGTTCGCCTCATCGCCGCCCATATCGTCGAGCTTGCCCTTGATACTGTCAAGCAGTCCGCATATAGTTGCACAATCCTGTCCGGGAATGTGACTCTGCTTTTCCCAGAAGTCGAAATACCCTATACTCTCGTAGTTTCTGATATGCAGGAATTTATGAGCCGGTATCGTTACGAAATACGCCTTAATATCACTGTTTGTCTGTGCCATACCTGTTCCTCCTATACCTAAAAGATAACAGTCGAAAGGTCTTATAATCGTGCGGAGAATTACCGGTACAGGCTGTAAGCGGTAAGCGCTCGGAGTAATTCCGTATGCCGCTTTGAATGCCCTTGTGAACGCCTCGTGAGATGTAAAGCCGTAGTCAAGTGCAATATCAAGTATGCCCTTGTCGGTATCTCTCAGTTCCCTCAGCGCAAAAGCAAGCCTGCGGTATCTCATATAATCCCTGAGCTTCATTCCCGATATTTCGCTGAATTTCCTTGAAACATAGTATTCCGAGTAGCCAAGCGTCTTCGACAGCCTGCCGAGCGTCAGCCTTTCGTCCTCGCCGCTTTTTATACACCTGTCTATGTCGTCAACAATATTCTGAATATTCATATACCATTCGTTTATCTCACTCATCTGTTTTTCTCCCTTACAGCCTTCTTCCGCCTTTCCGACTGAATTTATTTTGCCATAAAAGAGAAGCGTCCGCTTGATACGGCTTGCCGTTTTTACTGAAGGCAGCACAGTATTTTCATATCAGATCAAGATAAGTCTTGAGATCGCCGACAAACTGATTTCCGCACCGTGCAAGCTCACCGAGCACTCGATCGGTTCCTTTTTCGGTCGTATACCAGTTTTCTTTGGTGATGTTATAGCAATGTACGGGGCAGACCGTCATATCAACATTCGGGAAAGCCATTTGATACAGCATTAAGCATCGGCGAGCATGAAAGGCTTTACAAACAATTATACCGCTTTTTATCACTATGCCCTTTTCATCAACGGCTTTACGAGAAAGAAATGCGTTATCACGGGTATGCCCCGACTTGCTTTCTTCAATGATCGCAGTCTGCGGAACGCCGTTTTTTACGAGTACATCTGTAAAAAACTCGCAGTCTGACCGGTAATCGCCACTATAAATTTCCGCTTTTGAGCGGACGCCGTGCCATTTTTCCTCTTTAACGCTTACTCCTCCTGACGGGACTATCCAATCAGTCAAACCTTGTCGGTATAATTCTGCGGCATATTCGGGCTGTTCGGGGTATGAGCCGCCCGGCAGAAAAATCGCATCGACCTTTTGAGGTTCTCCTGACACAAAGATATAATCTGAAATATCTGTGATGATCCGGTTTGGCATAGGGGTTCTCCTCTTAGTTTTTTTGTAAAAGAAAAATGCGTGATCGATACAGCTTGCTGTTTTTACTACTCTTCCGGCGTAAAGAACACATTCCCGTCATCGTCGGTCGTAAACACCGTGAAGCCGGTATAGCACACATTTCCGTAAATGTCGTTTATAACAAAGCTGTATCTGTAGTCGCCTGCAGGCAGATTGACAAACTCTATCATATTGTCGCCGCTGTAGGTGCATTCATCGCCCTCCGCCTTGCCTGCAAAGTTACCCTCGCTGTCGTAGGTGTTGAATATCGGCACTATGACATCGCCCTCTTTAAGCGGAACAACACTCCTTGCCGACTCGCCGTTTTCGTTTACGCCGTCCCATGTTCCAAGCACCGTTATGTCATACGCATTGCCGTCCTGCGTCATAGCTATACGCAGATTTGTTTCCTTGCCGTTGAGCTTTACGGGAGATGTGTATACCGAGCTGTTTCCGTTCTTCTCCACTATGAACATAGGGATAAGATTATTCTCGATCATATACCACTGACCGCTGAAATTATCCTCGACCAGTCCCGACGAGAAATCGACCTTTGTACTCTGGTCAACGCCGAATTCGATAAGCTCACCCGTTTCTTCGTCAACACGGTAAACCGAGCAGTTTACGCTTGCAAGATTATTTATAGTATCGTCCGTAACATTGAAGTAGAACGTTCCCTCATCGTCAAGCACAGGTCCGACATCTATCTGCACACTGCTCTTATCACCGCAGAAGCCCATATTGTCGGTCTTGTTGTTGTAATGCTCCCAGTTGCTCTCGTAGTCGGAATAATCCCCGTCGCTCCAGTACACCGCACCGTCCGCAAGCCACGTTTTTTCGCCGCTGTACCCGTCCGTACTGCCGTTTTGTGCGCCGTATGCGATTCTGTCAACAAACGTCATATAGTACGGACTTACGCACACCTTGCCGAATGTGGCAAGCTCGGTAGAGCCTGAAACGCCGAACGGATAGTAGGTCGAAAGCCCCGTCGAGCCGTCCTTGTCCTCGCCGTAGATGTTATACACTACCGCCTTTTCAAGTGCCGACATGACCTTGTCCGCCTTGTCGCCCGATACCGTAGCCGCTATCATAGAGCCGAGATCCACCATGTTGGTATATCCCTCTGTATCGTTGTTACTGCCGTATGCTCTTACGGTATAGATGCTTCTTACCGCATTTGCAAGCAGTGCAGGGTCAGAAGAAATATCGTTCATTTCCTCGGCGGCGTCATTCACCGCCTTTACAAGCTCGTCTATTCGGCTGAGATCCGTTATCGAAAGCGTAGCCTCGCCGCCTGCGCCGATAGCCTCGCACGATGCCATAAAGCTGTCAGCGACCGTCTTTCCGAGTTCGGCTGTATCCGCTGTCGGATTACTTTCCATAAAGCCTGCTATCTCGGTATAATCCCAACCGTATCCCGGTTCCGTTTCCTCAGACGCAAACATATAGTCAGCGTGCGGAACAAGCATATTCGCCGTTTCGACCGTTGCCATAAGGCAAGCGTCAAAGCCGATGAACGCAAACTTATCCGTCATCTTATCGTATATCGAGGTAAGCGCAGTGTCTATCTCCTCAAGCGACAGCGAATCGTTCTCGTTAAGCTCGTCGAAGCACACGCCGCTTATACTTCCTCCGCCGTGGTTCCAGAAGATAAGCCCCATTTTAGCCGCCGCATAGTTTTCTATGCCCCAGCCGAGAAAATCGACAAGCACATCCTCCTTGCCCATATTGACAGACTCTTTTTCTTCGATAAGGCTTATTTCTCCGCCCGTTACAACATAACGCTGTGTCTTTTCGGCAGAGATGCCGTATGTATCAGCCCACGCTCCCGCGCCGCCCGTCTGAATGACGAACTTCACGTTCTCGCTTTGTGATCCTGCAATCATTTCCTCAATGTCGCCGCTTGCAAGCCCGTTCTCGCTTTCAAGGTCACTTCCGCACATATACACGAATACCGTCTGTGTGCCGTCCTCGCCCATAGGCTTTTCGGCTTCACGCTGTTTTCTCGTAATGCTTATCCCGTCCGAGCCGCTGAACGTCAGCTTTGACGCACGACTGCCCGTAACACTTTCGTCATATTTATTATCACTGCCTTCACTGCTTTCCGAATTGCCGCCGTCACTCGTCTGCCTGTTGTCGCTTGCCGTGCTGTCGGAAATCTCCTCCTCATCGTCAAGGCAGCCGCTCGATAGCACAGCCGTTGCAAGTACCGATACCGCAAGCAGTGCCCGTAATATCTTTTCACTTGTTTTTCTCATAAGCTCTCCTTTTCTTAATTATAACCATATTCTCACATATTAATTATAATCGTTTTTCACTGCAATTGCAATAAAAAGGCACAAAAGGCATTTATTCGGCTGAAAACGGTAATCCCCCTCGCCGCCCTAAACTTCCAAAACCGCACTATCCCTCTCACTTTTCGTAATGCTAACATCTGTATTCTCCGATATGATTCTGTATCCGCACTATCCCACCCACTTTTCGTAGGGCGAGGGGCTTGCCCCTCCCGTTGCACCGTAGTTATTGATTTTCTCAGCGTTTTTAATCTATCAATCATCAATAGCGGATTGCAATCAAATTTTCATTTTTATATATTAACTTGATTTTTGATAATTGCAATGATGTTTCGGGAGGTGCAAGCAAGGCAAGGATGCCTTAAGTGTGTGCCCAAAGTTTCGCACGGATGCGAAACCAAAAAGCACACACAGACACTCCCCTACGAATATTCCTACAATTCATCACAACCGCATATAAACTGCAAACACCAAACTTGGCTTATAAACACTTTGCCGGTTTCGCAAAATGTAGCAAATCGCTATCACCCTTGCCTCCCCTCGAAAAAGGGGAGGTGGCTTGACGGCAAGGCACAAGCCTAAATTTTCAGCGTTTTTATGCGATATATCCGACTTTTATAATTACTAAGTCGGTCTGCCGTCAAGACGGTGGGGATTGAAGTTGATAGAACTTCTATCCCTAAAACTTCTAAGCGTTCACAATCACAACTCGCCCCTCACCAACCCTTCCAAAACCTCGCCCTTTTTAGTAATCCACAACTAACCCAATTTCCCCAAAAAAATTTTCAAAAACCTCTTGACAAATGCCGAAGTATCGGTTATAATAAAACCAACAAATCAGTAAACGTTACTGATTTCATTAAAAACAATAAGAAAATAATGATTTTATCACTATGAAAGGATAGGTAATTTACTATGAAAAAGTGGGTATGTCCGGTATGCGGTTACGTTCATGAGGGAGATACACCTCCCGAGTTCTGCCCCCAGTGCAAGGTTCCCGGCAGCAAGTTCATAGAGCTTAAGGAAAGCGAAAAGCTTGTATTTGCAGACGAGCACAAGGTAGGCATTGCAAAGGCAGTTGAGGATGAAGAGATTCTTGCAGGTTTAAAGGCTAACTTCGAGGGCGAATGCACAGAGGTAGGTATGTATCTCGCTATGGCAAGAGCCGCTCACAGAGAAGGTTACCCCGAGGTAGGCCTTTACTACGAAAAGGCAGCTTGGGAAGAGGCTGAACACGCTGCAAAGTTCGCAGAGCTTTTAGGCGATGTTGTAAGCGCATCGACTAAGGAAAACCTTGAAAAGAGAGTTGCCGCAGAGCACGGCGCTACACAGGGCAAGCTTGACCTCGCAAAGAGAGCAAAGCAGTTAAATCTTGACGCTATCCACGACACAGTTCACGAGATGGCTAAGGACGAAGCAAGACACGGTAAGGCTTTCGAGGGTCTGCTGAACAGATACTTCAAGTAAGCGGCGGCTGTGAGCCGCACCAAATTCGCCGTTCCGGCTGTTTCAGCTTGGCTAAGGTTACCTTAACGGCGGATATTAACGTTATAATTATGCAAATCGAGCCGTAAGCACTCTTGCTTACGGCTCAGTTTGTTCTTATAGTAAAAACGCATCTGATACACAAAAAAGAACACCGGTCGCCCGGTGTTCTCTTTTTTTACTGTCAGCTTATTTGGCTGTCTTCACATTTGCATAAGTATAAGTGCTTGTATTTGCACCCTTATAAGACGCAATCCTTACCTTATACACGCTTCCGGCCCTGAGTCCGCCAATAGTGACAGTAGCATTCGTACTGCCCTTTAACGTCTTTTTGACCCACTTGCCGCCTTTGTAAATTTCAACCTTATATCCGTCTGCACTGGCGTTTTTACCCCACTTAACGGTTATCGAGTTTCTTTTTGCCGATACAACCTTGATATTGGTTACCGGTGAAAGCACTGCAGTAACCGTAGTATAGCTGTAATCGCCGTACAGATTGTCCTTATACGCTCTTACCCTTACTTTATATGTGATGTAAGGTGTAAGTCCGCCAAGCACAGCCATTGCTGTCTTATTATCGGTTATGGTCTTTTCGACCCACTTACCGCCGATATAATATCCTACGTTATATCCGTCAGCGGTTGCATCCGCATTCCATATAACTACTGCCTTTGAGTCAACTGCGCTCTTTACCTTAAGACCGCTGACCTTTGTCGGAGCGGTAGTGATATAAATATCGTCGAATGTACTCTCAAGCTCACCCTTATAAGCCTTTATTCTGACCTTGTAGGTTTTGTAGCCCTTAAGCGAGCCTATTGTAACGGTAGTTTTTTTATTACCGGTCAGCGTCTTTTCATTCCACTTACCGTCTGCATAGTACTGAACGGTATAACCGTCCGCACTTTCGTTCTTATCCCATTTAAGCGTAAACGAAGAAGATGTGACTGTCTGCATAATACCAGTAACTTTTGACGGGAGCGTATCGATATAGCCATATGTATACGGACTGTAAAGGTCGCCCTTATATGCGCTTACCCTTACTTTATATCGTGTTCCTGCACAAAGTCCGTCTATAACCGCCGATATATTATTGTTGCCGGTAACAGTCTTTACGGCCCACTGATTATCAATGTACCACTCTACCTTGTAGCCGTCCGCTCTGGCGTTTCTGCTCCAGCTTATTCTTACCGTTTCATCGGTAGCCTTCACCGTATTTATATTCCATACGGGAGAAGGAACAGTATCAACATAGAAACATCTGAACTTGCCGGTGAATCTTCCTGCATAAGCCGCTATCCTTACCTTATATTTAAGGCCTGCAGAAAGACCGCTCAGCTTTGCCGCTACTCTGTCGCCGTCCGTGCTGAAGCCGATCTGCTTCCACTGATTGCCGACATAGCATTCGACATAATATCCGTCAACACCGCTTATATTCTTCCAGCTTATATCGACTTCATTGTATGTTGTCTTTTCAACCGCTATTTCTTCCACGTCGGGAATAGGCTTTACGGGAACACGGTTTCCGATATATGAATCCTTACATCTTGTGCATTCAAATACGCTGTAGCCTTCGTTGCGATAGTCAGGCTCAACTACTTTGATTACAACATAGTCGTGACCGAGAGGTTCGCCATACTCCGCTCCGCATATTTCACACTTTGCCTTTTTGGTGCAGGTAGCCTCTCCTCCGGAATGCTCACATTCGGTTATCGTAGCCGTTACAACGTCCGACTTCATCGAAACTCCCGCCGTTGCAGCATTGCTGTAGGTAAGACGGCAGTAGTACCTGCCCGTTGTGAGATTTTCGAGCGACAGCTTTCTGTCTGTAGCGCCCTCTATCTCTGTTTCGTAGCCGTTTTCATCAATGGCAATCCACTGATAAGCAACTTTTGCGTCGACCTCGCCTGAATACCACGGCACTGCACTTATTTGAAGTGACGGTATACCGTCGGGATAATAACCGTTGGTGTAATATACAGTATCAATCGGCTTGATTATCTGCATCGGACACAACCGTACCGTAAGTCCGATTGTCGATGATGCCGTTGCCTTATTAAGACTGTATATATCTATCCACTCTTTTGTTCCTCTGTCCTGTGCCCAGAAGCCGGGATCGATATAATCGGCTATCACCTTATTCGGGGCATTAGTTATGATTTCGGCAAACCCACCTGACGAAATGGATACATTACCGCCGTTTATAGTAAGGCAATTTATATTGTTGGAGGCCATTGTAACATTACCGCCGTTTATGGTCACATTGCTGCCTGTTGCAAGCCCGTCAAATGTGACATCACCGCCCCTCACTATGAATGCGTCTTGATTCTCAAACGCTGTCACCGCACAACGTCCCGTAACCGTCAGCTTTGCCTTGCCGTTTATGATGATCGGACGTGAGAACGCTGTACGAACTGCGTACTTGAGCGTGAAGTTACCTTCGGTTATGACTAACTGACCGCCGTATCCGTTCTTGTTATAAAGCGGATATAAGGTACAGCCCTCGTTTTCGCTCTTCTGAGCGTCTTTCGCAGCCTCGTCAAGATCGTTATAATACCTGACATCGTCGCCCTTTGTTATCTTTGCATTGAACTTGCTCTCGCATATCTCGCAATATGTCGGCTCGGTAATATTACCTGCGGTTTCCTTGTCCGCTGTAGGATCGACCACCTGAGAATGATCACAGTCAACAAGGTCTATGCTTACAGTGTTCGACTTTATTTCATAGCCGTCATCGGTAATAACTACGAAGTATATCTTGGCAGCAACGCTGTTGCCCGCCTTATCAATTATTTCGTCTGCCGACAATTTAGCGTCCTTTACAAGTGCGCTTAAGCTGCTATAAATTATATCTCCGCTTACATAGGAGTTTATACCGTATCTCTTACTTACATACGAGTCGTTCAGGTTCGAGCCGTTAGCAAGAGACAGGTTGAACTTCAGCGTGGGATTTGCGTTGCTGTTGCGATACAGCTTGTTTATTTCTGTGCTAAGCGTTGCGCTCTTTATCGGCGCTTCTTCTACATTCACCGGTTTATTGTCGTTATTCACACTGCTATAAACGCTCTCTGCACGTTCTGCAATTGAAAGCCATGCACCGCCGTCCTTTTTATATGCATAACCGTCAGCCAGAACAGATTCAAGACTGCCGTTTGCTATCTCGATGTTGTAGAATTTACCGCCGCTGATTTTTGCTTTAGCGTTACCTATAATGGTCAGAGCGTCTATAACGCCGCCGCCTATTTCTGCGTCGCCGTCTATGTAAACCATCACCGATGTGAATTCACCGCCGTTGATGATTAACTTTGAGTTTGCGTAAGCTTTAATAGGCATCCGCATTTTGCCATCGCCGCCTACGGTAAACATACCGCCGTCGGATACTTCTACAGGTGCATTGAAAGCAAAAGTGCCACCCAGTTTTTTACCGTTCAGTGCAAGCGTTACATTGCCGGTAATGGTAACGCCCTGTGTAAGTTCGCTGTTTGTAATATCCTTATACAGCGTTACAGTAGCCGTACCTGCCTCGTTAGCCTTGTCAAAAGCGTCATAAATATCGCTGAACAGATCTGTCATTTCGCCGCCGTCAGCCGTATAGCTTACAGTTGCGGCGATTTCCTCATTGCAGTAAGGACAAAGGTTTCCGTCAAGCGCATAACTGTCGTTTTCGTCTTTATGGTCGCACTTTATAACATTAAGATAATTGGCTGTGGTCATGCTCTGAATTTCAGCATATTTGAAACCTGAACCGACAATCGCATTTAAGCCTATAACTCTGCTTCCGCTCGCAATTGCCCTGCCTAAAGTATAATTGCTTTCATTTTCGCAAGTGAAGATGTTGAACGTACCGCTTACTATAGAGACATTATATCCGCTTCCACCGGTCGTGTCTGCTTTCATGCTTAAATAATCGGCATTAACATCATTGATGACCGTGTCTCCGCCGTTTATCGTTATTGCGCCGATATTAGCACCATCGGCACTAACCTTTCCGGAATTTACAACTAAATAATTCAATGTGGCTTTACTGTCAATTAAAACATTGGCATTCTCACCCGATACCGTTACACCGGTAAGTAAACTTGAGGCTTTTTGCGGTGCCGTAAACGTTATATCTCCGCCCTTGACATTAAATGTAAATGCTGTGTTGCCGTCATTTTTATTTAAATCAACGGTAAATCTACCCTTGCTTATGTCAAACGTTTCATTATTGTTAACCAAACTGTAGTTTAACAGCTTTAATGTACAGCCTTCGCTTTCCTCGGCAACGCCGATAGCGTCATTCCAGTTTTCGTAATACGATAACGTGCCGTCAGACAGCTCTACCGAAGCCGGTAGTGCTCTGTTGCATATACCGCACACACAACCGTCATCGTCACATTTTACGCTTTCGACGGGGTGCTGACAGGTAGCTACTGTAAGCGTTACCACATTCGACTTATAATCATATCCGTCATAGGTAAATATGCAGTAATATTGGATTTCTCCGTCTTCTGCCACCACTTTATCAACTTGATCGCCAAGTAAATAACAGTAACCGTTTAATAATTCTGTTTTTTCGCTTATTACCGTTCCGTCAATTAAGCATCCGGTAATATAGAGTGTTTTATCTCCCGAATATGTCACATCGGCCGCGAAAGTTACAGCCTTTTTACCGTTACGGTATATTATCGGTGACTCGTTCTCAGCGGAAATTGTTGCGCTCTTTATCGGCGCTTCCTTTACTTCTACATTAGTTATATCCTGCTTTTCACGCTCTGCAATAGTAGACCAGATGCCGGAATCGATAATACTCCTATAGGCATAGCCGTCCGCAAGAAGCTGTCCTACGTTTCTGCCTTCGCCTGAAACCTGTAAGCTGTAGAATTGACCGCCTTTAATTACAGCGTTACCGCCGTCTTTAATTATGAAGTCAGAGAAAGTACCACCGTTGATTTCCGCATTGCTGCCGTTGCGAACGGCAACACGTTTTATTAAGCCACTGCCGTTAACGGTCAGCTTACCGCTCGTTACTTCTATGGAATACCATACATCAGTACCGGGTTGTGAGAGCCTTTTACCGTTAAGTTCAAGCGTAACATTGCCTGTAACAGCTATCGTATCTGTAATATCGTCCGTGATGTTCTTCTGCAGCGTTACAGTAGCCGTACCTGCCTCATTAGCCTTGTCAAAAGCGTCATAAATATCGCTGAACAGATCCGTATTTTCGCTTCCGCCGTCCGTATAGCTTACAGTTGCAACGATTTCCTCATTGCAGTAAGGACAGGGATTACCGTCAAGCACATAACTGCCGTTTTTGTCCTTATGGTTGCACTTATCAACAAAAATTCTATAGGTACTGGTCATGGTCTGAATAGCTTCGTATGTGTAAACAGTAATGCCATTCATACTATCGGCCGAAACTACGCTTCCACTCGCAATTGCCCTACCTAAAGTATAATTGCTTCCATTTTCGCAAGTGAAACTGCCGAACATACCGCTTACGATAGAGACATTATATTCGCTTCCACCGGAGCGGTTGTCAAACATAGCTAAAGAATCAGCTGTAACATTTTTAATGACCGCTTCACCGCCGAAAGTTCTCAGTGCACCGATTCTTGCACCGTCTACATCAGTCTTTGCGCCTTCTATTGACAGTTCGCCGATATAACCATCGGTACTGTTTACTGTAAGCGTACCGCTTAATGTTCTTACTCTTCCCAGCTTGATTTTACCGTCAATTGTAACCTTAGCGTCAGCTCCGTTTACATTGATTGTGCTTCGCAGATTTTCTACATCGGCTTGTTTTACCGAAGAAGTGAAAGTCACGTCTCCGCCTTTGACATCGGAATTATAGTATACCTCTTTACCGTTAAAGTCAACAGTAAACTTGCCGCCCGTCACGGTAATGGACGTATTAGAAGTAGATACTCCTTCAGAAATCAGCTTTACAGTGCTGCCCTCGTTCTCCTGTGCCAGCTTTATGGCACTTTCTATATCCGCATAGCCTAACGGCTCACCGTCAGCCTTTATTACCTGAGCTCCTATCAATAAATCACATATACCGCAGAATACCCCTCCGTCGTTGTTTTTCTCGGTAAAGCTATCCTCCGGGTGCGAGCAAGTTGCAAGTGTAAGCTTAAGCACATTCGACTTATATTCGTATCCGTCACACTTCAGTACAGTGTAATATTCAACCTCACCGTCTTCCGCTACAATCTCACCGATTTTATAACCGAATACCATATACCAGTTAACAGAAAGCTTAGAATCTTTACTGCGATTATTGCCGTTTACATAGTCCGAATAGGTTATCCGCTTTGAAGTGTCCGCCACATCGCATGTAACATTGACTTTCAATTTTTTCGCTCCGTTACGGTATATAACAGGCGCTTCTCCGCCTGCCCACGAAATACTTGCACTCTTTATCGGTGCTTCTTCTACGGATAACGCTCCTTTAGAACCGCCCAAATAGCTATCTTTTTCACGCTCATCAATCGAAAGCCAAGTGCCGTCAGCATTTTTATACGCATAACCGTCTGCCAGTACAGATTCAAGATTGCCGTTAAATATCTCGATGTCGTTGAATTTACCGCCGCTGAGTTTTACGTTACCGCGAACGGACAGACCTCGTATAGTGCCGCCGCCTATTTCTGCGTTGCCTCCTTTTTTAACTGACACAGAATTGAAGTATCCACCGCCGTTAATGACTAATTTTGAGTTTTCATTAACGTAAATAGGTGTATCCATATTGCCATCGCCGTTTACAGTAAGCGTGCCACCGTCAGATACCGATATACGCGCTATGCCATAACGACCACCCAGTGTTTTACCGTTCAGTTCAAGCGTTACATTGCCCATAACGGTAATCTCCTGTGTACGTTCGCTGTCTGTAATATCCTTATACAGCGTTACTGTAGCCGTACCTATCTCATTAGCCTTGTCAAAAGCGTCGCATATATCGCTGAACAGTTCTGTCTTTTCGCCGCCGTCTGCCGTATAGCTTACGCTTGCGGCAAACTCAGAGTTACAGTATTTGCATATACCGCCCTCATTAAAGGCATAACTGCCGTCCTCATTCTTATGCTCGCACTTTGTAACCAGATAATACCTTCCGTCATCGTCACCGGGGGCTAAATAGCTTTCTTCGGCTATATCACTGTATAATAAAGCCGTTGCTGTTTTCTCAGCAGTCGAATCTGACGAGTTATCATACCTTATAACACGCGCACCGCTTGCAAGCACGTCCTTTAATTTAAGCTGTCCGAAAACGATACGGCCGTAAGTACCGCCGCCTATAGTCACCTTTGCGTCGGTTGCGTCATTGGCTATAATCAAATTATCAGCACCCGCATTATTGTCGGCATTTACGCCTTCGCTGATGTTTACATTACCGCCAAATATAAGAATATCACCAAATCTGGTGCTTGAGCCTTCAGGCAGCGTAAAAGAGCCGCTGTTCACATATATATCGCAATTGATTGACATATGACCTTCGGCAATAACATCTGCACCTTCAATTATTATTCCCCGCCCGTCAGCAGTTTCATAGATAGTAACGTAATCATTTGCGGTGATCGTAAACTGACCGCTTGACAGCGTAACCCCACTATTGATCTTACCGCTTGTTACAAGAGTGAAAACACAGCCCTTGTTTTCAGCCTTATCGGCATATAATAAGCCTTCCTCAATGCTGTCAAAATATTCGTTAGTAGTACCGTCGGCTGATGTCACCTTTGCATAAAGCACAGCACCGCACGCACACTTTGTATTTGTCTCGTTGTATGTATGAGTATGCGCTACAACCATGACATTTGTAAGTCTTCCGCCGATTGTCTTCGCACTGCCGTCAACTATACTTTCGGGGAGAGTTGTGAATTCTTGTACGGTCGCAAATGCATAACCCTTTGCAAGCAGAGTGTTTACAGGTGTGCTGTTGCTTTCCTCGCCGCAGATGGTGTTGTACCTTCCGCCGTATAAAGCTACACCGCTTGCGTGTGCAATATAAACATTCTCAAATATGCCGCCGTATATTTCGACACACTTAGCACTGTTAATGACTAAATTGAGTACATCTGCGGCTGAACTGCCGCCGTCTGCAGTACCGTTTATAAGCGTACCGCCGTTTACACTAAAAGGTGCGTCTATGCATCCGTTGTAGGTGCTTTTCCTGCTGTCCTTAAGGTACAGCACACCACCGTGATTTACATTGATATTTGCCTCTCCGCCGAGTGAATATCCGTTCACATCGACAGTAACCGTTGTATTGCCGATATCTGCGTTCTGTGTGATCTCGCAGTGCTTATACAATGTAAGCGTACAACCGCTGTTTACCTCCGATAATGCCGCAGAAAAAGCGTCGTCTATATTATCGAAATACTTCGCTGTTCCCACGCCCGAAACGCCCGCAGTAAGCTGATACTCGCAGACAGAGCATACACCTGTTTTGCTGTCAACATCCGTATGACCGCACCGCTTACCGCAAATCGTACACTTGCCCGTTGTGCTGTCGTAACTGTGACCTTCATGTGGTATTACAATAACAGGTGTTGCAAAACCGTCTTTCAACAGTGTTTTTGAGCCGTCTATCGGCTCAGGATTGGGAGACTTCATAAACATACGGTTCTCAGCCAACAAAGTCAGTATTTCTGCGTTTGCTCTGTCCCCGCCGCCGTTATAGCATATTGTTTTGAAAGCTCCGCCGTGAAGAATTACGTCACTGCTTGCATCGTTTATATTGAGTGTTATAGAAAATGTACTATAGCAGTCAAATGTACCTGCACCTACCGACACAGTTCCCATAGCGCCGCATTTTTCGTCAAATGTCAGCTTACCGCCGGCAGCTACATTGAAATCGCCATAAATACGATTATTTTTTCCCGATCCCGTAACGGTTATATCTCCCGAAACAGTTAACGTACCTACATTGGCTTTCTCAGCGATCCACAGCGTGAACTTACCGCTGAGTGTTGTATAGCTGCCTGTATAATTCTTGTATACTCTTAATGTACAGCCGGTGTTTGCTTCTCTGTCAGCCGCTTCAAAAGCCGCCTCCATCTCAGTTTCCTTATAAACGGAAGCTACAGCCCCATCCTTTACGATAACAGCCGCATACTGATATTCACACTCGTTACACTTACCCGTTTCGCTGTTAACATCGCTGTGAGGGCAAACATATCCGCAGCCGCACTCGCCGTCAACATAGGTATGGCTGTGGTCTTTGATTGTCAGCGTTTCACTGCTTGATATTTCCTTAACATTTGCATTGAAAAGAGTTCCGTCAGTCTTGAAGAAAGCCTTACCCTCTCCGAGCATATCGTATAATGTCTTGCTGTCCCTGGCGTAAAGTCCGGCTGGATATGCACCGGCTTTCAATATAACCGTACTCGAATCATATACATAGATCGAAGTGTCTAAAACTACATCGCCGTCTATTATAAGCGTACCGCCGGCGTAGGAAGCGTCGTTTGTCGGATATACATTACAACCGAGCATAACCGGATTGCCGCTGTTTTTGATTGTAAGCTTTCCGTTTTTGCAAGGAGTAATACTCCGGATATTTAATCTGCGTCCGTTTAAGTCAATTGTAAGTTCTCCGTATAAGTCATACTGAGCTTTTGAATTATCATAATCCTTAAACAGCTTTATCGTACCGCTTCCGTTGTATTCATTCAGTAAAGAGTCAAGCTCATCGGTATCTACATACTTTAAGCTTCCGTTCTTGTCTGTATAGAGTGCGACAGACACAACCGCACCGCAGATTGAGCAGATGCCGGTGTCCGTGTTTATATCACCGCCATGCTCGCAGGGCTTTCCGCACTCCTCGCACTTGCCTGTTCCACTGCTGTATTTGTGGTCAGCGTCAGTATGCTCTACAACAGTAAGCGCAACGGAATAACCCATACTTCCATATTCTTTATAAAGATCAAGATAATTGCCGTTATCTTCACGTCGCAGTGCCTGCCGGGTAACATCAAGAAGATTGCCTAATTTCAGAACTCCGGAATTGTTTTGGCTATGATATGACAGCCCACCTAACTTCATTCCCGTAGCAAGCTTTACAGATGTCGTTGTAGTTCCGTCATCAGCCACTGATGCTATCACAGTCAACTGCTCTGTAGTTACTTTTTGCGCCCTCGCTTACAGTAAGCTGTGCACCTGCCTCAACAAAAATTGTATTAAATCCTGCATTTGCAGCGCTGTCAATTACGAAAGATCCGCCTTTGCAAACATACACCTGGTCAACATAACTGCCCTCTGTGCCGGTTAATGTAAGCGTGACGTCTTTGTTGACCTCAAGCTTGATATTGTTAAGCTTGTGACCGTTAAGGTCGATCATAACATTGTGTTTTACATCTATAGTATCTAAAGTTGCAGTTGCCGATGCATCGCCGATATCCTGATAGATCTTTACATAGTTTTCGGTATCGGCAGTAACACTGTTAAGGCAGTCTGCGAGCGTGTCATAGCCTGTCGGCGCATTGCCGTCTGTGCTGATTGTAGCAACAAACTGATGCGCACACTCGTTACACTTACCCGTGTCAATATCAATATTGCTGTGATCACATAACGCTCCGCAGTTTGTGCATTTACCGTCGGAATAACCGTTTTCATGTGCACATTCTTTATATGTAAATGTAAATTTTTCTGTAACAGTTTCTGTGCTGTCACCGTCTGAATAGGTTATATCGCAATACAGAACATAATTTCCGGCAGGAATATTATCCGCAAGCTTGAATTCGCCGTTGCTTCCGGATACTGCCGCACCGAGCTCATCTGCACTGTATGCACTGTTCGTACTGTACCAGTTATAGCTTATGCTTTCACTGTCAACCGTATAGGTGCTTACAAGCTTGTAATTGTCCTTCTCTTCCTGCGAAGTGTTTGTATAGAAAACCGTTCTGTTTGTGTTGTCACCCTGTGTAACCTTGTTGAAACGGTTTGCATTCGACTTTACCTGAACGGTATTGGATACAATATCTCCGCACTTTATTGTAAGAGTATTATCAGTGTCGTATGTAACCGAAAACTCGGTATCGCAGACCATGCACACCCAGCCGTAATCGGTCTTGATTATGCTTGCTGATAAATCGGGTTCATCGCCGCCGAAATAGCCTCTTGCGTCTGCAAACTCTTCATCGCTCATATTCTTCAGAGTAATATCAAAGTAAACCGTACCCTTGAGCTTGGTATCAGTCATGCCTTCAATTATTTCATACTCTTCCGTCTTGAATATTCCTGTCTGCTTTCCGAGTATTATACGGGGAGAAGTATCAGGCTTTATAACTACAGTCTTAGCGTCCGCTTCGCCAATCTCATAATAGCCGCTGTTATACTTGACCTCGCCTGTCACAGCACTTTCCGAAGCCTTGAACTCGGTCGAGCCCTTTATTACAAATTCATTCTCGTCTATTGTCGGTACAGTTTGACCGATAGCGTATGAACCGCCCGTAGTGTAAACCGAGCCTGTACCGCTCATTATAAGGTTTACTTTGTAAATGCCATACTTAGCACCGTAAGCAGTGACCTTACCGCCGCTTATTTCGGCATCCATTCCGTCGCCGTTGTTTCCGCTGTAGTATATTCCGACTCTTGCTGCATTGCCTTCAGGCACAGTAATACTGCCGTTTTCGCTGACGGAAATTTTGTCACCGAAATTACTGGTAAGCAATATTGCACTGTTTAACGTAGATTCATTAGCACAACCTACTGCAGTAAGACTGCCGTTGCCGTCAACAGTAATGCCGCCGCTGACATTGACAGCCACACCCTCAAAAGATGCAGTTGTCGCATTTGCGTTCAGCACACCGTCATTATGTATTTCAAGCGAATTTGTCTTTACAGTACCTGTTGCGTTTACTGTACCGCCGTTCAGGATTATTGATCCGCCGAGAGAGCGTGCCATACTGTCTGTAGAGCGGTTCTCTGCATTCAGCACACCGTCGCCGCTGATCGTCATTGTGCCGTCACAATTGACCTCTTTATTATTTACGGCACTGAGAACGTATGTATCGCTGTCGCCGGTGTTCGTCTGTACGATAGTATTGTTACCGTTCAGCACTATCTCCGTACCGTCGGGGACTGTTACGACGCTCATCATATTCTCTTCTGTTGTCGCCTGAATGTTCACTCCGTCAAGCGTCAGCTTCTTTGTGTCATAATCCCAGCTCCAGCCGACACCGTTTTCGTCCGCCGTCTTTTCTCTGAAATCAAGCGGTGTCGTGATGACATTGCTCTCGCCGTCATGCGTATGCTCCTCGCCCTCGGCAAATGCCGATAACGGTACAGCCGTCAGCGTCATTGCCGCAGACAGCACCGCACTTATGAGCCGTACAAATTTTTTCTTCATGTTTTTCCTCCTGTAGATTTACCCGTGCTTATGCCATGCACCTGCACTTATGCAGTGCCTCCTTCAGCTTTTCAAGCGGTATCGGCTTCTTGTGGAAATAGGTACAGCCAAGCCTGTATGACTGCGCCCCGAATCCCTCATCGTCCGACAGCCATATTACAGGCGTATCCCTGTCGGCATTCTTTGCCGCAATAACGCCCTCCATACCGTCCGCTCCGTCGGCAAGCACGATTATAAGGTCAGCCGTCTTACACTCCTTCGCAAAGCTCTCATACCTCTGACATACCCTGTAGGCAATTCTTCGATATGCCGCCGTTGCGATTTGTGTTATTTTCGCTTTCAGTATCTCCGCCTCGTTTGCTGTATCGTAAACGCAGATGAGCATACTTCTCCCCCTTATAATTTTATAATTATATCATAACTCATTCGCTTTTAATTTTCAACTTTTTGGCACGAACGGTTGTTATAACGGCACGAACGGTCATAAATGCGGCACATAATACAAAAAACCGGCGCCCTACAGCCACCGGTCAAGTGAAATATATCGCCAAGCACTATCCCTTCGCCCTGCACCACATTCTTGGCTCCCTTGAGTAAAGGGAGCTGGATTGCGACAAGGCTACTTCTTATCATAAATTGCCTTGCTCAGCGATTCAAGTATATTTAATATCCTCTCAACCTTATCTGTCGCAAGACTGAGGGATTGCCACACCCCTCGCCCCACCCCAACCCTCCCAATCCCGCACTATCCCTTGCTCCGCACCATATCCTTGCCTCCCTTGTCAAAGGTGAGCTTCTGTTGCTGAGCTTCGCTCAGCCAACTATTGAGGATTCTTCGCACCAACACCGCCGAAAACACTTTGCGTACTGACAAGGCGTTAATAATTTCGTGAGTGTATCTGTGCAACTGCACTGACATTTACCTTTCAAAAAAACGCCACTAACCTGAGATATATGTACTAATATGCTGACGTGTAGCATTAAGCGTCCCTGCATTAACAGGATATACAATGTTCCGGTGGTTATTCGAGTTTATCCAACACCCCGACGGGGTGGGGGTGTGAGTAAGGAAAGAGGGATGCCAAGCTGAGCATTGCTTTAGCAATGCTCCCGCTCCTCACGTCGCTCAAGAGGAATAACTGATTTGGGAGAGAACCTAAGAGTATAGGGCTGAGTCTTGCTTACGCAAGCACTCGGACGTTTCGCTTTGCTTCACTGGGCTGTCAAGTCCAGCGTAGCTTTAGCGGAGTGCACGAGCCTTGCGTAAGCGAGGCTCAGACTTGCACCTAGTCTCTTTGGTTCTTTCCCTCGTCAATATTGACAAGTGTATTGATTCGAATAGCGAACCCGAGAAGTGCTATCCCAAGAAAAGCACTACCACACTTGCCATATGAACGCTCTGTTGGTTTCGCATCCTTGCGAAACTCTGGGCGTTCAACTTCGGGCATCCATGCCCGTCCCTTGTCAAAGGTGGAGTGCCGTCACCCCCGATAACATAACGGTTTACACCCATTCCGATGTAAAAACCGGTTCATCATAAATCATCACGCTGTGAATTACATATTTCACCTTTATTTTACACTTATTTACTGTTGCCGCTTTACTTGACAGAACAGCCGTTTTTGTATTATAATAAAGGTTGAAATTGAATTATACCGCCATATCGGGCGTATGAAAGGACAACTCGCAAAATGGAAGAGAAAAAATATGACTTTTCTGCCATAGAAAGTAAGTGGCAGAAATACTGGGACGAGCATCAGACATTCAAGGCTGAAAACGGCAGTACCAAGCCGAAATTCTACGCTCTCGTAGAGTTCCCCTACCCCTCCGGCGCAGGTATGCATGTAGGTCATATCAAGGCTTATTCCGGCCTTGAGGTAGTCAGCCGCAAGAGAAGGCTTCAGGGCTACAACGTACTGTTCCCGATTGGCTTTGACGCTTACGGTCTGCCCACCGAGAACACCGCCATCAAGACCGGCGTTCATCCCCGTAAGGTCACCGATAACAACATAGTAAAATTTACCAGCCAGCTCAAGCGTGTCGGCTTCTCGTTCGACTGGTCAAGGGTCATCGACACCACCGAAGAGCGTTATTACAAATGGACTCAGTGGATATTCCTCAAGATGTTCGAGCATGGCCTTGTATTCAGGGATAAGACGCTCGTAAACTACTGTCCAAGCTGTAAGGTCGTGCTTTCAAACGAGGACTCACAGGGCGGTCACTGCGACATCTGCCACAGCGAGATAGTGCAGAAGACCAAGGAAGTATGGTACCTGCGTATCACCGAATATGCCGACAAGCTGTTACAGGGACTTGAAACGGTCGATTATCTGCCTAACGTAAAGCTCCAGCAGGAGAACTGGATAGGCAAGTCTACAGGCGCTTTCGTCAACTTCTCCATCAAGGAAAACGGCGAGAAGCTCCGCATCTACACGACCCGTCCCGACACGCTCTACGGCGTAACATTTATGGTTATCGCTCCCGAGCATCCCATAATAGAAAAGTACAGGGATTCCATAAAGAACATTGCCGACCTTGACGCTTACAAGGCAGAGTGCAGCAAGAAGAGCGAGTTTGAAAGAACACAGCTTGTCAAGGACAAGACGGGCGTAAAGATAGACGGTCTTACCGGTGTAAACCCCGTTACCGGCAAGGAAATTCCGATATACATTTCCGACTATGTAATGATGGGATACGGCACGGGCGCTATAATGGCGGTTCCTGCTCACGATACCCGTGACTATGAATTTGCAAAGAAGTTCGGCATTGATATAATCGAGGTTATCAAGGGCGGCGACATCTCGAAGGAAGCCTACACGGGCGACGGCGAGATGGTGAATTCGGGCGAGCTGAACGGCATTACGAACAAGAAGGACGCTATCGAAAAGATGCTCGGCGTACTTGCAAAGCTCGGCTGCGGCGAAAAGGGCGTACAGTACAAGATGAAGGACTGGGCGTTCAACCGTCAGAGATACTGGGGCGAACCTATCCCGATAGTACACTGCCCCGACTGCGGAATTGTTCCCGTACCTTATGAGGAACTGCCTCTGGAGCTTCCTCCCGTTGAGAACTTCCAGCCCGGTCAGGACGGCGAAAGCCCGCTTGCAAAGATAGATTCATTCGTACACTGCAAATGCCCCAAGTGCGGCAAGGACGCACGCAGAGAAACAGATACAATGCCTCAGTGGGCAGGCTCAAGCTGGTACTTCCTGCGTTACTGCGACCCCAACAACGACAAGGAATTTGCTTCACAGGAAGCGCTCAAATACTGGCTTCCTGTTGACTGGTACAACGGCGGTATGGAGCACGTTACCCGTCATATGATCTACTCTCGTTTCTGGCACAAGTTCCTTTACGACATAGGCGAAGTTCCCACTCCCGAGCCTTATGCAAAGCGTACCGCACAGGGTCTTATCTTAGGTCCGGACGGCGAGAAGATGAGCAAGTCAAGAGGCAACGTAATCGACCCGAATGACGTTGTTGACGTATACGGCGCAGACGTTCTTCGTGTATACGTTCTGTTCATGGGCGACTATGAGCAGGCTGCTCCGTGGAACGACAGCAGTATGAAGGGCTGCAAGCGTTTCCTTGACCGTGTATGGAATCTTCAGAATATGCTTGTCCGTGGCGATGAATACTCAGACGAGCTGAGAACATCAATGCACAAGACGATAAAGAAGGTCAGCGAAGATATTGAGAAGATGAGATTCAACACGGCTATTGCCGCTATGATGTCGCTTATCAACGAGATTACCGCAAACGGCAAGATTAACGATGCTGAGATGAAATCACTGCTGATACTCTTGAATCCCTTTGCTCCCCACATCACCGAGGAAATGTACAATTCACTCGGCTACGGCATACTGAACGAGGCTCAGTGGGTAACATACGATGAGGCGCTCTGCGTTGACAGCACCGTTGAGATAGTAGTTCAGCTGTGCGGTAAGATAAAGGCTCGTATAAACGTGCCTACAGCTGCCGACAAGGACGAACTGCTGAAGATGGCAAAGGAAGCTATCGCACAGTCGCTTGAGGGTAAGACGATCCGCAAGGAGATAGTTGTTCCCGGCAAGCTTGTAAACATCGTTGCAAACTGATAATCACAACTGAATACAGCTAAACCGCTCCCGAAGTGTTACGGGAGCGGTTTTGATATATGTGGTAAATTTGCAAACAACGGCCAAAACCATTGACATTATACGCAAATCAGTGTATAATATAGTAAAGTTAACTTTTTTATAATCCTATGTAAGCGTAATAATATAATCATATTTTAACTAAACGGCAATTAGATTATGAAGCATATAACAGTGCCAATGGATATTCTTCGGAACATTGGGCAACGATAATAGGCAAAGAGAACGGAAAATATCAAATTATAGATCCCTGGGATGGCACTAAGCGCAATTTAGATCAAATGGAAATTTATAAGAATAACGGGTCGGTTCTTGATTATGTAATTCTTACAAATGAATATTAATAAGCGAAAGGACATAAGCCATGAAATCTCTCAAAATCACAGCGATAATCTCAGCAGTACTCATTATTTCGGCAGGTTGCAGTTCTGCAACAAAATCGGATAACGCTTCCTCTGCAAACTCATCGACAGCTTTACAGGGAAGCTCTTCAACCGTCAGTCTGCCGGACTCTTTACCCGCAGATACCGAGCAGGCACTGAAACTTGTAAGCCGATACAGCCGCCTTTACAACAAGCTCTTCCCGATAAATGATATCAACAAAGATATAGTTGACACCTCGCAGAGCATAACAGCAGACAGAACGATAAACGGCAACAAGACGACGCTTACATTCTACAAAGTGATAAAAGATGCACCCACTACAAAAGATGAATTTGAAAGCGAACTTGACGAAATGCTTACACCTGAGATGAAGAGTGAATTTCTTGCCGATTCCGAAAGACATTTTGAATACAAAGATGATAACCTGTATGTTGCTTCAAGGGGTGCCGGCGGTATAGGAACGGGTATGGATAAGCTCATTCTTGACTCTGCAAAGCAGGACGGTGATAAACTTACCATCAATGTTACCTCTTTCGGAAGTAAAGAAAACTGGGGTACAGACAACGACATCAAAGACAGCACTGAAATAACACTTGAAAAAACATCAGACGGTCTTCGTATCGGCAAATGCGACATAAACGCCGTTACTTATTTTTCTTTCTATGACAGCATCACCTACGAAGATATAAGCGTTTCCCTGAATTAACCGCAAATATGCAAATATCAGAGCCGCCTGTCAGGCACATAACCTGTCAGACGGCTCTATTTTGACTATATACTTTCAAGTGCGTAGCCTTTGCCTCTTTCGTAGGTGATAGTCACATCGGCTTTGTTATCATCGAGCTTTTTATTGAGCCGTGAAACCGCCGTGAACAGCGCATTTGCGTTGTCGGAATACGGCAGACCCCACACGTTTTCGTACAGTTCGGCTTTCGGCACTGTACTGCCGATATTACGGGCAAGCATAAGCAGTATCGAGAACTCTTTCTGGGTAGTGAGCAGGTCGTTGTCGGCAAAATATGCCGCCATTGAAACCGTATCAAGTCTGAGCCTTCCGAACGAGATATAACGCTTATCTTTCCGTACTGAGCGAAGCCTTGCCTCTACCCTTGCAATAAGCACCTGTATATCGTAGGGCTTCGGCAGATAATCGTCACCGCCTGCTCTCAGCGCCGTTATAATATCATCGTTTTCGCTGAGTGCGGACAGGAACAGTATCGGAATATCGTACTTTGCCTTTATCTCACGGCAAAGCGATATTCCGTCGCCGTCAGGGAGCATTATATCGAGTATCACAAGATCGACATCGTTATTCGACAGCATATAACGGCACTGCGCCGCATCTGCCGCTTCAAGAACGCTGTAATCCTCCATAGAAAGACACGAGCTGTTTATCTTCATTATATGCGGATTGTCCTCTACAAGCAGAATCGTACTCACTTTGCATCTTCCTTTCCACACGGTACGGTAAAGCGGAACACCGCTCCGTTTTCACTGCTGTCTGCGGTTATTTTGCCGCCTGTCGATTCTATAATATCACGGCAGATATAAAGTCCCAGCCCGTTTCCGCCGTCCGTGCTGTAGCCTTTGTCAAACAGATGTGCAAGCGCCTCACGGGATATTCCCGTTCCGGTATCGGATACCGTGAACACGGCGAAATTATCACCGTCGGAGGATTTTTCTGCCGAAAATATCACTGTTCCGTTCTCGGTATGCTTGCCCGAATTTACAGCCAGATTTATAAGCACCTGAAGCAGCATTTCACGGTTTGCTATTATATCGGGGCAGTTATCCGCCCTTGTGACAAGCCGGTTGCCGTGCTTTGCAAGTATAGGTCTGCAAACCGCCGCCGCATCGGAAAGAACGTCCCTTGCGGCAAACCTGCTCAGCTCCATTGCTGTGACCTCGTTATGAGATACCGAGAGCAGCTTTGTCACCATATCGGACAGACGCTGAGCCTCGCTTGAAATCGTTTCAAGATTTGACAATGTTTCATCGTTTACGACATTCTTTTCTATCTGTTTTTCGGTAAGCTGTGCGTATCCGCTCATTACCGTGAGCGGAGTTTTCATTTCATGGGCGATATTGTGCATAAAATCGGTTTTCAGCCTGTCGAGCTTTTCAAGCGTTTCATTCATATGGGTGACCTGCGATTCACGCTGTTTCGATTCGTCAAGGCGGCGCTCTGTTCTGGACAGATTTATAGTAAGCATGACCGCATTGCAGAACACGAACAATATAGTCGCATAGGAGCGGATATAGAATATCTTCGTGAAGTAGGTAAGCCCTTCTATCAAATAAACGACTGTGGTAAGTACAACGGTTGAGCATACTATAATGCTGTCGATGTAGCCCATAAGCCTGTGTTTTACCGCCGTAACACAGATATATACAGAAGAAAGAATCAGATATACCGCCATAACAGCGCCTGCAACAACGGTAAAATGCGTATAAACGGTTGACGGCGTAAAGATGTAGAACAGCAATATCGCACCTGCCGAGCATATAGAGGTCACAACAAAACGCTTATGCGGTCTTAATCCGAGTGCGGCAAAGGCATAGAGCAGTATAAACACGAAGTAAAGTATATTCGTGATGTATTCGAGCTTATGCTCAGTGTACCAGTCAAGATAGGGGAACAGTACGCCTATCTGCTTGCTTTCATATATGAGATAATGCAGAGCCGCAGTAAGACAGGTGAGTGAAAACCACATCATACTGCGTTTTCTGTTTCCGAGAAGGAACATTCCGAAAAAGAATATTGCCATAGCAAGCAGAGTTCCTGCAATAAGTCCGTCACAAACGGTCTGTGCCCTTTCATTTGCGGATATAAGCGGAGCTTTTGCAAGGCACAGCTTTTGTATCGTGCCTGTCCTGTGATTAAACCATGCGTGACGGATTATTATTTCCGCAGTATCCGCCTGTGCGGTGAAATATAGCGTGTATCTGTCTGTCGCAGGGACAAATTCTTCGGCATTGTCGGACACCTTACCGACCTCGCTGAGCAGTTTTCCGTCAATATAGACCTGTTGTGCATAAGTCGCCGTTTCTCCGGAAAGTCCGTAGGTGACACCTTTTTCAAGGGGCAGTACTATGCGGAATGTGGCATATTTATCATCGGGATCGCCCTGCGATATGTTGCCTTTTGCAAAATCGTCCGGGGTATACAGCCGTCCTGTGTAATATTCGCCCGAGGATATATCTATACCGACGCCTTCCTTTGACAAATCGACATCAGCTATTTTGTCCGCAGACGGTATATCGACAGATTCCGGCATTGTGCCTGCGGTAAGAAGATAGAAAAACAAAGAAACAATTATTATAAACAATACGCATACAAAAGCTGTTTTGGCATTTCTCCGCACATTTCCGTTCATACTATCACCCTCTTGTATTTTACTCCGCTTTTTCGGCAGATACGGCTTTCTTGCCGAATTGTAAGAAAATTCTTATTCTATTTTAACACAAAAAAGGAAAGCCGACAAGGAGAATGCGCAAAATAAAATATTAACAAGCAAAAAAGTCTTTTCTTTTTCGGCGATATGTGATACAATAATAGGGAACATATTTAAAAATCTCCGATGAAAAGGAACGGAATAAATTATGAAGAAGATATTACGCTTTGCATCTGCTCTGCTTTGCGGGGCTATGCTGTTATGCTCGCTTTCCGTTACCGCTTTTGCGGAAAACGACGACGAGGTATATGATTTTGACCCGAACACCGACAAGATATACAGCGAGGCTGTGTATATGGTCAACACCGATACGGGAGATGTGGTGTACAAGAAGAACGAGAGCAAGAAAATGTACCCTGCTTCAACCACAAAAATAATGACCTGCATAATTGCGCTTGAGCATCTGTCCGAGGGCTCTTTGTCAAAGAAGGTGGAAGTGCCTTATGACTGCTTCAACGATTTCTACGAGGACCCGAACTACAGCGACCCGTCAAATGCGGCAATAGAGCCGCTGCAGGACAACCTGACATACAAGGACTGTCTGTATGCACTTATGCTCCCGTCTGCCTGTGAAGCGGCAAACATTCTTGCCTATAATATAGGCGGAGGAAGCATCACAAAGTTTATCGGAATGATGAATGAAAAAGCGAAGGAGCTTGGCTGTACCGGAACAAACTTTGTGAACGCACACGGTCTGCATAACGACAACAACTACACAACTGCGGAAGATCTGTATAAAATGACAAAATACGCCTACGACAAGTTTCCGCTGTTCAAGAAAATAACAAGCACCTATGAATATGAGATGCCGAAAAATGACGCTAACCCCGACGGCTACTCTATTTACAGCACTATCTCACTTCTTCGTCCCGGCAGTGTTTACGAATATGAATACGCATACGGCACAAAGACGGGTACAACGGACGAAGCCGGAAGATGCCTTGTTTCAGCCGCTAAGAATCAGTACAACTATATCCTTGTGACGCTCGGCGCACCGGTAAAGGACAAGAACGGCGAATACTATGACGACTGGTATTCGATGATTGACGCACTCAACCTCTACAAGTGGGCATTCACAAACTTTGAAATGGCTACTGTAGTAAACAAGGACGAGCAGATAACCGAAGTCAAGGTCGAAATGGGAGAGAGTGCAACGCACGTTATACTGACACCCGAAAGCGACTACACGGCACTTATGCCGAAATCGGTAAAGGAATCGGGAGTGCAGAAGGTCTTTAAGGCATATGAAAGCGTACAGGCTCCCGTGAAAAAGGGTGATATACTCGGCGTAATGGACGTTAAATTCAAGGGCGAAACTATCACCACGATGAACCTTGTGGCAAACAACAATGTTGCAAGATCGGACGTGGAATATTATATAGAAAAAGCAAAGGACGAGTTCGACAAGCCATGGTTCAAGGTTTCGGCTGTCGGAATAGTTGTACTGCTTATCTGCTTTATAGTTACAAGAACGATAGAAAACTCCAAGCGCAGAAAGCTGGCATCAAAGGAGAAGCGCCGCTTTGAAAGCTACGCTAAAAGACGCTGATGCAAGGTGTTAATATAATCTGCCTCGGCAGACTGAAGGAAAGCTATCTGAGGGACGCCTGCAAGGAATATGAAAAGCGGCTCGGAGGCTCCTGTGTGCTGAAAATATATGAGCTTGAGCCTGTCGCACTGCCGAATGAGCCGTCTGACAGGCAGATAGAGGACGCACTCGAAAAAGAAGCTGAAATGATAGAAAAGAAGCTGGCGAAGAACGCTCTTACCGTTGCTATGTGCATTGAGGGAAAGCAGCTTTCAAGCGAGGAGCTTGCCGCTAAGCTGAGCGATACAGCGGTACAGGGAAAGTCTGCGGTGAACTTCATAATCGGAAGCTCGTTCGGGCTTGCACCAAAGATAAAGGCGATGGCTGATATAAAACTGTCGATGTCGAAGATGACTTTTCCGCATCAGCTTGCAAGGGTGATGCTTCTGGAGCAGATTTACAGGGCGTATAGTATTATTGCGGGGAAAAGGTATCACAAATAAATACCATAACAGCTTCAATGCGATTTCCATAAATGGGGGTGTACCATGTTCACAAACGACAAGTCGGCACTTTTGCAATCATTGCTTTTTCCTGTGTTAATTATTATATGGGGCATTGCACGCACTGTTACCGACTTTCTTCATGCAGGCGGAATTTCAGCGTTTACACGGCTTGACGCTTTGTGGCGGTATGTTTGCTTCGGAGCTATAATATGCAGTGTAATTGCAATAATTATAACACTCTGTGGAAAGGTCGATACGTCACGTTACTTTTTAAAAAGGCTTATAGGCACATGCGGACTGGTTGTTTTATACGGCGTTGCAATGAGCTTCGCCACAAGTATGCTTCCTGCCGTGTTCATCGGAATTGCGGGTATTGCTTATCAGATACTCAGAGTGCAGGACGATGATTCAAGTAAAACGGAGCGTGCGGTACTTATGCTGTCTGACCCGGCTATTCATCTTACGGTGTTCTGGGGGATCCAATGGGTATCTGAATTTGTTAAAACGGAATAATATAAGGCGGAACAGCATAAAAACCGTTCCGCCTTTTCTGTATATAATATGCAAAAGAAAAACCGCTTTGGTAATCAAAGCGGTTGGCACGCCAAGAGGGATTCGAACCCTTATTACCCCAAAAGTTTTTCTATGTTATCAGCAATACGAACCTTAAATTCTTCCATCGCAGATGGAAAGGTGTGCTGATAGACCTTTTCAATCATGTCAGTCGATGAATGCCCCATTAATTCCGCAATATATTTCTGTGGTATTCCAAGCAATAATGCTTGACTGGCGTAATAATGTCGCAAAGAATAGAATCTAAATATATGTAGCCCGTGTTTACGAAGAAATGAATTCCAATCACGGCTTATTTTATTTGAAGATATAACGCAAATCCGTTTTTTATCCGGAGTATTCATGAGTTTATCTCGCAGTAAGGGCGATATTGGTATTGTCCTATATCCGGCGTATGACTTAGGCGGCTTATATACTTCTCTGCCATGCTCATTTATTACAACTGCTTTGCGAATTTCTAATCCGTCAGCGGTAATGCAATCCTTTGTCAATGCACATATTTCCGAAGGACGCAATCCACATTGACTGGCTAATAAAAATGGAATCTCAAGCTCTGTATTTTTGATTAGTTTGTATATTACTTTTATTTCGTTTTCATCCGGTACATAAAATGATGATTTTATCTTTTGCGGTAGTGATATACGATAGACAAAATCGGGAGCGAACATTTGCAAAGAGGCGTGCAATAAACCATACGCATTACGTACCGTTTTAGGTGAATAACAATAAGATAAGATAAATCAAAAGCAAAAATGCCTAAATGTGATGAGCCAAAGATTGACAGTACATCTGACGAAGCAACCGAGATTTATCTGACAACGGATGAAACAATGTTTATGAAAAAGAACCTCGACATACTTGGCTTTTCATATCTGCTTTCTGTTTCTTCTGACAGTGATAAGCTGCTCATTGAAAACATAATATCAAAAATAAAAGGAGAAAAAACGAATGGCAAGGGATGTTAACGCTTCGATAAACAAGTGCGAAAAAGCGATAGCACAGGAAGAAAAAAATATATCGGAAGCTAAAGAAAAAATCAGAAAGTTGCGCAAGGAAATCAAAAAACTTAAAGTCGAAAAGAACAATCAGTTTGCAAGCGATCTGCTTGCGGCGATCATGAAGGACGGCGATATTTCAGATGAAAAACGAAAAGAAATTCTTGCAATGCTGAGTAATTCCGGCACGAAAAAATCTGTCAGTCAGATTGAACAAAATGCACTGACAGAAGAAAAAAACTTTAACGATAATGATTCGCAAAATACACTCAGTGAGCGTAGCGATTTTTAAAAAACAAAATCACAAATTTGTTTTTCGGGGTATTAGGGGGGTTCACCCTAACAAGCGAACGAGTGCACCAATCGGGTGCACGTGTTCTGTGCTTGCCACTTTGTGATTTACTGCGTAAATCGCATAGTGCTTCTTGCTACGCAGAAGTTTCGAGAGGAGTAGAAAATGCCGTATAAAAATGCACGGATTCATTTACGAGTAACCGATGAAGAGAAGCAAAGCTTAGTCGAAAAAGCAACACTTGCAAGACAAAGTGTAAGCCAATACATTCTATCACTTTCAGAAAACAAAACAATAATTGTTGTCGATGGTGCTGATGAGGTAACACGACAGCTATTAAAAATCGGCAACAACATAAATCAGATTGCGATAGTTGCAAATACAAGCAGAAAAAATGAAAGTGAATTGCCAAATTACTACTTAAAGAGAATCACAGATTATCAAAACGAAATAATGAAACTGCTCAAAGATCTGCTACTTGCCGTCACCAAAGCAGAACACGAAAGTGAAGAAAGTGAAAAAAGCGATGGCGGTTAATCAATCTGCAGAAAACAAAATCAAAACCGTAGCAGGTTTGACGGAAGCACTTGCTTACATAACAAATCCTGCAAAAATATACGAGGTTTCAAGAATAAATTGTTCGGGAAGTAATTCAAATACTCTTGAACAATTCAGATTATTGCGTTTAGCTTTTAATCAGAATAAAGGAATTATTGCTCATCATTTTATTCAGTCTTTTTCTCCGAACGATAATATTACGCCGGAAACTGTTCATCGTTTCGGCGTGGAATATGTGAAGCAGTGTTTCCCGAATTATCAAGTAGTTGTTAGCACTCACATTGACAAAGAGCATTTACATAATCACATAATCGTAAATTCCTGCAATATGATTACAGGAAAAAAGTTTTACGATAATAAAGAATCAATGAAAAACAACAGAGATATAAGCGATAAACTGTGTCGCAAATACGGAGTATCTGTTATAAGCACTCAATCTGAATTCAAACCGATAGATCAAACGACAATGCAGTTGGCATTGAAACATAAATCATGGAAAATTCAGTTGCTGAGTGATCTTGATGAAGCAAAAGAAAGTTGTAAAAGCAAAAGTGAATTTATATCATTTCTCAAAAATAAAAACTACGAGGTCCGATACGAAAAACACATCACCGTTCATAAAATCGGTGAGAAGAAAGCAATCCGTGTTGATACTTTAGCAAAACAGTTCGGAAGTCAATATACCAAAGCCGAGCTTGAAAAGGCAATGGGATATTCAACAAATCTTGCTGATACAAATACAAGCAATTTAAATTTGCAATCGAAGAAAACCTGCGCAAGAAAAAATATTAACGAATGGCAAAGGTTTGAATCCTGGTCATTTTCTCAGGACAACAGGTACGCAAATAATTACAGATGTTTGACAAAACAGTATAGGACAAACTATCACACGAGTCGATTTCCGACAGGAACTCGGAAATCAATATTATTTACAATACTGTGTGCACTTTTCATAAGTCCGAATAGAAAAAAGTACAGAGAACATAAAAGCTACCGGTTATCCAATAGGACTACAGATGATACAAATATAATCAGAACTAAATATTGGTGCGAGAACATCAGATACGGAGATCTAATATCAGCCCAGGGCAACAATTTTGCTGTTAAAATTCCGGCAGATCAGCTTGGAAAAATTATTGTTCTTCCGATTTTCTACAGTGCAAATGTGAATTTAGAAACCAAGACAGCGGTTATTACAGTCAAAGAAAATAATAAAGAGATAATCTGCAAAGCTCTCGGTTATGACAGCAAGCAAGTTGAACAGCAGTCAGATAAGTTGATCAATTCACAAAAATACAAACGATTAAAAGATCTCGCCGCTTCTTCAAATACAAAGCTCAGCTATATGATCGTTACAAAAATTCAGCTCGAGCTTTTAAAATTGAATGAAATCGAGCTTGCGGCTTTTCCTAAGGACGACGGGAAATATAATGTTGCGTTTATGCCGGACACCAAAGAACTCATTACAAAAATTCTCTACCCTGCGGATGAGAGCAAGCAGGAAACAGAGTATGAACGAAATAACAGACTAAACAAAGAAATAAAACGTTTAGCCGCAGTAAACGGTGAGAAACCTAAATATAGAATGGTTGCCCCCGAATTGCTTGACAACATAAAGCGATCCGGTATACAGTTTGCCTATTTTAAAAAAGGCGATAAGTATAATATAGTTTTCCTTAGGAAAAACGAAACGGAAATTGATCAACTACTGAAACAACTCAGAAAAGAAAAATAGCAGAAGCAACAAAAAATCCAGTTTTAATTTGTTTAATATTTAATGTTATAATGATAGACAAACGCAACGAAAAGTGTTATAATAAAGTCGGCGAAATCTATTCTCCGACTTTTTATATAAAATGATGACGGCTTACTAAGAAGTGAGCCGCAGAAAAAACGGAGGTATAGATATGGCAAGGAAGTACGAACTGATAAATGATTTGTACGATCAAATCATTGTCGATGTGACGAAAGACGCTCGAGCGTGGCAATCGTTCTTAAGAACTGCTTGCAGAAATTACAAGTTACGTTTTGACGAACAGCTGTTACTGTTTGCTCAGCGTCCGGACGCAACGGCGGTATTAGAAATCGAACGTTGGAACACAGCATTCGGCAGATGGGTCAACACAGGTGCAAAAGGCATCGCAGTATTTGAGGATTCTTCGGGCAAAAGCCAAAGACTTAAATACTACTTTGACATCACCGATACACACGGAACAAAACGGTCAAGAGAAGTTCCGGTATGGAAAATGTCTGACGAATATCAAAGCGATGTTACGGAAGCATTAAAAAATACATTTGGCACATTAAGCGACTTGGATAGTCTTGAAAGCGTAATTAAAGAAAGCGTATCTAATGCAGTGGATGACAACATAGATGACTATATCTATAATTTTATCAGAAACGGAACAGGCAGTGAAATAGACTATATAAGTACTGATGAAGCTGAAGAAATATACAAACGACTTGTAAAAAACAGCGTAGTGTATATGATTTCCGAACGTCTTGGAGCAGACAGTGGGTTAACCGAATCCGATTTTGAGGGTATAGAATATTTCAGCACACATGAATTGTTGAACTCTATCGGATATGCCACAAGCGATATAGCCAAAATGGGACTCGGTGTAGTCGCAAAAACGGTTCGTGCAATTGAAAAGGAAAATCAACAGGCGATAATGCCTGACAACAATATAAGCTATAATAGCGAAAGGAGTTCTAATTATGAAAGAAATCACTTACACAATGCAGGGCGACTATCTGATTCCGGATCTTTCATTACCGGAACAGCAGGAGGTAACACTCGGCAAATGGGCACAGATGAAAAAGGAATATCTGAAGCAGCACCACAAGATAATGTACTACAATCTGATGACGAGTTGTCAGTTAACACAGTACCTCGCAGAAACGGAACAGAGAGCGCTCAAACTGGAGGACGAGCTGATCAAAGAGATGTCGGTAAAACAGGGGCTGACAGAAGAGCTGAAAGCGAAAGATATGATGAAATGGGTTCAGCTGATGAACAATCTCAGGCACGAAGTTCAAGAGATAGTTACTCAGCAGATAATAATGAGCGTTTAAGCAACATTAAGCCGTTACCGTCAATCAATGAACAAACGGCTTTCATAGCAGAATATGAAGCAGAGGTTACAAAAGCCTCTGCTTTTTCTGTTTCTCCGGAAGATAACAGTAATGCTACTTTATCAAAAGATACAGTGACGATTACTTGTAACTGGAGCGAAAGTAACGCTTTTGAGGATGGCAAAACCTATTCAGTCGCAGAGTTCGATCGAATTATGGAACAAGCCGACAGAGAAAAGCAAGACGGTTGGCAAATAGGTATTGAGAAATACGGCTCTGCCGAAGAGTGGAAAGCACAGGACGAAGAGAGTTATTACAATTACCTGGGATATGATAAAACTAAATTCACCGTTAATATGCCAAACGGCAAAAGCATAACGGAAAGGCAGGATATAGGCGACGGATACGGTGGTGTGATCAGCTTCTTCCGCAGCTTAAAGTCATTGCAGGGATACGTTCCTTTACTTGAAGTTCAGCGTGAAATCGACAATGCGATAATTGCCGATAACGATAATACAAAGTATCGGTATACAATTGGCGATACCGTTTTCATCGGAGCGTCCGAATACAGTATTACAGCAATAGACGATCAACGGGTTATGCTCAGTGATACTAACGCTCCTTTTTTCAACAAAGAATATGACAGAGCCGAATTCGACCAAAAAATCAAAGAAAACTCGCTAAATGAGCATTTGAAGGTAACTTCATTACCTGAAGAAAGTACCGAAATAATTAATGCTAAAGCCGAACCCGAAGCAGAATATGAAGATGCTTTTTTTATTGACCGAGAACAAGAAAGCGTTACTTGGATGTACTTCAACCCCGATAGCAATGCCGGCGGTCAGTATGTTACGAATACACTCTCTTTTGATGAAATCAGAGAAGCGGCACAAAGCCACAAGTCGGCAGATGACTTCTTCGATTATCTCGGCAGTATTGCAAATCAAACTCTTTTAGATGTAGGCACAGAATGGTTTGAAGAAGCAGAAAAAGAATTTCATACAACACCGGATTTTTCCGACTGCTCTTCCGCCACAATGGAAGCACTCATCGAAAATGTCGGTAAAACCAATACGACAGTCACGAATATCGAAATCCACGATGATATATCCGACAAAGAACAAAAACCGGTTGCTCCTGCTTGGGAACAGAGGAAAAAGTCAAAGGTAAAGAGCTTTGACTTGCACCCCGATGTTCCGATGTCAGAGCGAAATAACTTTGATTTGCGTTCCAATCCCGTTGAACAAGTAGGCAAGAAAGAACGCTTTCGTAGAAATGCAGAAGCAATAAAGGTACTCAAAGAATGTGAGTTTGAAAACAGATTTGCCACACCCGAGGAACAACTCGTCCTGTCTAAATATGTCGGCTGGGGCGGTTTGCCCGAAGCCTTTGACGAGAATAATTCAGCGTGGGCAAATGAGTTTGCGGAGCTTTATACTATACTCTCACCCGAAGAATATGCCGCCGCAAGAGAAAGTACACTGACCGCCTTTTACACCCCTCCCGATGTAATCAATGCCATATACAAGGCAATGGAACAGATGGGATTTAAGGAGGGCAACCTGCTTGAACCGTCCTGCGGTATCGGTAACTTCATCGGTATGCTGCCAAAGTCAATGAAAAGCACAAAGATTTACGGCGTTGAGATTGATACAATCTCGGCAGGCATTGCACAGCAGCTTTATCAGAAATCTTCAATAGCGGCACAGGGATTTGAAGAAGTGAATGTGCCGGACAGCTTCTTTGACGGAGTTATCGGCAATGTTCCGTTCGGTGATTTCAAGGTGCTTGATAAGAGATACGATAAGTATAATTTCCTTATCCACGACTATTTCTTTGCAAAGTCTTTGGATAAGTTACGTCCCGGCGGTATTATGGCTCTTGTTACAAGTAAAGGCACGATGGAGAAGACAAATTCATCTGTCAGAAAATATATAGCACAAAGGGCAGAACTCCTCGGCGCAATCAGACTGCCGAATAATACCTTTAAGGGTAATGCAGGTACAGAGGTTGTGTCAGATATTTTATTCCTGCAAAAGCGTGACAGGCTCGTTGATATTGAACGGGATTGGGTTCATCTTGACACTGACGAAAACGGTATCACAATGAACTCATATTTTGTACAGAATCCGGAAATGATACTCGGCGAGATGAAAACCGTAAGCGGTCGCTTTGGCGAAGAAGTAACCTGCGTGCCGTTTGAAAATGCCGATCTTTCAGAATTGTTATCGGAAGCGGTAGCAAATATACACGGAGAGATTTCCGAATATGAGGTAACCGATGAGCTTGAGGAAGAAGATAATTCGATTCCTGCCAACCCTACGGTAAGAAATTTTTCTTACACGGTAGTGGACGATAAAATCTATTTCCGTGAAAATTCCCGTATGTCGCCTATAGAGGTATCGGCAACTGCTGAAAACCGAATTAAGGGTATGATCGGAATAAGAGATTGCGTTCGCAATCTGATAGAACTACAATCAGAAGACTATCCCGATGAAGAGATAAAGGCAGAACAGGCAAAACTTAATGCGGTTTACGACACTTACGTTAAAAAATACGGTCATATCAACAGCAGAGCTAACAAATCTGCTTTTGGCGATGACAGTTCTTTTGCACTTTTATCTGCCCTTGAGATAATCGGCAATGAAGGTGATTTTGAACGTAAAGCGGATATATTCTTTAAGAGAACGATAATGCCGCATAAGCCTGTTACACAGGTCGATACGGCAAGCGAAGCACTCGCTGTGTCTATCGGCGAAAAAGCTATAATTGATATGGAATACATGAAACGTCTGACCGGAAAAGAGGAAGATGAGATTTTCAACGATCTAAAAGGCGTAATTTTTTTAAACCCTCTTTATAACGGAAATGACGATAATCAAGTTAAGTATTTCATGGCAGATGAATATTTGTCCGGCAATGTCAGAGAAAAGCTTGCAATCGCCAAAAAGTTTGCAGAAGCCGATTCTTCATTCAACATTAATATTGAAGCGTTAGGAAAGGTTCAGCCTGAAGACTTGACAGCGAGCGAAATATCTGTACGGTTAGGCTCGACTTGGTTACCGATTGATGTTGTACAGCAATTCGTTCACGAATTTTTAAATACACCGGCTTATGTCAAAAGCAGTATAGTTGTACACTATTCACAGCACACAGGTGAATGGAGCATTGACGGGAAATCATACGACAGAAGTAATGTTAAGGCTTATAACACATACGGTTCATCTCGAATCAATGCGTACAAGATCATAGAAGAAACATTGAACTTAAAGGATGTACGTATATTCGATTATGTTGAAGATATTGACGGAAGCAGAAAACCGGTGCTTAACAAAAAAGAAACGGCTATTGCTCAATCAAAGCAGGAGCTTATAAAGCAAGGCTTTCAGGAATGGGTCTGGTCAGATCCGCAACGCAGAGAACGGCTTTGCAAGTTATATAACGAAAGGTTCAATTCAATTCGTCCTCGTGAATATGACGGCAGTCACATTGTATTCAGCGGAATGAACCCTGAGATTACGCTCAGAGAACACCAAAGAAACGCTGTCGCACACATTCTATATGGTGGAAACACACTTCTTGCACACGCAGTCGGCGCAGGCAAGACTTTTGAAATGGTAGCCGCAGCTATGGAATCAAAGCGGTTAGGACTTTGCAACAAGTCGCTGTTCGTAGTTCCGAACCACCTCACCGAGCAATGGGCTGCCGAGTTCTTGCAGCTTTACCCTTCTGCGAATATTTTAGTGGCAACAAAAAAAGACTTCGAAACTAAAAATCGTAAGAGGTTCTGTGGTCGTATTGCTACAGGAGATTATGACGCTGTAATTATCGGTCATTCACAATTTGAAAAAATACCGATGAGCATTGAGCGTCAAAGAGCTTCTCTCGAACAGCAGGAAAACGAAATCACAAACGGCATTGCCGAATTAAAACGCAATCGAGGAGAAAATTTCTCGATAAAACAGCTTGAGAAAGCGAAAAAAGCTATTCGTCAGAAAATTGAAAAGCTTAACGATCAGTCACGCAAGGATGATGTAGTTACTTTTGAGGAGTTAGGTGTCGACAGGCTTTTTATTGACGAAAGTCATTATTACAAGAACCTCTACCTTTACACAAAAATGCGAAATGTCGGCGGTATTGCACAAACAGAAGCACAAAAATCTTCCGACCTCTTTATGAAGTGCCGATACCTTGATGAACTTACAGGCGGTCGAGGAACCGTATTTGCGACCGGTACTCCGATTTCAAACAGTATGGTGGAATTATACACCATTCAACGTTACTTACAATATGACACCCTTGCAAAGAACGAACTACAGCATTTTGATGCCTGGGCTTCTACTTTTGGCGAAACCGTTACCGCAATAGAGCTTACGCCTGAGGGCTATACTTTAGTAGGACGATAAATAATGCGTTCCTAAATTGAAAATAGGTTATCAAAGTCGGTTTCAGAACTTCAAAAATTTTTTTGATTTTTTTGAAAAACAGTTCCGCTTTGTACCCCTATTTTCTCCTATTAGCAGAGGGAGTAATTCCTGTAATGCTAAATCAGATTACATAAAGAAAGGAGGATAAGAGAATGTCAAGGACTTCAAAGATTACAGCACTCTATGAGCGTTTATCAAGAGATGATGACCTTAATGGTGAGTCAAACTCAATCACCAACCAAAAGCAATACTTGGAAGATTACGCCCGAAGAAATGGCTTTACGAATATCCGCCATTTTACTGACGATGGTTTTTCGGGTGTGAATTTCAATCGTCCGAGTTTTCAAGAACTGATTAAGGAAGTAGAAGCAGGAAATGTCGCAACGATTATTGTTAAGGATATGAG
>ENA-ORNR01000356-ORNR01000356.1-human-gut-metagenome-genome-assembly--contig:-NODE-356-length-45004-cov-6.603328_pt1 | contig 45004 bp, 39 predicted proteins | sample MGYA00242114_ERZ509020 | MGnify/ENA primary metagenome ERZ509020 (study PRJEB26280, sample SAMEA2338758) | human gut metagenome | biome: human gut; feature: human-associated habitat; material: faeces...
TATAATACGTTATACATGCTAAGTTTATAGCACATGTTTTGACCCCAACATCATAGTATAAGAAAAATGAAAGAATTTGTCAATTTTTATTGTTTTTTATCCTTAAAAATGTATACTTAATACAACATATGCTTTAACGTAGTAATGTACTATAATATATCCAACAGCTGGAGGACAGTATGGGAAAAAAACAGGGCAGGCGGACATACTCAGATGTTATATCAGGCATGTTCATACGTGAGGCAGGAGTGGTTATTGCCGTGATGGCAATTGTGGCTGTGGCATGCTGAGACGGAGGCACTTGCCATCTCAATGCAGACAGGCTCCTTTTCAGGCTGCCAGGAGGAGCTTTCAATGGAGGATGCGCTTGCTGATTCAGACAGCAGAATAGCGGCGGCATATTACTGCCACAGTGATGAGTCATTGTCATACAGCGGTGGATGGGTTCCTGATGAGGGAACAGTATTCACGGACAGAGAGTGGTATACGAAGGCATGCGAGGGAGGAATATATATCACAGAGCCTTATATTGATCAGGTCAGTGGACAGGATTTGAAGGGAGCCGTTGACAGCTTTTCACTTAAGTGAATATTTTAGGATAAGACTGGATACATTAAAGGCTGCAATACCGCCCGGGCCATACTGGAGTTAACCCGGATACGGTATTGCAGCCTTATTATGTTTCGTACCGTGTGAGATTATGGAACAGCTTTAATTAGCAGCAAAAGCCGAAAAATCTGCAAATTGCGTTGAAAAGTTCAGTACAGCCATTAAAATTGAAACACATATCTTAAGACCTCCTTTTTTATTTGCCCTTAGCTAAGCACAAATGAATTGTAACAACTATGTAACAATTACTCAATAGGAGAGCGTTTACAAAAAATGAAATATATGGTTATGTAATAGCTCTGTTTGAAATAGCAGCGGATATACCCTGCCCGGCGTATCGATATATAAAAAATGTGACATAAATAAAAAATATGTTAAAAATATCATTTATGCTTCAAAAAGCGTAAGAAAATAGAAATTTTTATTAATTCTTTTATAAATAGGACTTGATATTTTGATGTGGATTAGGTAAAATATAGTCAAGATTGATTTATTATTAACAATCAATATTATACATTTTAGGAGGATTTTAAAATGTCAGTTAAAGTTGCGATTAATGGATTTGGTCGTATCGGTCGTCTTGCATTCAGACAGATGTTTGATGCAGAGGGTTATGAAGTAGTTGCTATCAACGACTTAACAAGCCCGGAGATGTTAGCACACTTATTAAAGTATGATACAGCACAGGGTAGCTTCATGGGACGTGTTGGCGAGAACAAGCACACAGTAACATTCAAGGATTCTGTTAAGGGTGAGGACGGAAAGACTGTTGTTGTTCCTGGTTCTATCACTGTTGATGGCAAGGAGATTACAATCTACGCTCAGCCGGATGCTTCTAAGCTTCCTTGGGGCGAGCTTGATGTAGATGTTGTTCTTGAGTGTACAGGTTTCTATACATCCAAGGCTAAGGCACAGGCTCATATTACAGCAGGTGCTAAGAAGGTTGTTATTTCTGCTCCGGCTGGAAATGACCTTCCTACAATTGTTTACAATGTAAACCATACAACACTTACTAAGGAAGATAACATTATCTCCGCAGCTTCATGTACAACTAACTGCTTAGCTCCTATGGCTAAGGCTCTTAACGATTTCGCTCCAATCCAGTCCGGTATCATGACAACAGTTCATGCTTACACAGGTGACCAGATGATCCTTGACGGACCACAGAGAAAGGGTGATAAGAGAAGAGCAAGAGCAGGTGCTCAGAACATCGTTCCTAACTCAACAGGTGCTGCTAAGGCTATCGGTCTTGTTATCCCAGAGTTAAACGGCAAGCTTATCGGTTCTGCACAGAGAGTTCCTACACCTACAGGTTCTACAACAATCCTTGTTGCAGTTGTTAAGGGTGAGGTTACTAAGGAAGGCATCAACGAGGCTATGAAGGCTGCTGCTACTGAGTCATTCGGATACAATACAGATGAGATCGTATCAAGCGATGTTATCGGTATGAAGTATGGTTCATTATTCGATGCAACACAGACTATGGTTTCTAAGATGGAAGACGGCAACTCACTTGTACAGGTAGTTTCATGGTATGACAATGAGAACTCCTACACAAGCCAGATGGTTCGTACAATTAAGTACTTCGCAGAGCTTGCTTAATTAAGAGCTTAGTAATTAATTATTAGACCTTTAAGGGTCCGGTCTTGTGGACCGGACCCATTTTTTGTAGTAGGGGGGAGTCTTTTCCTACTGCGAAAATAATTCGCGTGTATACATGCAATCATAAAAAACGGAGGCGTTACCATGTTAAATAAGAAGACAGTTGATGATATCAATGTAAAAGGCAAGAGAGTACTTGTTCGTTGTGATTTCAACGTACCTTTAAAGAATGGCGAGATTACAGACGAGACCCGTATCGTTGCAGCTCTCCCTACAATCAATAAGTTAATAAACGAGGGTGCTAAGGTTATCCTCTGCTCACATCTTGGAAAGGTTAAGAATGGTCCTAACGAGGGTGAGTCACTTGCTCCTGTAGCTAAGAGACTTTCCGAGAAGCTTGGCAAGGAAGTTGTATTCGTAGCTGATTACAATGTAACAGGTGAGGCTGCTACAGCCGCTGTTGCAGCTATGAAGGAGGGAGACGTAGTTCTTCTTCAGAATACACGTTTCAGAGGCGCTGAGGAGACTAAGAACGGTGAGCAGTTCTCCAAGGAGTTAGCTGATCTTGCAGACTCATATGTATGTGATGCTTTCGGTTCTTCACACAGAGCACATGCTTCTGTTGCTGGTGTTACTAAGTTCATCAAGGAGAAGGGCGGAGACAATGCAGTCGGTTACCTTATGCAGAAGGAGATCGACTTCCTCGGAAATGCAGTTAACAACCCTGTTCGTCCATTCGTAGCTATCCTCGGCGGTGCTAAGGTTGCAGATAAGCTCAACGTAATCAACAACCTTCTTGAGAAGTGCGATACACTCATCATCGGTGGTGGTATGGCATTCACATTCTTAAAGGCTAAGGGCTATGAGATTGGTAAGTCACTTGTAGATGACGAGAAGATTGAGTACTGCAAGGAGATGATGGACAAGGCTGAGAAGCTTGGCAAGAAGCTTCTTCTTCCTATCGATACAACTGTTGCAGCAGGCTTCCCTGATCCAATTGATGCTCCAATCGATGTAAAGGTAGTAGATGCAGACAAGATTCCTGCTGATATGGAAGGTCTTGATATCGGTACTAAGACACAGGCTCTCTTCGCTGACGCTGTTAAGTCCGCTAAGACAGTTGTATGGAACGGACCTATGGGTGTATTCGAGAACCCAACTCTTGCAAAGGGTACAATCGCTGTAGCTAAGGCTCTTGCTGAGACAGAGGCTACAACAATCATCGGCGGCGGTGACAGTGCAGCAGCAGTCAACCAGTTAGGCTTCGCTGATAAGATGAGCCATATCTCAACAGGCGGCGGCGCTTCCCTTGAGTTCTTAGAGGGCAAGGAGCTTCCTGGTGTTATGGCGGCTGACGATAAGTAATCTGATTAGCTTGATGCCAATATTATAATTTATAGTATGAATTCATTATATGATGCCACGATCGAAAGTTCAAAAGCCTTACCATGCAGGAATGAATGGCTTTTGAACTTGGGAGCGGCAAAACATGAGAAAGTAGTTGACATGCACGGTAGATCAACGGATTCCTAATGTTTGCGGAATTGCGTGAGCAGCTTGCTGCACAGTAATTCGCAGGCATCATATTTTCATGCAGAATGGAGAAGAGTATGCGTAAGAAGATTGTAGCCGGAAACTGGAAAATGAACATGACTCCAAGCCAGGCAGTAGCTTTGGTGGAGGAGCTTAAGCCATTGGTTGTATCCGATGATGTGGAGGTAGTATACTGTGTACCTGCTATCGACATCGTTCCTGTAGTTAATGCTGTTAAGGGAACTAACGTAGCAGTAGGTGCTGAGAATATGTACTTCGAGACAAAGGGTGCTTACACAGGTGAGATTTCAGCGGATATGCTCGTTGATGCAGGAGTTAAGTATGTTATCATCGGACACTCAGAGAGAAGAGATTACTTCAAGGAGGATGATGTTCTCCTCAACAAGAAGGTTAAGAAGGCTATCGAAGCAGGTCTTACACCGATTCTCTGCTGTGGTGAGACATTAGAGCAGAGAGAGCTTGGTGTCACACTTGACTGGATAAGACTTCAGATTAAGTCCGACCTTGCAGGTGTTGCAGCAGCAGATGTCGCTAACCTTGTAATCGCTTATGAGCCAATCTGGGCTATCGGAACGGGCAAGACAGCTACATCAGACCAGGCACAGGAGGTATGCAAGGCTATCCGTGACTGTGTCCGTGAGATGTATGATGACGCTACGGCAGAGTCAGTACGCATTCAGTATGGCGGTTCAGTAAATGCAGGAAATGCAGCAGAATTATTTGCTAAGCCTGACATTGACGGCGGTCTTGTCGGCGGTGCAAGCTTGAAGGCTGACTTTGGTAAGATTGTTAATTACAAATAAAGAGGGTTTCGGCTGACATATACAGTATGCTTCAAGAGCATTTACTATAATTTTTTGGAGAAATATTTATATGTTCCGGATAAAAAGAACCAGATTTGTGAGATAAACATTTCTGGTTCTTTTTATTTTAATTAAAATTCAATGAATATTAAGAATGTAATAATGCTTTGTTTTATAGTATAATAATTTTGATGTTAAGGTCAAAGTTTGAAAGAAAAACTTTCAAACTACTTATTGGTGGCAATACTGCAAGCAATGCTTGCAGTATTCAGGGGTATAAATATGATAATTTAATGTACGAGTGTATAACGTATTATATTTATAGCTCATGTTTTGACCCCGGCATCATAATTTTTAAATTATATATTTGTGGTGAAGCTGCAGATGATGGTTGAATTGGGGGAATTATTGCAATGAATATTATACTATGTGATGATGAAAGAAATTTTGCCGAAGCTCTTCGGGAAGAAATAAAGAACTTTTTTGACAATAAATCCATGCAGGTTAATATTACATGGTATGGTAGTGGGGAGGAGCTTTTAAAAGCTTTTGAAGGAGAAAAATCGGATGTAGACCTCCTGTTTATGGATATTGACCTTGGTGCGTACGATGGGGTATCGATAGTAAGGGGATTTCGGGAACAAGGCAAGAGCTTTCCGGTTATTTTTTTATCGGCTATGGAGGACAGAGTGTTAGATGGCTTTGAAGTAAAAGCTTTTTATTTTCTTTATAAAAAAGATTACAAAAACAGGCTGCATGAGATTCTGGAAAAATATCTCAATGAATATGTATATGCAGGACGCATAATGGTCAAGGATAAGGATACAGTGAATGTAATCTATATGAATAAAATATATTGGGTGGAGTCCGAAGATAGGGAAACTGTTTTACATACGGAAACGGGGGAAATGCACGCAGCAGAACCAATGCATAGCTTTGCGAAAAAGCTTGATAAAGAGATATTTGCAGAGGTGTATCACTGCATTTATGTCAATGTGGATTATGTGTGCAGAGTAGATGCCGACAGCCTGTTGCTGGACAATGGAGTGGTTATACCAGTGAGCAGAAGAAAACGAAAGGAAGTTATGACTGCGGTAATGAAGAGGCTGGTGACAAGATGAGAAACAGGAAAGCTTTTTTTGCGGTTCAGGGAAGTATAATTTTGGGATTCATAATACTTAATGTGCTTATTTTTTATATGGTTAACTGTAACGGAGAGTATCTGCAGAGCCGTGATGTGTGGGGGAATACACAGACTATTTTGAAGTCTGATTTGAAAAGCCGCCAGAAGCTGATTAACGAATTTTCACAAAATACAGCAACGGCGGTTGAAAATATTGATGGGATACTGGCTCAGATTGAAAAGAATGAACAACTGGAAAAAGAAAAGGCAAGAAAAAACAGATACAAAAAAGAAAACGATAAGGAAATTAAAACAACTATTACAATAGGTATTACTGAAAAGAAGGAAAATTACCTTGTGGTCAGGAATATATTTTCAGAGGCTGAAGTTTATGGTGCTGATATACAGAGTATTGGAGATAAGGCAGAAAAAATGTCCGAGACGGCTCTGTACAGTTCGGGCTGGTATCGGAATAATATCGTCAAAAGTGAGAGGGATTATTATGGGCTTAACTATGTGAATATCACCCCTATGCAGGACGAGGCGTGGAATGCATTGATTGATTTCAGGGTTACTGATTTGTTGGCATGCGGAATGGCTGTGGTAGTAGCAGTTATATTGTTTTTCTTATTACAGAATCAGGCAGAGGGGATGATTTTTACAACAGGGGATGTTGTTGCAAAAGGTAGTGCTATTTTACTTGCCGGATTTGTGGGATTATATGGAAGCAATCTTATGCTGAAAGACTTTTATCTGGAACAGAACATGTTCAATGTGAGTATCCAGTCATTACAGTCCTTCAGAGATTGTCATTATATACTTACAGTCGGCGGATTCTTTATAATATGGTTTTTGATAAAGCTATCGGCATGTCTGCTCGTATTTATGACTATATTATGCATTGTGTCACATAGCGGAAAAAAGAGAATATTTATCGGAATGGCAGTTCTTGCTGTTGTAGTTACTGAGTATATATTTGCCGGATATGTCGGAGAGAAGCCTTTATTTGTATTTTTAAGGGAAATCAATCTGTTCTCAGCATTTACGCCGGAACGTTTTTTTAACAGATATCTAAATTTGAATATTGCGGGAAATGCATACTCAAGGCTGACTTTTTTCATGGTGTTGTGGTGTTTCGTGTTTGTAACTGTTCTGTTAGTATGTGTCCGAAGGATAAAAATGTATCAGAAGCTGGTTATGGCTGATGTGCAGAAAAATTATGATGAGGAAATCAATCGTCAGTATTTAGAGACCAGAAGACTATGGCATGATTTTCAGAACCATCTGCTGGCAATACAGGCGATGACAGAGAATGGTGACAGGGAGGGGGCGGACCGTTATATAAAGGATTTGAGCGAAAGCATAAGCACCGATAAGCTTGCAGCTAAGACAGGATATAATCCGGTCGACCTTCTGTTGTATAAGAAACAGGTACAGGCGGCAGAACAGGAGGCGAAGATTAAACTTGTAATACAATGCGAATTGTGCGGGATGAATTTCACAGGATATGATTTGTGCAGTGTGATAGGAAATCTGCTTGATAATGCGTTAGAAGCGGTTAAAGCCGTTTCGAGTGAGGAACGAATAATAGAATTGAACCTTAAAAGACAGCAGGGAATGCTTTTTATATCCTGTAAAAATCCATACAAGGGTGAGATAAAAACCGAGAATGGAAGGTTGATTACTTCTAAGAATGATAAGAAAAATCACGGAATTGGTATTTCATCTATAGAACAGGTATGTCAAAAATATCAGGGAACTATGGAAATACAGACAGATAATGAGGTGTTTCATGTGTTGGTATTACTGGTGGAAGATAAGAATTGCCGGTTGGGTAAAATTGAATAAAACATAATGAAGATTAAAGCTCTGAAGTTTTGTCACGAAAATTATTTCTGAAATAAATTTATATAAAAAAGTATTTTCTGCAACAAAACTTAATTTTCTCCGAGTAGATAGGTGAAGGACACATTGGTTGATTGTGATTCGCAGTCAACTGCAGAGGTCTTTGAGGGAGGTGAACGGATGGAGGATAATAACATTGTTGAATTATTTTGGCGCAGGAGTGAGAGCGCAATCGCTGAAACCGAACTGAAATATGGGAAGTATCTGCACAGCATTTCGTACCGGATTCTGACGGATACGGAGGATGCAAGGGAGTGTGTCAATGATACCTACAATGATGCATGGCAGTCGATGCCGCCTCATCGCCCTATGGTTCTTTCCACCTTTTTAGGGAAGATTACACGACGCATATCTATCGACAGATGGAGGATGAGAAACGCCCAAAAGCGTGGCGGGGGCGAGGTGGTTCTTGTTCTTGATGAACTGGAGGACTGCGTTTCGGGTTCTGACAGCGTAGAGGGGGAAATGGAACGCAGGGAGCTGGCTGAGCTGCTGGATTCATTTTTAGGGACATTGGCAGACACAGAGCGCAGGGTATTTCTTTGCAGGTACTGGTATATGGATTCGATTCAGACTATTGCGAAGCAGTCTGGCTTTTCACAGAGTAAGGTCACATCTATGCTGCATAGGACGAGAGGAAAACTGAGGACTATGCTTGAAAAGGAGGGCTATTGATGAAATCCAACGATTTACTTGACGCTATCGGTGAAGTGTCTGATGAGTATGTTGCAGACGCGGAAAATGTAAAGAAAAGGAGAATGCCGCGGTGGGCAAGATGGTCCTGCACGGCAGCAGCGTGCCTTGCCGCTGTGGCAGGGATTGGAGGTGTGCTGTTAATAAGAGGCGGCATGGACGGTGGCTCTGCCGGAGGCTCGGGTCATGCGGGCGGCAGCAGCTTCATGCACTATGCAGGTCCGGTATTTCCGATGACCTTGCTTGAGAGTAACCCGGAGATTTCTGCTGAGCGCGATATCACGCTGGATTTTGCACCATGGGTTCCGGTATGGGTTTCCAATGAGGAGGAAGCAGCTTCGTACCCATTGGAGAGCGACAGGCAGGAGATTCTGGATAACTATAACGAATGGTATCCGGAAGGCGGATATTATCGGTCCTCAGGCAATATTATAGTGAAGGATTCTTATATTCTGGAAAACACAAGTGCACAGAATCAGACAGTTCATGTGCTCTACCCATTTGTTTCCAGCCTGAAGGATCTGGATAATAATATTCCGTCGTTGACCATGAACGGAGAGGCACTTGGGACAACGCTTCATGCGGGCAGCTATGCAGGAGACTTTGAGGGCGCATGGGGCGGCAGCTCAAAGGAGTTAAAAGAAGGGAGCGTGAATCTGTCATATATTGAGAACTGGGAAGGCTACAGAAGCCTTCTTTCGGATGGAACTTATATGAACAGGGCATTGGGAGACTTTGTAAATCTCAGCGATATTCCTGTGACGGTTTATGAGTTTAGCGATGCATGGGGGACACCGAAGGATGATAAGGCGGAGATTACGAATCCTACTATCCGCGTTATGTTTAACCTTGATTACGAAAAGACCCAGGTATTGTCCTATGGTTTTAACGGAAGCCTGTGGGACGGGGAGAATGGTATTATGGGGAAGGAATTTTCCATACGCCGACAGGGAGAATCAGACTATGGAAGTCCTTATTATATCATTGTTGTCGGAGAGGATATACAGAATGTCGAATATAAAGGATATGTAACCGGCGGCTGGAATACGGAGAAAACAATCGATGCCGGCATGACAATTTCAAGAAGGGAGTCGAATCTGGAGGAGGCACTGAGAGCGGTTGCGGAGTTCGGATACAGGACTGCTTTTGAGATGGGATACTTAGAGAGCGATTACGATTATGGATTCGAGTTGTATTTTGGCTTGTTAAAAGAGCATTTGATGGAATACAGTTCACTCTCCGGGAACGGAGTGCAGCGCTATGAGGATGGTGCGATTGAAAATATGGATGTGATTGGTGTGTCGCGCGTGTTCTGGCTGGAGGCGGAGGTCACAATTCCTGCCGGCAGCTATGCCACGGTTGAAGCAGTGTCCGAGAAAGAACCGAGCTATGATTTCTATTGCTCAAATTCGGCGAACAGGAAGATTAGCGGATATGATATGGTGACAAGGCTTGGAAGCAATCTGATATTTACCGGGCAGACAGCGAGATTAGAGGACAGAGGGCGGATTGAGATTGTACGGCAGAATTTTGGGTTTGATATTGAAAACGGAATTGATGAGGTGGAGCTTGACATGGAAGAGCCGCATTATTATCTGGAAGTAAGGGCAATTGACACTGAATAAAGCTTAGTCCGGAAGCTATTTGTATGGAATATTTCAGACCGGTAAAAAATTGATGAATAACCACTTGTGCAGGTATAATGACCACCTCTGCACAGGTGGTTGTTTTTATTTCGGGATAATATATAATGAGCTTAGGGTCGACTTAAGAGTATCAGTACACATCAGAAAATTAAAGAAATGGAGAGGGTTTATGGGAGATATAAAAAAAATTGGAATTATAACTGTAATGATGTTGCTTTTATGCAGTGGATGTGGCAAAAAAGCATTGCCTGTTGAGGATTATGTGAGCAGCAATCCTGCAAAGGTAATTTATAATGCAGTAATGAAGACGGACACAGGGTATTATTACGGCAGCAGCGAAAAGAAAATGTCAATACATTATTATGACGTGGGAAGCGGCCAGAATATTTTTCTGTGCAGCAAGCCGGAGTGTCGTCATAATGGCGATGCATTTTGTACTGCAACCAGTGATAAATACTTTGTTGACACAATGTGTATGTATGGTGGAGAGCTGTATTTGAATGTAGTGGAAGAAACGGACACAGAATATCAGTACAAGCTTCTCAAGGTAGCTGCGGACGGAACGAAGCTGACAGAGCTTGTGACATATATGACTGTAAATAATACATCCGTTGCCCCGGTTACAGGGGACAGGCTGGTAATACACAGGGGATATGCAGTTATGTCTTATAGAATATGTAATAAAGACAACATGGATATTGGGGAAAGAGGCCTTATTTTATATAATATGGCAGATGGAAAAATCACCTATATTAATAAAAGTGAGTTTTCGGACTACTCATTTACTCGTTATAATGTGGACGCACATGACGATTACATATATTATAATTTTTCAGAGGGACATAAAAACAGATTACACAGATTTTCATTGAAGGATAAGTCTGATGAAACCTTGGAATTTTTAATAAACTACAATAAAACATATACGATATGGGATGACGATACGATATATTATTTACGCAAAGGAAATTCTCTTAATAAATACAAGATTTCTACCAAAGAAAATACGGAATATAAAAATTTTTTCAGAAAAAATTTTTCTTATATGTCCGAAAGCTGGGGGGAATGTGAGGCTGATGAGAATTTTGAGCCTGATAGTTTAGTTACGGATGGAAAATATTTGTATGTAACTGATGGGGCATATTTTAGCACCTATACCTGTGAAATAGATTGTATTATGGCAGATGATACTGAGCAGCAGATGCTAGAACGGAATAAGTCCAGAATTTTTGTATATGATAAGGATTTGCAGCAGGTGGCTGTGGTGGTTATTGAAACAGATAAGTATTTAGGCTACAAAGATTATTTTTCGCTCGCTATTTTAGATGGAATGGTTTATCTACAGACTCCAAAGAAACTGTTTGCATGTACGGTTGAGGAGTTTGTAGAAGGGGGAACACCACCGTTTAAAGAAATTTACAATAATGAGGTGGACATACCAAGTCTGAAAGATTCCGTACAATAAAATGTCTGTATTGTGAATTGCAAAGGAGGTAAGACTGATGGATAGTAATTTTTCTACATTGGAAATCGTGGAACTTACAAAGCAGTACGGCACATTTACGGCGCTGGACCACCTTACCGTGAGCTTTGATAAAGGAGTATATGGTCTTTTAGGACCTAACGGGGCGGGTAAATCCACCTTTTTAAATCTTGTGACCGATAACCTGCAAAGAACCGGTGGAAGCATTCTATATAATGGAAATGATATTTCTAAGCTTGGAGCAGCATACAGAAGAAAAATCGGTTACACTCCGCAGGTAAGGGGAATGTATGAGGATTTTACGGCGCGGGATTTTCTACATTACATAGGAGCACTTAAGGGGATGAAAGGCTCAGAATGTAAGAAACAGACGGAACAGTTTTTGGAAATAGTGAATCTTTCAAAGGACGCACATCACCGGATTGGTTCTTTTTCTGGCGGAATGAAGCAGCGTACTTTGATTGCGGCTGCTATGCTTGATGAGCCGGAGATTCTTTTCCTTGATGAACCGACAGTTGGATTAGACCCGGAGGAGCGTTTCAGGCTGCGGAATTATATCGCGTCTCTTGGAAAGGAACGCACAGTCATTCTTGCCACGCATATAGTTGGAGATATAGAGAGCATTGCCGGAAAGGTGCTTTTGTTAATGAATGGAAGGCTGTGCAGGTTTGACAGTCCTGCTGTGCTTATAAAGGAGCTTGAGGCTGAAGCTGCCGGGGGAGGAGAAACAGAGCTGCTTGTACGTGAAGTCTGTGGAAAAACATCCGGACTTGGTCTTGAGGATGTATACCTTTACTATGCTTTAAAACAGAGACAGAAAAATAAATAGGGGGTGTATTCTGTGCATGAGTTTTTACGCGTTGTTTTAAATAGAAAAACATTGCTCTTGTTCTTTTCGGCACTTTTCTTAAATATCACCTTCTGTATATATCAATGTAATGACAGTAAGGATATAACACTGATGGGTGAGGATTTGCGGCAGTATATTGACAGCTACCACGGATATCTTGAACAGACACAGCAGAATGTCACATTGCTTCAAGGCTTGTCGCTTTATGGAAAGGAAAATAGTTTTGCATTAAGAAATATACAAAAGACCTCCAAGGACTATGGAAAACTGACGGACATTCAGATTGCCGAGGGTGAAAATCGTGGCATTACAATATATTCAAGATTTAAACTCACGCATTTTTTGATGCTTGGATTTGCAATCTATCTTGTGATTCAATTTACCCATGAGCAGAAAAAAGGACTTGATCTTCTTGTAAGAACCACCGCTTACGGAAGAAATGTGCTTTTGCTTAACAGAATTGCAATATTATGTATATGCATGCTTGCGGAGGCTTTTGTGCTGTATGGAAGCAATATGGCTGTGGTTTCGGTTATTTATCCCGGAGCAGAGTTAAACAGGTCAATACAGTCTGTTCCTGATTTTATGAAATGTATGTACGAAATAAACATAGGGCAGTTTTTGGTAGGAGATATTTTATTTAAGGCTTTGGCGGCTGCGCTTGCAGGAATGTTATTTCTGGCATTGTCCGTATTGCTTCCTTTAACTGCGGCAATGGCTTTATTTATTGTGATTATGGCATCAGAGTACATATTATATCTTACAATTATTCCTACATCCGCTTTTTCATGGCTTAAATATCTGAATATATGTGCGGTTTTGTTTGGAAGAGAGGGCTTTATAAATTACCTTAATCTAAATTTTTTTGGATATCCGGTGGAGCTTAACCTCATGCAGCTTGGAATGTGCATGGTATTTATGATTTTTCTTGCAACGGGGAGTCTGTTCGTCTGTCGCAGGACAAGGAAAAGCACCAAGGGCAGGTTACTTATGTGGATTGACAGACTTTTCGCCTGGTCCAGCAGGCACAGAACCTGTCCACCCGGCGTTGTATGGGAGCTGCGAAAGATACTGTTCTATCAGAAGGGACTGATAATTCTTGTTCTGGCAGGTTATCTTGCATATTCATCCGCCATGGAATATCGTTATGCCGACCTTAGAAATCCTTATGAGATGATGTGGTATGAGCAGTTTTCCGGTCCGTTGGATGATGAAAAAATGCAGGATATGTACAAGGAGCAGTCAAAGCTGGAGCGCCGCATGGCATGGCTTACAAAGGAATGTGACAGACTTTCCGATTCAATTGTCCAATATTTTGATGACCCACAGCAGATGCAGATAATTTCCGTTTATCTTTCTAATTATAAATCTGAAATAGATGAACTTGAGAAAAAGCTTGCGGGAATCAGCAAAGTGATTTCACAGGCTGAGAGTGAAATGGAATATATGAAAAGGACCGGAAAACAGCTATGGCTGCTTGAGCCATATACATATTATCTGCTGCTTAAGAATGACTACAGAACATACCAGAGAAACAGGATGTACATTCTTATTGCTGTTATTACTGCATTTTCAGGATGTATGGCTTACGAGAATAAATCACATATGGAGCCGACACTTCACACGCTGTATAAGGGGAGAAATACTGTTGTGAACAAGCTTATAATAGTTGCGTTGTTTTCGGCGATTACTGCATTGGGGATACATATGATACAGTTTATCCAGATAGGAAGGACATTTCACTATCATGCTATGAATTATCCCGTGCAGAGCATAGAGTTTTTGAGGGAGTTTAGTTTAGATATAAGTATACGTGGATATCTGTGCCTGCTGTACGGGTGGAGATGTCTGTATGCCGCAGTAGTGGGAATACTTGTAGCAGGCATAAGCTATCTGACAAAGGATAGGGTGACAAGTCTTGCTGTGGGGGCAGCAGGACTGATAATGCCTGTGTTTATCGTATCCTTGCTGTAGTAAATTATATGCCGTTGGTCTGAAATGGGACAGTGGTGTCAGACCCCTGTCCCACTAACGGATATGATATGGTGACAAGGCTTGGAAGCAATCTGATATTTACGGAGCAGACAGCGAGCTTAGAGGACAGAGGGCGGATTGAGATTGTACGGCAGAATTTCGGGTTCGATATCGAAAACGGAGTTAATGAGGTGGAACTTGACATTGAGGAGCCGCATTATTATCTGGAGGTTAAGCCCGCCGCTGAATGATTGCATTGTTTCAAATGGAAATGTTCTATATAGATAATTGTACAAGTAATTGTTTAGCAGTAGATTTAAGTTTTGTAATTGCTTATTTTTTATATCGTGAGAGGAAGTAAGTATTTTATTTTAGAAAGCTGAAAAGATAAAAGAAGATAGGACAGCCTGCTGTCCTATTTTTCTTGACAAACTGGTTTATCTGGAGTAAACTTACGACATAAGGTTTATTAAGAATAAACCAAGAGAGGAGGTATTCTATGAAGGAGATAGAATTAGGAGAGGTGCAGGCTGCGTTCGCGGACATTATCTGGGCAAATGAGCCGGTCGGTTCGGGAGAGCTGGTAAAGTTATGTGAGAACCGGTTTAACTGGAAGAAGCCGACTACCTACACGGTGCTCAGGAAGCTGTGCGAGAAGGGTCTGTTTAAAAATGATGATGGGATTGTCACGTCCTTGATTTCAAAGGAGGAGTTCAATGCCTCTAAGAGCGAGAAGTTTGTTCAGGAGACCTATGCTGGTTCACTGCCCGCGTTTATTGCGGCATTCATGTCGCATAAGAAGCTAAGCAGTGGGGATATAGATGAGATTCAGAAAATGATTGATAAATACAGGGAGGGCTGAGGATATGTATGAAATCTTTACAAAAATGCTGAATATGAGCCTTTCGGTGGGAATCCTTGTAATTGCGGTTGTTTTTCTGAGAATTTTTTTAAGGAATGTACCTAAAAAATATATATGTGTTCTGTGGGCGTTGGTGGCTATAAGCTTGGTATGTCCGGTGAATATACCAAGCCCGATGTCGGTATTTAATTTATTAGGCGGCAATAACGGTGCGGACGGTAAGGTGGAATACTTCCGGTACAATGAGAAAACCGAAAAACCGAAGCTGAGCTTTGCGGTTCCGGCGATTGTGGACGATAATGCCTCACCGGACAGTATAACTGTAGGACTGCACACATCGTCTGTGTATCTTCCGGCAATTGTGCATATCTGGATATCGGGTGCCGCTGTTATGCTGCTGTATTCCGCCATCAGCTATCTGTATCTGAAAAGACAGGTTGCAGCCTCCATTCCGGGAAAGGATAACGTGTATATATGCGATGAGATAAAGAACCCGTTTATTCTGGGGATTGTTTCCCCGCGTGTGTATCTTCCGTCCGGGATGAGTGAAGATGTGCGCCAGAATGTGATTGCGCATGAGCGGGCACACCTAAAAAGGCGGGACAATCTGTGGAAACCGTTTGGATATATTCTTCTTGCTGTGTACTGGTTCAATCCTGTTATGTGGGCTGCCTATGTTCTATTTTGCAGGGATATCGAAGCGGCATGTGATGAGAGGGTGATTAAGAATATGGATAAAGATGGCAGGATAGGCTATTCAGAAGCACTGCTGGCTTGCGCAGTTCACAGGATTAGGATAATGGTGTGCCCTCTGGCATTTGGCGAAAATGCCGTGAAGGGGAGAGTGAGGCGTGTTTTAAATTACAGAAAGCCCGGATTCTGGGTTGGAATATTGTCGGGTGCTGTGTGCATTGCGGCCGCATTAGTATTTTTGACAAGTCCATCGGGGGTTAAGGCTGGGGAGAAGGACAGATTGAGGGATATAGAGATTGACTATGGGGAATCGTACATCTACAGCAGGCAGGATATGGACGAGGCTATTGAAGTAATTATAAGTGAGTTTAGTACATGGGAGGGCTGTGAGCTGCACAGTATCGCATACTCTTCGGATGAATTCTGCAATGATTCCAATATTGCATGGATGAACGAGCTGGAAGAAGCCGATGACGCCGGAAAACGGGAAGATTTTACGCAGTGCATTATGTTTACAGGCAGCTTTCATACTCCTAAGTATAATACCGGTGCATGGAACCCGGACGAGGAATACACAGGCTGGCAGTGGTGGCTTGCACGTCCGGAGGGCGGACAGTGGAAGCTTATGACCAGCGGATACTAGTGGGACAGTGGTGTCAGACCCCTGTCCCACTATAGGGAAAAACTATAACAAACTCTAGGTAAAATCTATTTGATAATTTGGAGCATACAATGTATAATCGCTTTTACAGTCAGGAGATAATCATATTAAAGAAGTGGGAATTGACTGCAAAAGGCTTGCACAATCAGAAATGTAAGAAATAGGATTGTGAATGTCCGCTTTACTATACGTTAGACAAATGGAGCAAATATAAATAAAAGAACTGGAAAGCGATGATTTTATGATAGAAATTAAGAATCTTAACAAAACCTATCATCTGAAATCCGGTGATGTCGAGGCGGCGAAGAATGTCTCGCTCACGATTGAGGATGGTGAGATATACGGAATTATAGGTTATTCAGGTGCGGGCAAGTCGACGCTTGTTCGCTGTATCAATCTTCTTGAGGTTCCTGATTCCGGAGAGATAAATGTAAACGGAGTTCAGCTCACAAGAATGGAGAGCACGCCTAAGGGCGAGGTCTTAAGGAAGGTTAGCGACAAAGAGTTAAACCGTGCAAGGAAGGGGATTGGAATGATATTCCAGCATTTTAACCTTCTTGACAGAAGCACGGTATTTGACAATATAGCATATCCGCTCAAGTATTCAGGGAAGAGCAAAACACAGATAAGGGAGAGAGTGCATGAGCTTTTGGAGCTTGTCGACTTAAAGGATAAGGAGAATGTGTATCCATCACAGCTATCCGGAGGACAGAAGCAGAGAGTTGCCATCGCGCGTGCTCTTGCTAACAATCCCGGTGTGCTTTTGTCCGATGAGGCAACAAGTGCACTTGATCCGGAGGCAACGGAGTCTATTTTAAACCTTTTGAAGAAGCTTAATAAGCAGCTTGGACTTACAATCGTCCTCATAACACATGAGATGACGGTCATCAAGACGATATGCAGCAAGGTGGCAGTCATGGAGAATGGTGCGGTTGTGGAGCAGGGAGATGTCTATGATATATTTGCACATCCAAAGCAGCCTGTCACGAAGAAATTTATCAATACGGTTTCAAACCTCTCCAAGATTAACAGGATGCTTGCCGAGAATATACCGCTTGTGCAGCTTTCGGGCAATGACAAGCTGGTGAAGCTCATATTCGAGAATGACTGCACGGGAGAGGCTGTTATTTCGGATATTTCCAAGAGGTTTGACATCAAGGTGAATATTGTCCTTGCCAATGTCGAGATGATAGGTGACCGACCGCTTGGAGGAATAATCGTAATTTTTAAGGGAAGCGATGCGGCGATGGACGATGCCTTTAAGTATCTTGAGAAGATTAAGGTCGGAACGGAGGTATTAGTGTAAAAAGCACGTTTTTCAATAATATTTAAGTCACTGTAAGACAGTGACATGGAGGATAGGAATGAGTGGTTTTTTTGAAAAAATAATGCCTAATGTCGTGGCGTACTGGGACAGGTTCACGACGAGCTGCTGGCAGACCCTGCAGATGTTCGCGATTGCGGGTGTGTTTACTTTCATATTCGGACTTATATTTGGCGTGATACTCACGGTTACAAAGCGCGATGGGATAAGACAGAATGTTGTCGTCTACTATATTGTGGATATATTCACGAATGTGTTCAGGTCGATACCTTTTATCATCCTGCTGATATTCCTTATACCGTTTACAAGAGCGCTTGTGGGAACGGCGATAGGTGTAAAGGGTGCTGTGGTTCCGCTTATATTCGGTGCGGTTCCGTTTTTTACAAGACAGGTTGAGACTGCACTTGCCAATGTATCCTATGGCAAGATTGAGGCGGCAAGAAGCATGGGAAGCACAACAATGGGGCTGATATTCAGAATATATCTTCACGAGGCGGTTCCTGAGCTTATCAGGGTGACCACTATAACAGCGATAAGCCTTATCGGTCTTACGACAATGGCGGGTGCCGTGGGTGCGGGCGGAATAGGAAGCTTTGCAATCAATTACGGTCAGAACCTCAATCATCAGGACATTGTAAACGTGTGCGTTGTTTTGCTCCTTGCATTCGTGTGTGTCCTTCAGACATTAGGTAATTTCTTCTCTAAGAAGACAACCAATAGAGAACTGATTACAAAGGGAGAAAAATAGGAGGATTTTCTCCTGAAAAAACAGCACAGATTAAGCTGTGCGGAAAAGAGGAAAATTATGAAAAAGAATTTTATTAAAAAGGCAGCCACAGCATTGCTCCTTGTGAGCACACTTGCACTCAGCGCATGCGGAAAGAAGGCAGCTGGGCCTGTAAAGATCGGTGTCCCTGATGATGGAACGAACCAGTCAAGAGCTATCAAGCTTCTTGAGACAGCAGGACTTATCGAGGTAGATCCTGCGGCAGGTTATACGCCGGAGCTTAAGGATGTTACAAAGTACATCTACAATATCGAGATTGTTCCTACAACAGCCAATACGCTTACATCTACACTCGGGGATTATGGTGCAAGCACAATTAATGGTACTTATGCAATTCCTTACGGACTTGTTCCTTCCAAGGATGCACTCATAATTGAGAAGCAGGACGAGAACGGCGACAATCCTTATGTCAACATTATCGCTGCAAGAACAGAGGATGCAGATAATGAAGTATATAAGACTATTGTCGATGCATTCCACACACAGACAGTTGCAGAGTTCCTCTTAGAGGCATACAAGGAAGCATATTTCCCTGCATTTGATTACAATGCGGAGTATACAGCTGATGATAATTTTGTAAATGATATATTAAACTATAAGTCCTCAAAGGATGGAAAGACAGTTGTCAAGGTTGGTGTGTGCGGTTCATCCAATGACCACTGGCTTGCAGTACAGAAGGTACTTGACGATGAGAATGCGGGAATCTACATTGAGCTTGTGGCATTCGATGCATACAACCTTCCTAATGAGGCGCTCAACAACGGAGATATCGACCTCAATTCCTTCCAGCATAAGGCATATCTTAACAGTGATATGGCAGCGAACGGCTACAATCTCACGGCTATAGGTGATACGCTTATGGCACCGCTGTCATTGTATTCCAATAAGGTTAACTCCCTTGATGCCCTGAAGGAGCTTGCAGGTCTTAAGGAAAATTAAATTTTAAGTTTAAAGTATTGAAGCTGAGTCGGTGCGGTGGATGTAAGTCTGCTGCACTGACTGTTTTAGGTTTATAGCTAAAATAGTCTATAATATGAATATAAAAATCATATTTTGATTATTATATCATCCGGAAAGCTAACTGCCCGGGCTGATAGGAGATTAAAATAGGAAAGTTAAAGCAGAGGAGATAAAAGAATGAATGAGATAGAAAAAAGTATATATAATGATGTTATGGCAGACCATCAGTATGTTGTGGATTTGAGAAGATATTTCCACATGAACCCTGAGACGGCAAAGGAGGAGTTCGGCACAGCAAAGCGCATAGAGGAGGAGCTTGACAAGCTTGGAATTGAGCATAAGCGTGTCGGAGAGACGGGCGTATATGCAGAAATCAAAGGAAATCTTGCAGGGGATAAGACGATTGTGCTGAGGGCTGACATAGATGCACTTGATGTCGAGGAGGCACATGAATGTCCTTACAAGAGTACTATACCGGGGAAAATGCATGCCTGCGGACATGACGCTCATGCCGCAGCACTGGTGGGCGCGGCGAGAATATTGGCTGCCAATAAGGATAAGTTCGGTGGAACGGTACGTCTTACCTTCCAGCAGGGCGAGGAGATTGGCTATGGTGCAAGACTCTTTGTGGATGGCGGTTATCTTGACGGAGCGGACAGAACCTTCGGAATACATGTAAGCTCAGCTTATGATGTAGGAAAGGTTGTAGCTTCAATAGGACCTAACAATGCAAGCGTTGACTGGTTCAGGATTTCCGTCCATGGCAAGTCTGCACATGTGTCGACACCTCACCTTGGAGTAGATGCACTTTACATCGCAAGTCAGATAGTTGTAGCGATACAGGCACTTATAACAAGAAGAACCAACCCGCTTGAGAGCATTCTCATAGGTATAGGCAGGCTTGATGCAGGAACAGCTTATAATGTTGTGGCTGAGGAAGCTGCGATGGAGGGAACAATCCGTGTATTCTCACCGGAGCTTAGAAAGGCGACCAAGGAGAGAATAGAGCTTGTCGCCTCATCCATAGCGGCAATGTATGGTGGAACAGTGTCAATAGAGTGGAAGGATTTCACATCACCGCTCATAAATGACGGGGAATCTACGCTTGAGGTGAGAAAGGTTCTCACATCAGTATTCGGAAAGGAGAGCGTAGTTGAGAGCAGGACACCGTCGCTTGGCGGGGATGATTTTGCCGAATATATCCTAAAGGTTCCGGGCTGCTACGCATTCGTCGGTTCGAGAAACCCTGAGGTGCCTGAGACAGGTGTGGCACACCACAATTCGCATTTTGATGTGGATGATGGAGCACTCTCCGTTATGGTAAATCTTATGAGCAATTATGCGATAGAGTTCCTGAACGGTGAAGTTTAATAAAAAAGGTTTAATAAAAAAATAACTTTATAAAGACCTGCACTATGGTATATAATGATTTTATACATAGTGCAGGTCTTATGTATTGTATTCTATAAGGTTATTGCGGAGCTTAATGTATGACAGCCGGACATAGTGCGTTTTTATTGGTGGATTTGAGCTTTGCAATTATCCGTATATTATAATGAAGAGGAGATTGCAATGTCAAAAAAATATATTTCATGGAATGTAAATGGTCTTAGAGCATGCCTTGACAAGGGCTTTATGGATTTCTTTGATAAGGTGGATGCGGATGCGGTATGCCTTCAGGAGATTAAGCTGTCGGAGGGACAGCTTGCATGGGACAAGCCGGGTTATCACGCATACTGGAATTATGCTAAGAAGAAAGGATATTCGGGAACCGCAGTTTTTTCAAAGGAGGAACCGTTGAGTGTTTCCTACGATATGGGCATCGAGGAGCATGACAATGAAGGAAGAATAATCGCGCTCGAGTTTGAAGATTACTATCTTGTGACCGTGTACACACCTAACTCACAGAGAGGGCTTGAGCGGCTTGATTACAGAATGAAGTGGGAGGATGATTTCAGGGCATATCTTAATAAGCTTCGCGAAAATAAGCCTGTCATTGTGTGCGGTGACATGAATGTGGCGCACAAGGAGATTGATCTCAAAAATCCTAAGAGCAATCGCAAGAATGCGGGCTTTACTGATGAGGAGAGGGGCAAGCTGACGGAGCTTCTTGACAGCGGCTTTATCGATACCTTCAGATATTTTTACCCTGATGTGACGGACAGATATTCTTGGTGGTCGTATATGTTCCATGCGAGGGAGAACAATGCCGGGTGGCGTATAGATTATTTTCTTGTATCTGAGGAGCTTAAGGACAGGCTGGTGAGCGCGGACATTCATCACAGCGTGATGGGTTCAGACCACTGCCCTGTAGAGCTTGTGATAGAATAAAAGGGTGGTTACAGATGGATGCAGCTAATGAGAATTTAATTGGAAATGAACAGATAAATAATGAGCCGCAGGAAGAATTAGGAGAGCTTGCGTTGGAAGAAGTGACGGACAATGCCGGAAAGCTTGCAGCGGAAGGCACGAAGGACAATGCAGGAGAGCCGACAGTGGAAGGCGTGCAGGACAGTGCCGGAGAGCTTACAGTGGAAGAGGTGCGGGACAACGCCGCGGCTGACAGCAAAAAGAAGAAAAAGGTGAAAGTCCATGCTTCTTTTGCAAAGAATATTGTATCGGTAGTTTTTTTTACATTGGCACTGGTGCTTGGTATTGCTGCAGGTATGCTGTATTTTGTGAGGGAAGCGCTTGATTCGGACAGAGTTGAGGAAGCCGTCCACAATATGACGATAGGTGACATCGGAATAGGGGTATGGTATGGACAGGAGGGGCAGGATATAACTCTGGACGAATATATCACCGATGTGTTTAATTCGTCGGGCGCGGTGAGCGTACAGCAGAAGGATATCAAGAAGCTTCTTGACAGCAGATTTGTGAAGAATTTTACGGCTGATTTATTTAATGGATACATTGCGGATTTTCTTTACGGAACAGGTGAGGGATGTATAGATATCCAGAATATTATGACACTTTTAGACAACAACTGGGATGAGATAAGCTCTGTCACCGGAATTGAAGCAATACAGGTGGAGGGCATGACGCAGGAAGATATCAGGATGATTGTTCTTGATGGGGTGCGTGAAAGACTTGTAAGGGACATACACTTTGACAGCTTTACATTTTCAGGCATGAGAAGACAGTACCCATTCGTGTTGAATGTTCTAAGCACGGCAGTCACATATCCTGTGATAATATTCGTCGTGGCTGTGGCAGCGCTATTACTGCTTATGATATTGTTTATGAACATAAGGTATTGCGGAGGGTTCAGATATGTCGGAAACTGCTTTTGCATAATCGGAATTGTCAATCTGGCTGCGGCAGTGGCAATGTATGTGCTTCCGGTGGTGCTTAACGAGATATTCGGTCTGGGCTATGATTTTTACATATCACTTTTCACCTTACAGGTGATGCGTGCACTGTATATAGGAGCAGCCTTTGTTGTCTGCGGAATAATACTGAGCACATTCGGAAAAATAATAAGGTCTGTCCGCAGGAGAATATTGAGGCGGAAATTGACATAATTTTCACAGTATGGTACAATTCACACGGAAAAACATGAAAAATATAAATATAAAGGAGATTGTTAAAATGAGTAAGAAACCGGTTGTACTTATGGTACTTGATGGCTACGGACTTAGTGACCGTACAGAGGGAAATGCCATTGCTCTTGCAAATACACCTGTGATGGATAAGCTTATGAAGGAGTGTCCATTTGTAAAGGGTAACGCTTCGGGACTTGCGGTAGGACTCCCGGATGGACAGATGGGTAACTCCGAGGTTGGACACATGAACATTGGTGCCGGCCGTATTATATATCAGGATCTCACAAGAATTACCAAGGACATCGAGGACGGCACATTTTTTAAGAATGAGGCACTCCTTGCCGCAATCAATAACTGCAAGGCTAATGATTCGGCACTTCATATGTTCGGACTTCTCTCAAGCGGTGGTGTACACAGCCATAACACACATCTTTACGGACTTCTTGAGCTTGCTAAGCGCGAGGGTCTTAAGAAGGTGTATGTACATGCTTTCCTTGACGGAAGAGATACACCTCCTGCTTCCGGCATCGATTTTGTTAAGGAGCTTGTTGACAAGATGAAGGAAATCGGTGTAGGACAGGTTGCCTCAGTTTCAGGCCGTTACTATGCTATGGACAGAGACAACAACTATGACAGAGTTGAGAAGGCTTACAACGCTATAGTTAACGGCGTAGGTGAGACAGCAGACTGTCCTGTATGTGCAGTTAAGAATTCTTATGAAGCAGGCAAGACAGATGAGTTCGTAGTTCCTACAGTGATTGTGGATGAGAACAAGCAGCCTGTTGCAACTGTCAACGATAAGGATTCCATCATCTTCTTCAACTTCCGCCCTGACCGTGCGAGAGAGATAACACATTGCTTCTGCGACAATGAATTCGATAAGTTCAACCGCGGCGCAAGAAAGGATGTCACCTTCGTATGCTTCAAGGATTATGATGAGTCAATTCCTAACAAGCTTGTTGCATTCAAGAAGGAGAGCATAAGCAACACACTTGGTGAGTACCTTGCAAAGTGCGGAAAGAAGCAGCTTCGACTTGCTGAGACAGAGAAGTATGCACATGTCACATTCTTCTTTAATGGTGGTGTTGAGGAGCCTAATGTTGACGAGGCAAGACTTCTTGTAAACAGCCCTAAGGATGTAGCTACCTATGATCTCAAGCCTGAAATGAGCGCTCCTGAGGTTGGAATGGATCTTGTCGAGGCTATCAAGTCCGACAAGTATGATGTCATCATCATCAACTTCGCTAACCCTGATATGGTAGGTCATACAGGTGTTATACCGGCAGCAATCAAGGCTGTTGAGAGAGTAGACCAGCTTGTAGGTGACGCTGTACAGGCGATAAAGGATGTTGACGGTGTTCTTTTCATCTGCGCAGACCACGGAAACGCAGAGAAGATGATTGACTATGAGACCGGTAAGCCTCATACAGCACACACAACCAACCCGGTTCCATTTATCCTTGTAAATGCAGACCCATCCTATAAGCTCAGAGAGGGCGGCTGCCTTGCTGATATCGCTCCTACACTTCTTGAGATTATGGGACTTCCTCAGCCTGCTGAGATGACAGGAAAGTCACTTATCGTTAAATAAATTATAAAAATACTTGAAAAAGAGCACCGACTATGTTAAGATAGACAGAGTTGGTGCTCTTTTTGTGCAAAAGTAATCCGTGATGGTTTTAATAAAAATAGCACTTATTGGTATATTTGCTTAGGAGGTGTGGACCATGGCAGTTTTGAAGATAATATTAACAGTGATTTTTGTAATTGATTGTATAGCTTTATCAGCAATAGTGTTACTTCAGGAGGGTAAGAGCGCAGGACTTGGTGCGATAAGCGGCGCTGCTGAGACTTACTGGGGCAGGAACAAGGGACGTTCAGTGGAAGGTAAGCTTGAGAAGTTTACTACCATCGCTGCAATAGCTTTCCTTGTAATTGCATTAGTACTTAATGTATTTTAACTACTGACACCCTTGCAGATAACACTGCGAGGGTGTTTTTGCGTAAATGTGTAATTTTGTGAATGAGGCATGTTGCACGGATTATCAGGTGCAGGAGGTTTAATCGATTGTTATTACGGAAGGTATTTAGTATATTGTGCAGCTGTGAGGCTTACCAGATACACGATTGTTTAGTGAAACATCTGATATAATTAAATGTTTATTGTATAGAACGGAGGGGAATATGGACGAATTGTTTGAGCAGAGAAAAAAGATGATAGCGGAGCTGGTTCATGATGAACTGTATGTTCCGATGAAGATAAAGGAGCTTGCAATTTTCTTAAATGTTGCGAAGGAGGACAGGCATGAGCTTGAGCGCGTGCTTGACAGTCTTGTTTCGGAGGGAAAGCTCACGCTTACCAAGAAGGGTAAGTATATGAAGCCGGATGCTTCACAGATAACAGGTGTGTTTGAGAGCCATCCAAACGGTTTTGGGTTTGTTGCGATAGAGGGAGAACCGGATGACGTGTTCATACCGGCTAAATACACAGCAGGTGCACTTCACCATGACAGGGTCCAGATAGTCATAACCTGTGAGAAGTCACAGGGGAGAAGGCGTGAGGGAAGAGTCGTCAAGGTGTTAGAGCACGGGGCGGATCACCTTGTGGGCTACTATCAGAAGGCGAAGAGCTACGGCTTTGTAAGACCCGATGACCAGCATTTTCTAAAGGATATATATATACCCGCCGGGTGTGATATGGGTGCGGTCAATGGACATAAGGTGGTTGTGAAGATAACCAATTACGGCGATGACACACATAAGCCTGAGGGAAAGGTTATTGAGATTCTCGGACATGTCAACGATCCGGGAACAGACATAATGTCCGTTATCGCGGCATATGATATACCGGTGGAGTTCCCAAAGGAGGTCATGGACAGCCTTTCGGCAATTCCGGACAGCGTGGATTCCAAGGCAAGCGCTGGCAGGGTTGATTTCCGTAATTTACAGACGGTCACAATCGACGGTGAGGACGCGAAGGATCTTGATGATGCCATAAGCATTTCAAAAAATAAGGATGGCTATACTCTTGGCGTGCATATCGCGGATGTCAGCAACTATGTGACGGAGAATTCACCGCTTGACAAGGAGGCAAAAAGCAGGGGAACCAGCGTGTACCTTGTCGACAGGGTTATACCTATGCTTCCGCATAAGCTCTCTAACGGAATATGTTCACTCAACGAAGGAGTTGACAGGCTGGCGTTAAGCTGTGTGATGGATATTGATTTTAAGGGAAATATAGTCGGGCACAGAATATGTGAGTCGGTCATAAATGTTGACCGCCGCATGTCGTACACATCCGTGAAGAAGATTCTTGTCGATGATGACGCAGAGGAGAAGGAAAAGTATTCCGACCTTGTCGATATGTTTTTCCTTATGAAGGAGCTGTCTGAGCTTATAAGGAGCAGAAGAGAGAACAGAGGTTCAATAGACTTCGATTTTCCTGAGAGCAGGATTATTCTTGATGAAAATGGAAAACCTATAGATATCAAGCCTTATGAGCGCAATGTCGCCACAAGAATCATAGAGGACTTCATGCTTGCGGCAAATGAGACCGTGGCTGAGGATTTCTTCTGGCAGGAGCTTCCGTTCGTCTACAGGACGCATGATGACCCGGACCCGGAGAAAATCAGAAGCCTTGCGACATTCATAAATAACTTCGGCTATTCAATCCGCATGGGTCAGGATTATGTCCACCCTAAGGAGCTGCAGAAGCTTCTTGCGTCCATACAGGATTCGCCTGAGGAGCCGCTCATATCAAGGCTCACGCTCAGAAGCATGAAGAGAGCGCAGTATTCGACGGAGTGCACCGGACATTTCGGACTATCCGCCAAGTATTACTGCCACTTCACATCGCCGATAAGAAGATATCCGGATCTCCAGATTCACAGAATAATAAAGGAGAATCTTCACGGTGGACTGACTGAAAGACGCATAGAGCATTATGAGCGTATTCTGCCTGAGGTTGCAAAGAATTCAAGCCTTATGGAGCGCAGAGCCGATGACGCGGAGCGTGACACCGATAAGCTCAAGAAGGTTGAGTACATGTCATCGCGTATCGGAAATATGTATGACGGAGTGATATCCGGAGTAACTGCCTACGGCTTCTATGTGGAGCTGCCTGATACCATAGAAGGAATGGTTCACATAAATAGCTTGGAGGATGACTACTATATATTTGATGAGACACACTATGAGCTATATGGTGAAGTTACACATAAGACATATAAGCTGGGGCAGCAGGTGACTGTTGAGGTTGTGGGAACGGATAAGCTTATGAGAACCATTGATTTTGAGGTTGTGCAGAAGTGATGTGCTATTATTTTGGTTATAGGAATAAAACGCCTGGTATTTAAAATACTTAGTGTTTAAAGTGCATAGTATTTAAAGTATTTTGAATTTAAAATGCATAATATTTAAAGTATTTTGTGTTTAAAATGCTCAGTATTTAAAATGTATTGTATTTGAAAACATAAACTGTTAGTTTAATTTCAAAATATCCATTGCAAAAAGCTTGGTTCATGTGGTATAATTCCGATTGTTGACGAAAGGAAAGAAAACTATGGGCGATAAAGATAATTACAAGTTAATAGCGAACAATAAAAAAGCCTACTTTGATTACTTTATCGAGGATACATGGGAGGCGGGTATTGCACTCCACGGAACTGAGGTCAAGTCAGTCCGCATGGGGAAGTGCAGTATCAAGGAAGCTTTCATCCGTGTCGAGGATGGAGAGGTGTTTGTCTACAACATGCACATCAGTCCTTATGAGAAGGGCAACATTTTTAACAAGGATCCGCTCCGCGTTAAGAAGCTTCTTCTTCACAGACATGAGGTCAACAAGATTCTGGGTGAGGTGACCCAGAAGGGTTATACCCTTGTGCCGCTTCAGGTTTATCTAAAGGGCAGTCTTGTCAAGGTTCAGGTTGGACTTGGACGCGGCAAGAAGCTCTATGATAAGAGAGATACTATTGCCAAGAAAGATCAGCGAAGAGAAGCTGAGAAGGATTTCAAGATTAAGAATCTCTACTAAAATATATCATATACATCGGTGACGGACTTGGATAATGTTTTGAAAAGGTCTGTCAGGAGCTGATCAGAGCTATGCTCTGTGTGCTATATATCCGGGGTAGTAAAGGTTTCGACGGGCTATTTGAAGTCGGAGAAGCAAGCCGCACGGTCATGCGTCAAATGCCAAAATTAAAATTAAACGCTGAAGATAATTTAGCAGTTGCAGCGTAAGCTGTGACAAAAGCTGCCCTTGATGGCAGCCGTTCGACCTAGCGCACCTACACGTTAGCAATCGGGCGTCGACTCTGTAGGAAACGACACGGGCAAAGCTTTGAACCCGCGGGCGTATTATGAAGCTACTAAAGTGCATATCCTGTTAACCGGAGCTGCATGGAGGGAACGGAAGCTGCTTAGCAGTTTCAAAAAGATTGACTAAGCTTGTAGAAGAACGAGGGATAGTGGTTCGGACACGGGTTCGATTCCCGTCTACTCCACTTATCAACTATGTGACGAACCCACTATTCGCATTATGCTTTATGAGAATATGTGGCTTGTATCGAAGATATTCGCATGATTGGTGATGTAGAATGAAAAAGGGGCGTAAGCCCCTTTTTTGTATGATTGTAAATAGTCGAAAAACTCAAAACAGGCTACGGGGGTTTTTAGACTATCAATATTTATTGACTGTCTAAAAACTGTTTGACAGTCTAAAAACTTCTAAGCCTTGTAGATTCTGGGGTTGACGGCATTTTGTATTAACATTTTTATTCTCTAAGAACATTGTTTTATAAAAAAAGCGTCCCCAAAACGTCTCCAGCCTCAAAAATTGTAAATAGTCGAAAAACGTCTTTGTGGCAACATGGTTTTATCATAAACGGAAAACTATTGAATACCAAACGTTTTTGCAGGAATATCAATTCCTACCATTTTTCCGAAAGCCAATGCCCATTTGACAAAATTGTATGATATTGATGTGATTATATTGCCAGTTATAATATATCCATCCTTAATGGGCTTGTTTATATTGTCATCCCAGCCCACCATTTCTGCTAAATCACTTTCGGAAAATCCTTCTTCAAAAATCTCTTCTTTATTGACACCAGCCATGAACGGTTTTCCATTAAGTAATCCGGCTCTGACAAGTAACAGAGGTGCAATTGAAATAGCTCCTATTGTTTTTCCGTCAAACTTTTTGATGAAATCTATTATTTTTTTGTTTTCAATAGCCTCTCTGATATCCATTGCACCAGGCAATATCAAGCTGTCATACGCATCCAAATCAAAATTATCAATAGTAGCATCGGGAATTACTGATAATCCATCTTCACTTCTGATTGCCTGTTTTGAAATCCCAAAAATTGTAATTGGTTTTTCAGCGAGTGCCAATATCTCAAGCGCAGGACTGATTTCAAAATTACAAAATGAATCATATAATAATACGGCAGTTTTTTTCATATCAATTTTCCTCCATATACAAATTTAGTCTGATAAATTACCTTTTTAATTATACCATATAGTTCTAAAAACTCAAAAGATTATTTTGCTCACTTTTCCCGTGTTTACTGAGAAACTGCTTATTAAGAAAGGATTGTAAAAGGCCGAGATATAGCTTGACACTGTCTAAAAACAGTAGTATTCTATTTGCAACAACATATAAGCGGTGTTCACGAAGTGCGTGCATGGTTTGAACGATAAGTTCATGAAGTCTATGAGGGTGCAGACTAAACTCGTAAGACAAAGTTTTATATGCTCCATGTCAGCTAGTCATACCAGCTGTGAGAGCAAGCAGTTGCGAAGTTAAAAGCGGTGAACAGGAAAGTGTATAGCATAGCTATACGTTTTCCTGTCTGCCGCTTTTTTGTGCCTAAAATTATTTAAAGGAGTGATGACATGCTTGAAACAAGAAAAAGTGGACGACCGTCAAGACGACCTGATAAAGAAACGCTCCAGCATTTATCAGACATGCTGACAATAGAGCAGATTGCTCAGCTCTATTGTGTTGACCGTTCTACTGTTTGTAACTGGAAGAAATATTATAGACTGCCACCAAAGATTGGACGCCCAACAAAGCGTCCGTCAGCACGCAAATTAAGAAATCTGTGCAAAACATGTTCTGTTGTGGCAAGCTTTTTTGTAACACTTGTGGCTAAAAAATAGCGCTTATCAATTTATGCTGCCGTCCTTGCTTCATATGGGGTTCGATAACCATTATAACTGTGTGGACGAACATGATTATAATCAACGTATGCAAATTCTTCTACCTTTTGATAGAGTGTTTCCTCTGTTGTAAACTCATACAAATTTGTGCATTCATTCTTCAAGGTATTGAGGTAACGCTCCATCGGTGCATTGTCGTACGGATATCCTGCTTTGCTCATGCTCTGTGTCACATTTACCGATTCGCAGAATTCGGTAAATGCTTTGGATGTATACTGTGAGCCCTGGTCAGAATGTAAGATAAGCCCCTCTTTGATGGTTGGCTGCGATTCCAGTGCTTTTCGGAGCGTTCGGATTGCAAGATCACTGGTAATGTTACGATCTGTTATGTTGGCAATCACACTCCGGTCATGCAAATCTATAATAGTACAGTTATAGCGTACTTCATGATTTGCAAGGAACAGATAGGTGAAATCCGTGCACCATTTTCGATTGATTTCATCTGCTGTGAAATTCTGCTTCAGCTTATTATCGAATACCTTATGCGGTTTTCCATGCTCATATCCCGGCTTTTTGGGACGGACAACATCAGATCTATCTTGAACATGTAGATGGACTGATGTGCAGTGAAAAGACATTGTATAATTACGTGGATGCCCAGCTCTTTGATATTAGGAACATTGATCTGCCCCGCAAAGTGAAATACCGTCCTCGTTATAAGAAGGTTAAATTTAGATAGAAACCAACATAAGTTCATGTTATAATTAGTTATCTGATTAGTGCAACATGATTATATAAAAATGGAGTTGAGATTATGCTGAAAAACAACCTGGAAATAGATGCTAAGGTAAAGTGCCTCGAAGAAGGAGTTACTCAGGCGCAGCTTGCGGAGAAGATTGGAACTTCGGCTCCGTATGTAAGCCGGCTGATAAACAAGAAAGAGGGCATTTTGAATAAGACTTTTGTAGAAATGCTTGAAGCTCTCGGCTACGACATTCAACTGACCTATGTAAAAAGATAAGTGAAAATTGCAAGCTGGTAGAGACAAATACTCAAAAAGGCAATTGCTCATGTAGCTAATCAGAGAATTGAGATTGACTTGGATGATGGTGTAAAGGTAAATTATGCGAAGTTACAAGGCGTGGAAGTGCCACAGGAAGGTAAGAAAGCATTAAAAATAGATTCGCTGGCAAAAATATAGAGTGAATGAGGTGAATTGAAAATGAAAATTAAAAAATTAACATTAAATAATTTTATGGCTTTTGAGAATGCCGAAATTAATTGGTCAGATAATATCAATATTATCTGCGGTGAGAACAGTACCGGCAAAACCACACTTTTAAAAGTGATGTATTCTTTGATAAAGCCACTTAGTAGTGGAGGTAAAGATAATCTTACAAAGGAGATGGAGGAACAGGTTTTTGTTAAAAAAATCCAAGGTGTGTTTCGACCGGATGAAATGAAAATTGGCAGACTTGTAAGCCGAAAACAGGGAAGTAACCGAACGGATTTTTCTATTGATTTAGAAAAGAAACAAAAAATCTCAGTTGGATTTGGAAACAGGCAGGAAAATCATGCAGATGTTTCTGTATTGCAGGAAGAAAAAACAAAAAAATATGATGTTATATATATCCCTACAAAAGAAATGATTTCCACGGTGGAACATTTTGTATCTTTATATGATGAATATCATATAGATTTTGAAGAAATGTATTATGATCTTGCAAAGCTTTTAGACAGACCACTTTCAAAAGGTCCTAATACTACGGAGCAGAATCAGGTATTAAGCAATCTCGAAGATATTATGAAAGGACAAATTGTACAGAAAAACAAGAAATTCTATTTCAAAATAAAAGGTGAGGGTGAATTTGAGATGGGGTTGCTTTCAGATGGATACAGGAAGCTATCTATGATTATATATATGATTCTTTCTGGAAGTTTGAATAAAAATACTATCTTATTTTGGGATGAACCGGAAACAAATATGAACCCTAAAATGATTCGCCCGATTGTACAGGCAATGGTAGCCTTAGCGCAGATGGGAGTGCAGATTTTTGTTTCCACACATGATTATTTTATTCAGCAGGAATTTAATATGGTAGCCTCTTATCCTGAGCTAAATCCAAAAAAACTGGATATTAAGTTTATTTCATTGTTTAGGGATGAAAAAACGCGGGATGTTCATTATGAGATGAAAAATTCAGCATCGGATTTGGAGCATAATGCAATCATGCAGGAGTTTGATGCAATGTATGATAGAGAACAGGGGATTATTTATGGAGAATAACATAAAGGAAGAAAGCAGATTAAAGTTCCAGTTTGCAGAAAATGATATAGTGATAAAATTTGATGATACAAAATTTTATCGAGACTATTTTAATAAATTACCAGAGGCAAAAGGTGTTGATTTTATTTCTGTTGCAAAAGATAAGATTGCATTTATAGAAGTAAAAAATTGTACTGGAGATGAAGGTAACAATCGGTGGAGAATTGTGCCGGATAACCGAAAACACAATACAACCCATACATCCGTAAATGTGGAAGGACGTGATAGTCTGGATATTGAAATAGCACAGAAAACTGCAATGACATTAGCAGCTTTAGTTGGAGCAAAATCATTTAGAAATACAAAAGAGTGTTTGAATGAATTAAGGGAATATATTCAATTTTTATCAGAAGATAGTTTTTCGAATGATTCAAAAAAGAAATATGTAATATTGTTTCTGGAAGGTGATTTTGGTACAAGAACCCGAGCTAAGAAGATGATTATGAAGGAATTGCAGGACAGTATGAATAAAAAACTTCGATGGATTGATTGCAGAGTATCTGTTGTCGATTCCGATACATATGATCCGAGAATATTTCGGATCGTAAGCTGAGATATGATTGTAAAGGTATAGAAGTACGAGCACATGAAAGTATGGCATGCCTTCAAATGTGCTTAAGGATGTGAGAGAGCATATGTGGAAGGAACAAAGGCATCTGTGTGCATATTGTATGAGAAAAATTGACAGCCCAATTATGGAAAGAATTGAGCATTGCAGACACCAAGACATATTTACACACCCTGTTACAGACTTCTATTCTATCCATGGGCGAAGGAACAAATAAAGGATGACGGCACATATTATTTTCTTTTAGATGAAGTGCATATGTTTTCTGAATTTATGTCTGTGTATGATGGGAACTGATATGATGGAGGGAATGGATACATTACCTATGGCAGTATTCCGCTTGCTGTTTTAGCTGAGACGGAAGAGCAGAAAATAGCTATTTTGGACAATCTATTTAAGGAAACTTATATCAGTGATATAGTAAAGAAAAATTAGACTTCATATGTAATAAAGGTTCTAAAAAATACTATATTCAGTCAGCATACCGGCTTGGCACAGAGGAAAAATCAGCACAGGAAATCAGGCCATTTCTTAAGATAAATGACTCATTTAAAAAGATTGTCGTTACTTCTGATACTCCAAAGCCATGTTATACAAATGAAGGAATTTTAATGATGAATGTGTATGATTTCTTATTACTCCCGGAAATGATTGATTTATAGAAAATGGCCGTCATTAGAGAACAAATCTAATGGTGGTTTGGTTCTTTTTAATAATATGTAATGGTGAGCAGGTAGCTGGTTTAAGGATATAATCATAACCTTTCTGTGCAAATGTGACTTGTTCATTGGCAGGTTTAAGATGCCACGCCTGATGGGAATGTTCGTGGAGGAGTAAGGCATGGGGATTTTTGCATCTTACCAAGCTTTTTTTGCAATTTGGTGTGCAAATTATAGACATGTAATAATATATGGTTTAATATACATAGTATGAGTGTGCTGTTTTCACAATAGTAATTTTACGAGGGAGGATACTACAGATGGAAGGTAATGACAATCAGTTTTTTTATGAGAATGAGGTAGCGGTAACAAAAAATATTATAAGGATTCTGCGGTGGCTGATACTGGCTTTTCCGGCGATTATGATTTTTTCTGTGGCAGGACTGTTTCAGTCAAAAATGTCCGATCTGATTCCGATGACAGCGGTTGGTCTTGTTGTAACAATGGGACCTACGATTGCCTATAAAGCAGGGGTTCCTATTCGTGCACTTAAATATCTGGCACTGCTTGCTTTATGTGGTCTGCTTGCTGTTATGGCGAGCAACGCCTCTATAGGTATTTATATGACTTATGCACTGCCGATGGTGTTCAGTATATTTTATTATGACAGGAAGCTGACATTACAGACGGCGGTATTCAGTTTTGTGTTCCTTGTTATTTCGCTGTTTTTCAGATCCAAAGGGGTTGAACTTATGGAGGGTGAGACAAGCTTCAGATGGTTTGTTGCACACAGCATGGGATTTTGATTGAACAGTTTGTCATGGCATTTGTATGTGTGAAGGTTGCACAGGGGGCAAGAAAGGTTCTTGAGAGCCTGAATGATACACAGAAGACAGCGGTATTGATGGCGGAATGTAATCAGGCTTCAACACAGCTTAGAACGGAGACAGAAGGCTTTAAGCAGAATATAAGCAATTTCCGTGATACTAATGAGCAGATTACTAAGGCTGCCGAGAAGTCACTTACGGATTGCGACAGCAACGAACAGCTTGTGGTTGAGCTCACACAGGAGACCAGAACGGCGCTGGAAAATGCCGAGAACATAAGACAGCAGAGTTCACAGATGGTTGAAATTGCAAAGGAGACTTATGAAAAACTTGGGGAGTACATTACATATATGAATGATACTGCGGCAAGCATGGAGAAGATGCGCGGCACGGCTGCAGACACGGAGAGTTCGATTGTAAGTCTTAAGGCTGCCATGAATGAGGTAGCGGAATTTGCACACACCATAGGAGATATCACATCACAGACAAATCTGCTCGCATTAAATGCAAGCATTGAGGCTGCAAGAGCGGGGGAGCATGGCAGAGGTTTTGCCGTAGTTGCAGATGAGGTAAGGGTTCTCGCGGAAAACTCAAAGAAGGCGAGTGAGTCCATAAAGGGCATAATTTCCAATATAGATGAGCTTCTTGAGCGGGTTCAGGATGCGAATAAGAACAATGTGTTGTCCGTGGAGGACGGTTTAGGACAGATTAACGGGGCTAAGGACGAGGCGGACAAGATTGGCAGAATGCAGACCGACTCCAAAGAGATGGCGATGCAGGTATTAGATGCAAGCAAGGAAACGGAGCAGTTTGCTCACAAGCTTGGGGACACCTCGGAAAGACTTAAGGAGCTTGTTGCAAGTCTCAGAGAACAGACCGGACAGGTGGTTGAGCAGGGCAAGAGCCAGCGGAAGGTTACGGAGGAGGTTGAGAACGCTTTCCTCGGAGTGGAGCAGATTGCGGGACAACTTGTGGAGATTGCGGGGGCGGAGGTTTCATAGAAGCAAAGGAATCTCCGGTGTAAAGCATGGTAATGCAAGGGAAGGCGCGGGAATGCTATGGTTCCGTGTAGATTACATGGTTACATAGATATTTGAGCTGATATGGTTATAAATTTAATGAACATTCAGAAAGAGAGAAAGCTATCAATGAACACAAAAGGGCAATTAACAAATACAACAGAATCACAGAAAGGTACTAAGCAGGATTTCCTGCAGAAAACCTGTGTTGTATGTGCGCTTGCACTTGTGTGTACATTTTTGTGGGGCAGTGCCTCACCATGTATCAAGCTGGGATATGCGCTTTTTCAGATACCATCGAGTGAGACATGGACACAGGTATTGTTTGCAGGGACAAGGTTTATATTGGCGGGAGTGCTTACTGTTCTTATAGGGAGTGTGCTCAACAGGAAAATGTTAGTTCCGACTAAGTCATCAATACCAAGCATTGCGAAGCTTGCACTGTTCCAGACGATACTGCAATACATTTTCTTTTACATAGGGCTTGCTCATAACAGCGGTGTCAAGGCTTCCATTATAAATGGCTCGAATACATTTTTCGTGATACTGCTGGCGGGGCTTGTATTTCATCAGGAAAAGCTCAGCTTCAAGAAGCTTGCCGGCTGCGTAGTAGGATTTGCGGGTGTAATCATCGTGAGCATGAACGGCAAATCTATTGACATGAACCTCAGCCTTATGGGGGACGGAAGTCTGTTTCTGTGTGCGATATCTTATGCGGTATCGTCCTGCCTTATGAAGAATTATTCCAAGAATGACAATCCTGTAATGCTCAGCGGATATCAGTTCATACTTGGCGGTATAGTAATGGTGATTCTTGGCTTTGCCATGGGTGGCAGAATCAGCCATGTATCGGTGGGTGCGGTTCTTATGCTGTTCTATCTGGCATGCATATCGGCAGTTGCGTATTCTCTCTGGGGAATACTGCTAAAGCACAATCCGGTATCGAAGGTGGCAATCTTCGGCTTTACCAACCCTGTATTCGGCGTGCTGCTCTCAGCATGGTGGCTGGGCGAGGGCAGCAGTGAGCTTGGAATAAATGCGCTTATAGCACTTATACTTGTCAGCATAGGTATACTTATCGTAAATGTGCGTACAACAGCGAAATAGCCGGGGCAGACGTAAAAATAGTGTGTGAAAGATTGTGTATGATGGGTTTTGCCAAAAATAAGCCGAAAATCACATACAGTTGAATATGGCATTGAAATAAAATAGTGATATTTAAGAGTTATAAGAATGACTGGATAATTATGCGTTGATGATGAGCCGCTCAGAGCCGGATTTTAGGTCTGACTTTGAAGGGGCTATATAGCGTGGATGATATCCGGTCATTTTTTATTTTTTTCCATATCTGCCGTCCGGCAAAAAATATAGACCACTTGTCGCAATTTGCTTTTATTTTTTTGCTGTGCGGATATAATCGGATACATAGGAAGCAGGAAGGAGCAGCCGATGAAAATAGCATTTGAGATAAATGAAAAATATAAAAAACCGGAAATACATATATGCAGTGACAGGGATGACCATGAGAGCCGGAAGATTTATATGACTGTCATGGAGGTATTTGAAAAGAATATCACAGCCTATGATGACAATGAGCCGGTTATGATAAGGCATGGTGATATCGTGAGGATTTTTACCCAGAATAAAAATGTGTATCTTCTCACGGAAAAGAGGCAGTACAGGCTCAGGGAGCGGTTATATGAGCTGGAGGAGATATTAGATTCGGACAGCTTTGTCAGGATATCCAATTCGGAAATCGTGAATGTGAAGAAAATAATCAGGCTGGACACAAGCATTACCGGAACAATCAGGATGTACATGAAGGGAGATACACAGACTTTTGTATCCAGAAGATATGTAAGCAGGATAAAGAAGACATTAAAATTATAAAAATAGCTTATATTTGATGGCAGAATGTATATAAAACCGGGATGGGAGCTGTTTTTGGGGCAGCGGTAAAATAATATGTCTGCACAGATAAAGCATAGATGTTGTATAGGATTATGATTTAAGAAAGGGCAAATGAAATGGTAAAAAATGTATTGCTAAGAATTATAAATAGTTTTATGTATGCAATAGGCATAACAACAGTGGTCTACATTATAGTGATAATGATTTCGGGGCAGACACCGCTTTTGCCGGATTATGCCCGGAAATTTGACAGCGACGTGAAGGCACTGCTTGTTCAATTGATATTGATAGGAGCAATGAGCGCGGCACTGGGCGGCGGTACGATAATAATGGAGTTTGAAAGGCTTGGACTGCTTGCGCAGAGTGCTGTCTATTTTGTAATTTCGCTGTGCGTATGGCTTCTTGTTGGGAATTTCTGCTGGTGTATAACGAAGTATCCGCAGGCATTCGTGTCTGTGATTGTAAGCTACACGGCTTCATATATTGTGTGCTGGGTAATCCAGTACAGGATATGTAAGAAAAATATAGCTGATATAAATAAAAAAATTATGGAGCTGGAGGCGGATAACCATGGAGAACGCGATAGTAATTGACGGCCTGAAAAAGGAATACGGCAAGAGAGCTGCGGTGAATGCAATATCTCTTAATGTGGAGCAGGGGACACTTTTCTCACTGCTGGGTGTAAACGGAGCAGGAAAAACCACAACCATAAAAATGCTCACAGGCCTTACCAAGCCCACATCCGGGGAGGCGTATGTGATGGGCAGGAGCATAAATACTGAGCTTGCCAAGGTGAAGAAGCTGGTGAGTGTTTCACCGCAGGAAACGGCGGTCGCACCTAACCTCACCGTAAGGGAGAATCTTGAGTTCATTGCCGGTATATATGGTATGGATAGGAAGCATGCGAGGGAAAAAACGGATGAGCTTGTAAGAGAATTTTCAATGGAAGAAGTAGAAAAATCAAAGGCAAAAACCTTATCCGGTGGATGGCAGAGGAGACTCAGCATTGCAATGGCGCTTATCACGGAACCAAAAATTTTGTTTCTTGATGAGCCGACGCTGGGGCTGGATGTCATCGCCAGAAGGGAGCTGTGGCAGATTATCAATTCTGTGAAGAAAAATGTGACGATAGTGTTGACAACACATTACATGGAGGAGGCGGAAAAGCTCTCCGACAAGGTCGCAGTCATGGTAAAAGGCGAGATCAAGGCTGTCGGAACTGTATCTGAGCTGTTGCAAAGGACAGGGAAGCAGAATCTGGAGGAAGCATTCGTATCGATAGTCGGGGTGGAATAAGAAGGAGAAGAAAAATATGAGAGCATTGGTATTTGGAAATAGAACATTTAAGGAAATTCTAAGAGACCCGCTCAGCTATATTTTTTGCGTGGGTTTTCCTATAGTAATGTTGATAGTTATGTCGATTGTGAATGACAGTATACCGGCAGAGAGCGGGATGACCGTTTTTCAGCTTAAAAATCTGACACCCGGAATAATGGTGTTCGGTCTGGGATTTGTCATGCTGTTTACATGTATTCAGGTGTCGAAGGACAGGACAACGGCACTGATGCTGCGTCTCTACACATCGCCGATGAAAACGATTGATTTTTTGATAGGCTACACACTTCCTGTAATACTCATCGCTTTTTTCCAGTCGGCTGTGACATATATCTGCGCCGGAGTTATCAGCCTTATTGTGGGAGAAAGCCTGAAGCTATCCGACATGCTGTTATGTCTTGTCTGCCTTATTCCGACGAAGATATTGCTGATTGGCTTCGGGCTGCTGTTCGGTTCAATGCTTAGCGATAAGGCGGCACCCGGCTTCTGCTCAATAATAATTTCCCTTATAAGCATGATTGGCGGAGTGTTCATGGATGTTGATATGATGGGCGGCGCAATCAAGAACGTAAGCCATGCTCTCCCATTCTACCATGGAGTGCATATTGCAAGAAATGCCTTCGCAGGTAACTTGGCCGGACTTGGAAAATCCTTTGCCGTAGTCTCTGTCTGGGCTGTAGCGGTATATCTGCTTGCCTGCGCTGTATTCAGAAATAAAATGCAGAAGGATGTGCGCTAGCCGGGCAGGTTGGGACAGGGGGTCTGACACCATGTCCCAATGCGTGGGACACCGGTGTCAGACCCCCTGTCCCAACCTGCCCCTTGTTTCGGCGGCAGCCCCGGCTTTTGTCTCCAAAATTATACCATAGGTATAATGACAAATCAGAAAAAGTATGCTATTATGTCGGTAATAAAGAAAGAGAAGCGGATTGTAATGTGAATCCGGGAAGGGAAAGAAGATGTTTACAGTTATTTTACCAAGTTACTTATATTCAGAACATTCAATAGATGCGGCGCTTAGTTTTGGAAAAGAGCGCGGTGTTGGCTTTGTGTATTCATATAAGAGCAGGCTTGGAGATAATACTGTGATAACGGATGTAGGAATGGCATAGGGATAAGCAGATGACAACCGGATACATGGATTTTTAACCGCCTATCTTGTGTGGAGTACACAGGATGGGCGGTTTTTGTGTATGATTTAAAACATTTTTGGGAAAGGAAAAAGTTTGAAAATAAAATTTTCAAACTGCTTATTAATGGCAGTACTGCAAGCATTGATTGCGGTATGAAGGAGTATAAATATGGATATGATTGAGATTAAAGGAAAAGTAAATACAGCCATCTGCTATGCAAGAGTGGTGGAGGCTGAGGCGATAGAGCAGATAAGGCGCATGTGCGACTATCCTATGACGGAGGGAGTTAAAATCCGCATAATGCCGGATGTTCATTCGGGCAAGGGCTGCACCATCGGAACCACGATGACAATAGCAGATAAGGCGGTTCCGAATGTGGTCGGGGTGGATATAGGCTGCGGAATGTACACAGTGAAGCTTGGAAAAGTGGATATTGATTTTGAGAAGGTCGATGAGGCGGCGCATTTTATTCCATCCGGGAGAAATGTGTGGGAGGGGCGCAAGGAGCGTTTTGATTTGACACAGCTTGCATGCTGCAGAGAGCTGAAGGAGACAAAATGGTTGGAGCGTTCGCTGGGAACTCTTGGCGGAGGAAATCATTTTATAGAGATAGACCGGGCAACTGGTGGGACGAAGTATCTTGTGATTCATTCTGGCTCAAGAAATCTAGGAAAGCAGGTAGCAGAGTTCTATCAGAAGCTTGCAATCAATCTTGACAGAGGTTACGGAGATTATCTTGAGAAGCGTGATGAGATTATCAGGACTTATAAGGAGCAGGGCAGAAGAAAAGAAATCCAGGAGGCATTAAAGCAGCTTCATTTTCAGGTATATGAGTCTGAGACGAGCATGCCGGAGGATTTATGCTTTCTTTCGGGAAAATATCTTGAGGATTATCTTCACGATGTAAAGATATGCCAGGAGTTCGCGCGAAGAAGCCGCGAGAAGATGGCAGAGATAATTTTGGAGAGAACCGGAATGACCGGCTGTGACGCGTTCCACACAATTCATAATTACATTGATACGGATGAGATGATACTGCGAAAGGGTGCGATTGCAGCCCACGCCGGAGAGAAAGTGCTCATTCCGATAAATATGAGGGATGGAAGTGTGCTGGCGGTCGGAAAGGGTAACCCGGACTGGAACTATTCCGCACCTCACGGGGCGGGCAGGCTCATGTCGCGAACCAAAGCAAAGGCAAGTCTCAGCATGGACGAGTACAAGGAGACGATGAAGGGTATCTATACCACTTCAATCAATGAGAACACGCTGGACGAGGCACCGATGGCATACAAGAGTCTTGATGATATCATAGATGTAATCAAGGAGTCGGTTGATGTCATTGATGTGATGAAACCAATATATAATTTTAAAGCTTCTGAGTAGCGCAGGAAAAGACAGAGATTTCTGATTCCTCCGATTCAGAAGCGGAATGAAAGACACATTATCCGCGCATAAGGCGGTGGTGCATTATATTTCAGCAGAAGAGGAGGAATTAAAATGTGTAATATTATACCTACTATTGATATGGCAGCTACGGGAAGGAACATCATGAGGCTGAGGGAGGCAGCAGGTCTCACGGTAAAAGACCTGCAGGACATTTTCGGCTTCACAACACCACAGGCAATATACAAGTGGCAGCATGGAAACGCTATGCCGACCATCGACAATCTGGTCGCTTTGTCATCGGTTCTTGGTGTTCCCATGGATGAGATTATCGTGATAAATCTGGGACAGGGGTCTGACACCGGTGTCCCAGAGAGGGTTGCGTAGGGGGAAGTTGACAATTTTATATTTGTGAATATATAATGTACATAACTAATTTAGCAAAAGAATTATTGCAACAGATTATAAATCAAGCAATGGTTGTGTAACAAATATAAAATTGGGAGAAAAACATGATTACTGGCGATTTGAGAAATAAGGTAGACAGAATATGGGAAACATTCTGGACGGGTGGTATAACCAATCCTCTTGATGTCATTGAACAGTTTACATATCTGATTTTTATAAAACAGTTGGATGACATTGAGACTACAAAGGAAAATGAGGCAAATTTTTTAGATGTAGAATATGATACATTGTTTCCAGAGGATTGTCAAAAGTACCGTTGGAGTAAGTTTAAGAATTTAGGTTCGGCAGATGAAATGTATGAGCTTGTTTCGAATGGTGTATTTCCGTTTATTAAAAACCTTCACCAGGATGGTGATTCTGCGTATGCAAGGTATATGGGAGATGCCATATTTAAGATTCCGACAGCAGCGATGTTGTCAAAAATCGTAGATGGAATTGACAGGTTGGAGCTTGGCGATGATGATTCTAAGGGGGATCTATACGAATATCTGCTTTCCAAGGTTGCCACCGCCGGAACTAATGGTCAGTTCAGAACACCGCGGCATATTATAAAAATGATGGTTGCGTTGGTAAAACCAAGACCGGAGGATACAATCATAGACCCGGCGATGGGAAGCGCGGGCTTCCTTATTGAAGCGCAGAATTATCTGAGAGAAAATCACGCTGATTTATTTTTAAATGAAAAGAAACGTGAGCATTTTAATAACACTATGTTCTATGGTAATGATATGGATAGGACAATGCTTCGCATAGGTGCGATGAATATGCTGCTTCACGGCGTGGGAAACCCTAATATCTCTTATCGTGATAGCCTGTCCGAACAGAATACGGATAACGAAAAATACAGTTTAGTTCTTGCAAATCCCCCATTTAAGGGCAGTCTGGACTATGAAGCGGTTTCTTCAGATTTGCTAAAGGTAACTAAGACTAAGAAAACAGAATTGCTTTTCCTGGCTCTGTTTCTGCGCATTATGAAAAAAGGAGGAAGGGCAGCGGTTATTGTTCCGGATGGAGTCCTTTTTGGCAGCAGTAATGCTCATAAGCAGATAAGAAAGGAAATCATTGACAATAACAAGCTGGACGCAGTTATCTCAATGCCATCGGGTGTGTTTAAACCTTACGCCGGAGTATCCACAGCTATTCTGATTTTCACAAAAACAGGTTCAAGTGACACAGATAAAGTCTGGTTTTACGATATGAAGGCTGATGGATTCAGTCTGGATGATAAGCGTCAGGAAATAACAGATAACGATATTCCGGATATTATTAAAAGGTTCAATAACCTTGATGCGGAGGTTGACAGGGCAAGGACTGAGCAGAGCTTTTTTGTTCCAGTCGACGAGATTGTTGCTAATGACTATGACTTATCAATCAACAAATACAAGGAAGTTGTATATGAAGCTGTCCAGTATGAGCCTACGGATGTGATTATGGGTAAAATAGAAGCAATTGAAGTTGAGATTCAGAAGGAATTGGCGGAGTTGAAGAAGCTTTTAGAGTAAAATTTATATATTTTGTTATGTTAGTCATCAATAATTAACATAAAAGTAGCGTATAAGATAAGGCTGAGGGGTTTTCAGCTAATTTTTATAAATACAAATTCGGATTTGTAGGGCTGATGATAATTGAATATGTGTTTGACATGGCGGTGGTTTAATGGTATTATATTCATGAAGAGGTGCTACCGATAGACGGTTAGCCTGATATGATGGATTAAGTCAAAAAGACCGCCGCGTTTACCAGACAGGGGCGGTCTTTTTGTACTTATTTTTCACTCTTAGAACCGATGGCATAACCAAGAGCAAAGCAGGTAATACATAAGCTGATAATGGCTATAAACAGTTCTGTTGTAAGCATAAGCACAAAACCTCCTTGATAGATTTCCGGTAAGGATTTCTATGTAAACAGAGCTAAAACTCTCTGATGGAGGCTAACCGCCTACCGTGTAGGGTAGCACCAGATATATTATAGCAAACATCTGTTCGAAAATCAATACAATCCGAAAATAAAATGGATTGGTAGAGATTGTGAAGATGGCAAAATTAATTGATATAACAGGTAAGGCTTTATCAGGTGAATGGGGAACTGATGATGAGACTGGGAATGGAGTACCAGTTATAAGGACCACAAATTTTACTAATGAAGGGGTGGTAAATTACAAAGATGTGGTTACCAGAACAATTAATAAGAAAAATATAGAAGAAAAATTTCTTCGTAAAGGGGATATTATTATCGAAAAATCTGGAGGAAGTGATAAGTTTCCGGTAGGTAGAGTTATATATTTCGATGGTAAGGAGAATACCTATCTATTCAATAACTTTACTGGATTGCTTCGTGTAAAAAATCAAGAAGTATGGTATCCAAGATATGTATTTTATTCATTGTTTGACAATTATAAACGTGGTGGTACAAGAGCATTTGAAAATAAAACTACAGGGCTTCATAATTTGAAAATTGACGATTATATATTTCGGTATGAAGTTGCAGAAATTGACATTGCAGAGCAGATGTTTATTTGTGACTTACTAGATAAATTATATGGTATTATCAAGTTACGTATGGAAGAATTACAACTGTTGGATGACCTTATAAAAGCCCGATTTGTCGAACTCTTTGGTCTACATTATAAGAATCATATTAATGAAAAACAGTTGGATGAAGTTTGCAATTTTATTGATTACAGAGGTAAAACACCGGAAAAATCAGAATATGGTATTCCACTAATTACCGCAAAAAATGTTAAGGATAATAGATTTAGTATTGAGCCACAAGAGTTTATTCCTGAAGAAAATTATGATGATGTGATGACAAGAGGAATTCCTAAAGTTAATGATGTTTTGTTTACAACAGAGGCTCCATTGGGTAATGTCTGTAGGATTCCAGCAGTTTATCAGAAATTTTGTGTAGGGCAGAGATTGATTACAATGCAACCGCATGAAGAAGTCCTTAATTCAGAATACCTAGAGCATGCTTTAGCAAGTGCAGAATTTCAAGAGAAGATGTGGCAGAAAGCTTCAGGAAGTACTGTTAAGGGTATTCGTTCAAAATTGTTAGTTTTATTAACAATACCAGTACCACAAATAGAACTTCAGAAACAATTTGCTGATTTCGTTAAACAAGTCGACAAATCAAAA
>ENA-ORNR01000367-ORNR01000367.1-human-gut-metagenome-genome-assembly--contig:-NODE-367-length-44231-cov-6.080428_pt1 | contig 44231 bp, 41 predicted proteins | sample MGYA00242114_ERZ509020 | MGnify/ENA primary metagenome ERZ509020 (study PRJEB26280, sample SAMEA2338758) | human gut metagenome | biome: human gut; feature: human-associated habitat; material: faeces...
CCATGTTTTTGGCAAGGGTTACGCCGCCGCCAACCATATAGCCTTTAAAGCCTTCGTTCATATAGTAGCCCCAATCGCCCGGGTACATGGTATGCGCCACAAAAGTACCTGCGCCCTGGTCATAGTAATTGGCAAACAAGCCCCAGCTGCCGGGTTTGTTTTTATCTGCACCTTTGTAACCTGAGCTGATAACATACCCGTCGGTGTCAATATCATTATACGGCGAATTATAAACATCCACGTCAGAATGCAGGTAAGTTGCGCCCAATGTAAAATCATCAAATTTATATTTAGCGCTTACATTCCAAATGCCGTTATCATCGCCTTTTTTAGCAGGCACGTAACCGCCGCTGTAAGCACCTGCACTGTCTTTGGCATCTTTAAATTCGTCATAACCGGCAGCAATGGTCAGCCTGCCGATTTTGCCGGAAACTTCGCCGCCCCACATTTTTTCGTAGCCGTAATCACTGGCAGTTGTTACAGGTTTGCCAACATAAGCGCTTACCTGTACGTCTTTGCCGTAGGCAGCGCGGATAAATTCCGCCGTATCATCATAAACAAAGCCGTTGCCGGTATAATGGTCGCCTTTACCGGCGATAAGTTTAACGCCGCCAATTTTACCGTTTACATAAGCCTGATTGAATTTCAGGGTATCGTCACCGCTGCTGTTTTTAAGGCTCTGGTTATTTTCAAAACGTCCGGTATAGCTCCAGTCCTCATTAATATTGCCGTTTACAAAAATGCGGCTGCGCAGACGGTGCTGTGCTACTTTGCCTTTTGCTTTCTGCATATCGCCATTTCTGTCGCCGTATTCGTAACGGATTTGCCCGGTAATGCGCACATTATCGCTTTTCTTTTCCAAGTTTGCTACCCGCACGCCAAGGCTGTCGAGCTCATCGGCAAATTCTGCTGCAAGCTTGTCTACATTGGCGCCCTTCGCCATTGCTTTGGCTACAATCTGCGCCATTTCATAGCGGGTCATTAATCTGTCGCCGCCGTAAGTGCCGTCCGGGTAACCTTCCACCACGCCTTCTGCGGCAAGTTTGTTCACGGCGTCATAAGCCCAGTGCCCTGCCGGTACATCGCTGAACGGATTTGCTGCATATACGCCTGCATTAACGCCCAATGCCATAACAGCGGCTAAAAGTAAAGTTTTTTTCATTATACAAACACTCCTCTTTTAAAATTCAATTATAGAATGTATCAGTTTATGTGCGTAACTGTCCGTTGTTTCACGCAAGTTTTTTACTTTAATGTGCTCGGTTACCCTGCCGTTCTGCAAAAATAAAACGTCGTCGCACAAATAAGTAATGGAAGTAAGGTCATGCGTAATAAAAATATAAGTTAAATTAAGTTTCTCCTTTAATTCCGCCAACAGGTCCATAATCTGCACCTGTGTATGCGCGTCAAGCGACGATATTGCTTCGTCAAACAAAATAATTTCCGGCCTGCATGCCACGGCACGGGCAATGCATACACGCTGCAGCTGTCCGCCGCTGAGCTGGTGCGGAAAACGCTGTAAAAAACTTTCGTCAAGCCCGACAAGCTTCAAAAGGCGTACGGCTTCTTCGTTATCATCCAATTTTACCTTTTCGCGCCGTTTGTAAACAGCAATTCCTTCAGCAATAATATCCTTAATCCTAAAGCGCGGATTGGCGGAAGTGGTATAATCCTGAAAAACAATGCTCAAGCGGTTTTGCAGCATTTTTCTTCCTTCTTTGGCTGCATAAACATCAATATTTTCCAGAGTATAGCTGCCGCTGTCCGGTTTTAAAATGCCGCAGATAACTCTGCCCAAAGTGCTTTTGCCGCTGCCCGATTCACCTAAAATGCCCAGGCAGGTTCCCTTTTGTACATCAAACGATACGTTAAATAAAATCTGCTTCATGGTTTTGCCGAAGAAACTTTTTTGCTGCTCGCTGCGGAAGCTGACGCAGATATCTTTTAATTTCAGCACCGCCCTTCACCTCCCGGCGTATCAACAAATTGCCTGTACCTACGCATAACGGCAGTTCTTTTTTCCACCAAAAGGCGCGTGTACGGGTCTGACGCTGCCGTTACGATATGCTTAAAATCGCCGCGGTCCACAACTTTGCCTTTGCTCATCACAATTATTTTATCTGCCAGTTTGGAAACCACGCCCAAATCGTGCGTAATAAAAATAACTGCGGTATTGCTTTCGTTTTTAATGCGCAAAAATTCCTCCAAAATTTCGTACTGCGTAATAGCGTCAATCGCCGTTGTCGGCTCGTCCGCCACCAGTAAATCAGGCTCCATAGCCGTCGCTATGCCAATCATTATGCGCTGCAGCATGCCGCCCGAAAGCTGGTGCGGGAACTTTTCCAGCACTTCTTCCGGGTCGCGGATAAGCATTTTTTCAAGCGTTAAAATTGCTTTTTCCCTGATGGCTTTTTCTTCCAGCCCAAGATGGGCAGCAAAGGTTTCGCCAATCTGGTCACCGATACGGCACAGCTGGTCAAAGCAGGTCATCGGGTTCTGCAAAACCATGGTAATGCTGCGCCCGCGTATTTTGCGCAGGTTTTCTTTAGATTCCTGCAATAAATCCTTGTTTTTATAAAAGGCCTCGCCTGAAATTTTAAAGCTGCTGTCCAGTAAACCAAGAATTGATTTTACCGTAAGGCTTTTGCCGCTGCCAGATTCGCCAAGAATCCCGAGGCATTCGCCCGGGCGCAGCGAAAAGCTGACGTTATCCACCAAAAGGCTTTGTTTTTCACGGGTATCAAGCAGCACGGACAAATTCTTAACATCTAAAATATTTTCCATTATGCCGCCTCCTTCGGGTCAAATACATCGCGCAGGGCGTCGCCCAAAAGGTTAAAGGCCGTTACCAGAACAACAATGCCAATGCCGGGCACCAGCATCTGCGAAGGATTGGTGGTTAAAACATGTTTTGCTTCGTTCAGCATTGCGCCCCATTCCGGAATTGGCGCCTGCACGCCAAGCCCCAAAAACGAAAGCGTGGAAATGTTAATTACCGCCCAGCCTATATCAAGCGTTGCCAGTACTGCCAAATCGGCCGTTATGGATGGCAGCAGATGGCGCGAGAGGATGAACCATTCCGGCGTGCCTACGCAGCGCGAAAACTGCACAAAATTACAGTCGCGGTACTGCACAACTGCCGTGCGTATCATACGGGCATACCAGGCCCATTTAATAAACACATTGGCCAGAATTACGTTGCGCACGTCAATGCCCAAAAGCGCCACAACGGCAAAAACCATTATCTGGCTGGGGAAAGAAAGCATCACGTCCACCACGCGCATAATCACCTCATCAACAGGGCCTTTAAAATAACCTGCCAGCAGCCCCATTAATCCGCCCAGGCCGATTGTACCGAGCATGGTTAAAAGCGCAAGCCCCAAAGTAGGGCGTATGCCGTACAGCATGCGCGATAAAATGCAGCGGCCAAGCTGGTCGGTCCCTAAAGGATACTGCGCGCTCATCGGTGCAAACTTGTTTAAAATGTCGTTGGCGTACGGGTCATTAGGCGCTATAAACGGTGCAAAAATGCCGAGAAGGGCAATAAAAATAATTACGCCCGATGTTGATACCGCCATTTTATTATTAAAAAAGCGTTCTAACATTACTGCACCTCCCTGCGCAGGCGCGGGTCAATTACCGTTTGCAGAATATCAAAAATAAGGTTGAAAATTACAAACAGCGCGCCGATTAAAAGAACATACGCCTGCACCACCGGGTAATCGCGGTTAAAAATAGATTCTATGCACAAAGTGCCGAGCCCCGGCCAGGCAAAAACATTTTCAACAACTATCGTGCCCGCAATAAGCTGCGGTATGCTCATGCCGATGGCAACAAAGCAGGTATGCATTGAATTGCGCAGAATATGCTTTGTTAAAATAAGGCGCTGCGGCAGGCCGCGCACATTGGCGTAAAGCACGTAATCCTGCTTCATGTTTTCCAGCATATTGTTTCTTATCAGCCTTATATACGTTGAAATATACGTCAGCGAAACGGTAACGGCAGGCAATATTAAATGTTTTATACCGGCATTGCCGCTTGTCGGCAAAAGGTCAAGCTTAATGGAAACAAACCACATCAGCAAAAGCCCAATCCAGTAAGCAGGCATTGCCGTTGTCATAAAAATAAAGGCGCGCATAATCTTGTCAAACCAGCTGTCTTTATAAACGGCACAGAAAAAGCCGATGGGAATGCTTAAAAATATTACCAGCACAAACGAAGCGCCTGCCAGTAAAAGTGTTGCCGGCATGCAGCGCAGAAGCTCACCCGCAACCGTGCGCGACGGATTGGTATAGCTGATGCCGAAATCGCCGTGCAGGCAGTTTATTACCCAGTCGGCATAACGGATTAAAAACGGCTTATCAAGCCCCAGCTCCCGGCGCACTTCTTCTACTGCTTCCGGCGTGATAACCGGCACCTGGCGCACGCGCAGCGCAACCTCAGCCGGGTCGGACGGTATCAGGCTGATAAAGCAGAAGCAGATAAAAGAAATACACAGCAGCAAGGGGATAGTGCTTAAAATTCTTTTGGTAATGTAATACCGCATAATAACTCCCTTTCTAATACACAGAGGGCCTTCTTTAACAGAAGACCCTCTTTCTGCCTTATTCTATATACATATCGTGGAACGGCACTTCATACTGGGTCTGCGTAAAATGCATTCCTTTCAGGTCCGAACGGAAAATTGCCTTGTTGCATTCATACGTCAGCGGAATATACACCGCATCGTCATGCAAACGGGTAAGCACATAGGTATACAGGTTCTGGCGTTCAGCCTCATCGGTGGAAACCATTATTTCGGTAATTGCCCTGTCGATTTCCTTTTTGTCGGCCAGCCCCTGCTGCGCAGCATAATCGCCGTAAACCGGCATCCTCATTGCCGCCAGCGAAGACTGCGGGTCGTAAGGAGTGCCCCAGCAGATGTTAAATACCATATCAAAATTACCGGCTTTCATTTTATCGCGGTAAGACTGTTCTTCTTCGCCGTGAATGTTCAGCTTAATGCCGAGCTTGCTGTATTCGGACTGCAAATATTCGGAAATGGCCTTTTCAGTTACGCTGTCGCTGTTATATAAAAGCCCCAGTTCCATTTTCTGCCCCGCTTTGGCGCGGATACCGTCGCTGCCTTTCTGCCAGCCCGCTTCGTCAAGCATTTTTTCGGTAAGTGCCGGGTCGTACTGATACGGTTTCAAATCAATATCGCAGTACGGAATTGTTTTGGCAAAAAGGGTATCGGCAGGCTGCTCTACCCCGTAAAAAATGCCGTCGGAAATAGCCTGTTTGTTGGTTGCATGCTGCAGCGCCTTGCGCACCTGCGTGTCTTTCAGCACGGCGTTCTGGGTATTAAGCACAATCTGGCGGGTTGAGGTAGGTTCGGAAAGAGCAATGGTAAAATCCTTGTTGTCTTTGAACTTTCTGATGGAATCAACGTCAAGCATATTCTTGCCGAAGATGAGGTCAATCTCGCCCTTTTCCAAAGCCATTACGCGCGTCTGGTTATCGGGAATAACCTTTACCAAAATCTTTTTCAGCTTCGGCTGCGGACCCCAATAATTGGGGTTAGCCTCAAACACTGCGTATTCGTCGGTAACAACTTCACCCAGCATATACGGGCCGGTGCCGATGAATTTTTCCACGCCGTTTTTGGTGCTGCCGTTTTTCATAGCTTTAGGAGAAATCATGGCAAACGGACGGGTTACGCTTAATTCCGTCAGCATTGGGTAATACGGCTTGGAAAGCTTAATTACAAAAGTTTTGGCATCCGGTGCGGAAACGCCTTCCAAAAGATGCATCATTTCCAGCCAGGTGTGGCGGTCTTTGTTTTCGATAATAGCGTCAAAATTTGCTTTGATGGCATAAGCATCGCAAACTTCGCCGTCATGGAATTTAACGCCTTCGCGGATGTGAAAGGTATAAGTTTTTCCGTCCGGGCTGATATCCCAGGATTCTGCCAGCACGCCTTTAAAACCGCCGTCTTCAGTAAACGTGGTTAAGGTTTCGTAAAGCATCTCCTGTGCGTACATCTCACCGGCATATAAATGCGGGTTTAAATCGCGTATATCGCGGTAATTAACAAAAACAAGCTCGTCCTTGGGCCTTTCTGCCTTCGTCTGGGTATCGGAACCGCAGCCGGTAAATACACTTACTGCCAGCGCGCAGGTTAAAGCTGCGGCGGCAAGTTTTTTAAACATATAAAAATCCCCCTTTTCCGGTATGATATTACGCACGTATTATAGCACGTTTGCAAAAGGGGCAAATAATGCAAAATAATAAGCACCGCATTATAACTAAGTGTTATAACGTGGTGCTGTACTTTTCAATAAAATTTTCGGCGTAACTGCTTAATACCTGCCCTTCCGCATAAATAACGCCCACAAGCAGCATATCGTCGCTGCCGTTAACAGGTATTGCCTTTATTCCATATTGTTCATACTTTTTATATTTTGAACCTACGCCAATAAGGCATAAATCGGTATCGCTTAAAAAATTTAAAATTGCCGCCTCACTGTTGGTATAAAAACTGCTGTCGAGCCCTTCCGCTTCGGCATAGCCTACATTAATGCGCTCCAAATGGTGCTCCAGCGAAAAAAATTCCTTTACGCCGCGGATTACGTTTAAGCTTTTCAGTTCTTCCATATCTATGCTTGCGGCATTGTAAAGTGGGTGTCTGGCCCCGGCGTAAACACACAGCGGCCTTGCGGCAATAGCTTTAAACTTTAAATTTTTATGCTTCAGAATATGCAGAAACATCTGCATCTGCTTTTGCGCCACATAAACAATGCCAATTTCGCAAATACCCTGCTGCACATTATTGGTAATTTCTTCCAGTGAACCCTGGTGGTATTCCAGCACAATTTTATTTTTATGCTCTTTGTAAAAATCTACCAAAAGCTTGGCCACAACATCGCTGCGGTAAGTCGCCACGGAAAATTTGTTGCAGGCAGCAGGCCCTGCCGCATCCATAATCAGCTTAATGTGCTTTAAAACGCTTTCGGCATACTGCCGGATGTTATTGCCATAGGGCGTAAGCTGCATACCCCGGTGCGAGCGTTTAAAAAGCTCCCTGCCGAGTTCGGCTTCGAAACTTGCTATTGCCTTGCTGACATTGGGCTGAGTAGTATAAAGGCAGGCTGCTGCCTTATTGATGCTGCCGCGTTCACAGACAGCCAAAAAATATTCCAGTTGCCTGATGTCCAAAAAATTCACGCTCCATTAAAATAGTAACTTCATTATAACATATTGAGTTAGCTTCTGCAAACCAGCTTGTTTCAGCAAAAAAATATCAGCATGCTTAACTGCTGCAAGTTAAAACATGCTGATAACAGAGCTTCTTTTGTAATTTTTATTTTTTCTTTTCTGCCGAGGCAATAACGGCTTCGGCAAGTTCTTTAAGGGTTATGCGGCGGTTCATGCTGTACTGGCGCATTTTGCTGTATGCTTCGTCCTCCGTAAAGCCGTGTGCCGCCATTAATATGCCTTTGGCGCGGTCAAGCAGCTTGCGTGTTTCAAGGCTTTCGCGCAAGCCGGCAAGTTCGCTGTCCATCTTCTGGTATTCCTTAAAGCGGGCAATAGCTACCTGCATGGTGGCAAAAAGCTGTTCTTCGCGCACCGGCTTAACCAGATATGCCATTACGCCGCTGCTGTTGGCGCGCTCAACCACATCCTGCTGGCTGTAAGCCGTTAAAAGAAGCACGGGCGCAATATGCTGGCCGGTAATAATTCCGGCTGCCGTAATGCCGTCCATCTTCGGCATTTTCACGTCCATAATAACCAAATCCGGCTTTAAGCGCCGGGCAAGCTCTACGGCTTCTTCACCGTCAGATGCTTCGCCAAGCACCGTATGCCCCGCTTCCGTCAGCATTTCACGCAAATCCAGGCGGATTAACGCTTCGTCATCGGCAATAATAATTTTTAACCCTTCCATTTTTATCCCCCCAAAGGTATTGCTACTTCGGCGCAGGTTCCTCCCTGCTGCCTGTTTTCTATTTTAAAAGTTCCGTGTAAATCGGCTTCGGCCATGGTTTTAATAATACGCAGACCCAAGCTGCTCTGCGGCACGCCGTTAAAGCCCGGCGGCAGGCCGTTGCCGTCGTCGCATACGGTAATACGGCAACCGCTTTCTGTTTTTTTCAGCTCCACGCTGATGGCGCCCTGCGTGCGCCCTGTAAAGGCATGGTCAAAGCAGTTCTGGAGCATTTCGTTTAATACCAGTGCCATGCTGGTTGCTTTTTCCGAAGGAATAACAACATTATCGGCGCTGAATCCGGTTGTAAGGCACAGTTCCGGCGCAGCCATGCCGCTGAGCACCGCTTTGTAAATCCCCTGCGCCACCGCTGCCATATCCACCGTGCCGCTGCCCTGCTGTGCCAAAAATTCGTGCACAACGGCAATGCTGTTTACGCGGCTGATGCAGTCGCTCAGCACGCTTTTTGTTTCGTCCGCTTTGGCGCGGCGCATTTGCAGGCGCAGCAGGCTGGCAATGGTTTGCAGGTTGTTTTTTACGCGGTGGTGAATCTCTTTAATTACCGCCGCTTTAACAAGCAGTTCTTCATCACGCTTTTTCAGTTCGGTAATATCGCGCAAAATTACAATGGCATAGCTTGCTTCCGCCGTACCGCCGACAGGCACCACGCGCATGGCCAAAAGCATGCCGCGCAGGCGGATTTCCTTGCCTTCGGCCGTGCCTGTTTTAAGCACCATGCCGACAAGCGGCCAGTTAATTTGTACGCTGTTGGTGCGCAGGCCGATTGGCGTTGTAATACCCACCACCTGAAAAATATGCCGGGCAGTGGAATTGGCCGCTATTATTTTTTTCTCCGCGTCAACCACCATCAGCGCATCACCCGGGGCAAGGCGGCGGTAAAACTCGCTGTCCTGCTCGGGGCGTGCCGGTGTTTTTAAAAATTCAAACGCTACGTTAATAAAAATATCGTCAACGCCGCTTAAATCAAACACCACGGCGGCAAAGCATTTGCCGCGCCTGTCCTGCACGGGGTACACACGCACGCCGGCAAACTGCCCAAGGCTCAGCTCGCGCTTGCCTTCAAGCGGAACATTGCGCTGCAGACAGCGGGCAATCAGCGGTTCTTCGCTGATGCGTACCTCACGCCCGGGTGCAAGTTCCGGCTGCTGCAAAAACTGCGTTTTGGGCATGGACTGATGGTAAACGCGCAAAAAACGTTTGTCATCCGACGCAAGGTACACTGTAATGCAGGCGTGGGCAATATCGGCTGCAAAATCCATGCCCTGCCTGATAGAAGCCAGTATATTTTTCTGTTCACTGTTAAGATTTTTTAACATAGTGTTAATACCAAGTTTTCAAAAAATTTACAACATTAGTGTTTTACACCGTAATTCACAATGTTATCCACATTATGCACAGAGTTTTCCGCAATCATTAGGTGCAATTCTATGCTTTTTCACAGAGTTTTGCACGTTTTCCACAGTTTGGAGTTCACATTATAGACAGTGTTTATCCCAATTTTAACGATGGAACAGCGTTCAAACCAAGGGGACTTTTCTCTCCGTTGATATACATAAAATAACCGCGGCAGGCAATCATGACGGCATTATCCGTGCAGAGTATCGGAGTTGGGTGAACCAGGCGCGCTCCGGCGCGTTCTGCCGCCTTTGCCAGTGTATTCTGCAAGGTTTTATTGGCCGATACGCCGCCTGCAAGTACAATTTCTTTCAAGCCAGTTTCTTTAAGAGCGTGCACGCTTTTCTGCACCAGTGCGTCCACAATGGCATATTGAAACGACGCTGCAACATCGGCGCGGTTTACTTCTTCGCCTGCCTGCTGTTTGTTGTGCAGGTAGTTGATAACCGCCGATTTTAAGCCGCTGAAGCTGAATTCAAAATTGTTGCCCAGTTTGGCACGAGGAAAATCTATGGCCAGCGGGTTGCCGTCAAGCGCCAGTTTTTCCACCTCCGGCCCGCCGGGATAAGGCAGCCCCAAAACACGCGCCACTTTATCGAAGGCTTCACCGGCAGCATCGTCGCGGGTCTGGCCCAGAAGCTCAAAACTGGTGTAATCCTTTACAACCAGCAGCGCTGTATGCCCGCCGCTTACAACCAGCGCCAGAAACGGCGGCTTGAGGTCTTTATCGTTTAAAAAATTTGCAAAAACATGCCCTTCCAGATGGTTTACACCTATCAGCGGCTTGTCTGCCGCCCAGGCCAGCGCTTTGCCTGCCGAAAGGCCTACCAGAAGCGCGCCTACAAGCCCCGGCCCGTAGGTTACGGCAACGGCGTTTATTTTCTCCAGCGGCACCTGTGCTTTGGCAAGCGCTTCATCTATTACCGGCAATACGTTGCGTATATGGTTGCGCGAGGCAATTTCCGGCACTACGCCGCCGTATTTGCGGTGAATGGGCACCTGCGAGGCAATGATGTTGCTTAAAACCTCGCGCCCGTTTTTTACAACGGCAGCCGCAGTTTCGTCGCAGCTCGATTCAATGCCGAGTATATAAATGTCTTCACTCATTGGTTTCAGCCTCCCTGTACAGCCACATAATTACGGCGTCTTCGTGGTTATCGGCATAATAGCCGGGGCGCACTCCTTCGGCGCGGAAGCCGCAGGTTAAGTACATTTTCTGCGCGGCTGTGTTGCTTTGGCGCACCTCCAGCGTTATGGCGTCGGCGCCTTCATTCCACGCAAGGTTTATCAGCGCCGCCGTAAGTTTGGTGCCCAGCCCGCGCTCGCGCTCTCCTGCGGCAACGGCTACGCGCGTAATCTGCGCTTCGCCTGCCACCAGCCAGTACCCGGCATAGCCTGTAACTTTGCCGTTTTCTTCCATTACAATGTATGTTGTAAGGCTGTTGTTAAGTTCGTCCAGCCACATGCTTTCGTTCCAGGCGTCAAAAAACGTGCTGTTTTCTATTTTGCAAACCTCTGTAATATCGCCGGCAGAAAACTGGCGGATTACTGTTTCCCGTGCTTCTGTTCCCATAGCTCTTCTGCCTCCGATTTTCTGATATAGTAAGGTTCCAGCCCGAAGATGCCGCTCTGCACCTCGGGATTATAGGCTTTAAGCGCGGCCAGTGCCGTACCCGCTGCCTGCGGCAGGCGCAGGTATTCGGGCGCAAGGCTGCACCACCCGGGCAGCTCCATGCTTTCAAGTTTGGCACATTCGCCCAAAATAACGGCAGGTTTACCCTGCAAAGCAAGGTTTTCCAAAAGTTGCTGTTTATTTACTACCTGTACGCTTTGCAGTTCAACAACTTCGCCGTCCTGCCATTCGTACAGCGCCTGGTAATAGTTGCCCTTTTGCGCGTCCAGAACAGGCGAAAGCACTATGCCGCTTACCGGCAGGTTATAGGCCAGTGCCAGCGGCGTTGCCACTCCCTGCAAAGGCTTTTTCCAGGCATAGGCCAGTGCTTCGGCCGTTGCCAGGCCAATGCGCAGCCCTGTAAAAGAACCCGGCCCCATGCTTACGGCAATTAAATCAATATCTGCCTTCTGCACGCCGGTGCGCTCCAAAAGCTGCTCCAGCTGAGGCATCAGCCCTTCGGAATGGGTCATGCCCATGTTTATTTTATATTCGGCCAAAATTTTGCCGTCACGGCATAAGCCGACGGCACAGGCTTTGGTTGCCGTATCAATTGACAGTACCAGCATTTTTTTCCACTTCCCCGCAAAGTTTTTCGTAGCGCGCCCCGTGCGGTTCAAAAACGAACCTGCGCCCCGCGCCCTCCAGCTCTATCGTAATATGCAGATATTCTTCGGGCAGCTCTTCAATAAACAGTTCGCCCCATTCTATTACCGTCAGCCCATCGCCGCCGCAGTATTCGCCAAAGCCGGTGTTATAAAGTTCATCGCTGTCCTTTATGCGGTACAAATCAAAATGGCGCATTTCCAGCCTACCGCTGTACACATTCATTATGGCAAAAGTAGGGCTGTTCACTTCGTTTATATCGGCGCCAAGCCCGGCTGCCATGCCGCGGCTTAACAGCGTTTTGCCCGCTCCAAGCGTGCCGGTGAGGCAGTATACGTCGCCGTCCTGCGCCAGTGTGCCAAGCAGCCTGCCAAGCGCTTCCGTTGCCGCACTGTCTTTGCAGTAAATTTCCATGTTTCATATCCTTTCGCTAAGTTCGTTGTAATGCCAAAAAGCAGTACCGGAACCTGCCGGTACTGCCTTTGTTATTTTGCTATAATATCCGTATCGCGCTCAAAGGCGTCCATCAAATCAATATGCCCTTTAATGCTGGCTTTTTTCTCGCCTTCTATTAAAAAGTTTACCTTTTTAATTTCCGGAAACTCCGTCAGCGTATTGGTTATGGCCGAGGTCAGCATCATTTCGGTATAAGAACCGGCTTCAATATTGTAAATTTCCTTGCTTAAATTTACAACGGCCACGCCTTTGTCAACCGTAAGGCTGATTATTTTTAAGCCTTGCGGGAAAGCGTTAATAAGCTTATCGCTTTGCGGCTTGGTGTTTATCAGCGCTTCCAGTGCCAAAAGCGGCAGCTTTTCCTTATCGCCTTTAACGCTTACTTTTTCGGCATACATTTTTTCGGTGCCGTCAGCAGGTACGCGGTAAATTGTTACCGTATGTTCCCGGCTGTCTGCAACAGCATTGGCGTCCGGCAGCACGGCGTTGTTTTCCTGCGTGCAGGCCGCGGCAAACAAAGTCATCAGTACCACGCAGAGTACTGTTAAAAATTTTTTCATCATTTTAAGTACCCTCCGTTATTTAAAATAATCTTCAATGCCATCGGCAATGGATTTTGCCAGTTTGTTGATATACCAGTTGCTGTTCATCAGTTTTTCTTCTTTGGGGTTGGAGATAAATGCCAGTTCCAGAAGGGTTGACGGCATGCTGCAGCGTTTGTTTACATAGAAGTTTGCCTTGCGTATGCCAAGGTCATCCAGCCCGAAGTTTTTAACAAGCCTGTCCTGCACGGCCTGTGCCAGACGGGCATCGTTATTTGTTTTGGGATAATAGTAGGACGAGAAGCCGCCTACGCTTTTATTGGTGGAAGAATTGATGTGAATGCTTATGAAAGCATCGGCGTCGTTGTCTTCCGCCACATCAACGCGGGCCTGCAACTCCTGCGAATCGCTGGCGTTAGGGCCGTAAACGTCGGTATCGCCGGTGCGCGTCATGCTGACTTTGGCGCCTTTTTTCTTCAGCAGCTCCTGCACTTTTTTGGTAATTTTAAGTGTTACGTCTTTTTCGCGCGTGCCGTTAGAGCCGATTGCCCCCGGGTCGCTGCCGCCGTGCCCGGCATCAAGCGTAATCTTTTTGCCTTTCAGGCCGCCGTCAGTTTTAAAACTGCTTTTGGCAGTTTTCTTTTCTTCGGTTTTAACCGCCGTTTTTTTAGGCACGGTTACTTTAGCCGTAGTTTTGGGAGTTGTTGTTTTGGGCACCGTTGTTTTGGCCGTACTGGTTTTGGGTACGGTTACGGGCGCTTTGGCCTTTTCGGCAGAATTGTCTGCCTTGGGTATAACCACGCTCGGCGTTGCCGTTTTATCGGCGGTAATATCCACAACCAGGCGGTTGGGGCGTTTTGTTACAGGGTCATTCTTTAAGGTAAACGCGTTGTAATCCTGCGTGCCGATAGTGCGCGCAAGAGGCAGCTTCAGCACCGTATTGCCGCCGCTTTCTTCAACGGTCATGGTTGGTGCAAGCGTGCTGCGCATTTTAAAGCTGCGTGTTACTTTTTCATCAAGTTTGGCGTTAACCGTTACCAGCATGGTCTGCCCCTGAAAGCTGATATTGTAGCCAGGCGGCGAATCCAAATCCACAACGAGGCGAAGCACATTAAACCTGTCCAGACCCCAGCGCACATCCGTTACTTCTGCGGCGTAGGCGGAAACACAGGCAAAAATACTTATTATAAACAAAAGGCAGCAGATGATTTTTTTATGCAAGCCCCGTCACTCCTTTTTGCAAAGTTTAACTAAATAATTTTATCATTTTTATAAAGTTCTGTAAACAAAAGCGCAGTTTGCCAAGGCAAATTTCACTTAAATTTCGCCGTTTTCCGCCATACGGCGTGCTTCCGGCACAAAGACCGCCAGTTCGCCGGCAGCAAGGCCTATGCAGCCGTCTGCGGCAAGCTCGCCTGCCAGCCCGTGCAGGTACACACCGCACGCGGCGGCAGCTTCCGCTTCAATGCCCTGCGCGCACAGCCCGGCAATAATGCCCGTAAGCACATCGCCGCAGCCGCCGGTTGCCATGGCAGGCGTACCGGTAGTGTTAACATACACCGTGCCGTCCGGGCAGCCGATAACAGTCGGTGCGCCCTTCAGCACCAGCACGCAGTTCCATTCTGCGGCGTATTTTTCCGCAAGTTCAATGCGGCGTACATCAACTTCGGCGGCGCTTAAACCGCACAAACGCGCCATTTCGCCCGGGTGCGGCGTAAGTATTTTGGTGCATTTAAGCTGCGGCAGAATTTCTGCTTTGCGGCTTAACGCCGTCAGCGCGTCGGCGTCGATAACCGCCGTGCCTTCGTAATTTTCCAGAATGTTTAAAATAACTTCGCCGGTTGCTTCGCTGGTGCCAAGCCCCGGGCCGATTGCCAAAATGTCCGATTTTGCCGCCGCGTCCAGCACTTCGGCAGCGGCGCCGCCGCCCAGCACGCCCGGCATACGCTCGATAAGCCCTTTTACCATTACTTCCGTAAGCTTAACCGCCAGTACCTCGCGCGAACACAGCGGCGTGTAAAGGCTTACCAGCCCCGCGCCTGCCTTAACGGCAGCCTGCGCGCACAGCGCCGCCGCGCCCGTGTAGCCCGGCGAACCTGCCGCCACCGTTACGCGGCCAGCTTCGCCCTTATGGCAGTTGCCGCTGCGAATGGGCAGAAAATCGCGCACAATTTCCGAATCCAAAAGGTATTTATGCCCTTCCGCCTGCTCCGTTAAAGCCTCCGGCATGCCAATCGGCGCAACAACAACCTTGCCAGCCAGTTCCGCCGCCGGGTATAAGTAAAGCCCGGGCTTAGGCAGCTGCATGGTTACGGTTGCCGCTGCCTGCACTGCGTTTTCGTCCGCTTCGCCGGTATCTGCCTGTGCGCCGCTCGGAACATCCACCGCCAGCACATCCGCACGCGCGCCGTTCATCAAAAGGCAGGCCCGCTTGTAATTGCCGCCAAGCTCGCCCTTAAAGCCGGTGCCAAGCAGCGCGTCAATCATTAAATCCGCATGGGCGGCGGCAATTTCCGCCACGTTCCAGTCACATTCTTCTTTAAGCTCCGTAACGGCAAGGCCGCTTTTGGCGCAAATTTTCAGCTGCACGCCTGCCGCGCCTGTAAACTCAGCCGCGGGCGAAGCCAGAAAGATTTTTACGCGCGCGCCCCCGGCACTGAGCCAGCGTGCCGCCACCAGTCCGTCGCCGCCGTTGTTGCCCTTACCGGCAAACACAACCGCGCTTTTGGCGTATACATCGCCGCCCAAAAGTTCCGCCGCGGTTTCTGCAGCCGCACGCCCGGCGTTTTCCATTAAAACAGCCGTCGGCAGATAGAACTCCTCCGCCGCTTTTTTATCAAGCGCGCCCATTTCATGCGCATATACAAGTTTCATTTGTTATCCCTCCAGAATTACCTGCGCCATTGCCAGCTCTTTGGTATGGCTTAATGTTAAATGTATTTTTTCTGTGCCAAGCCCTTTGGCGTAATCTTTAAAATAACCGTATAAAACAAGCTGCGGCCTGCCAAGCGCATCGTTTATAACCTCTATTTCGGTCAGCCGCCCGCCGCGCAGCCCCGTGCCAACAGCTTTTACAAAGGCTTCTTTGGCAGCAAAACGTGCGGCAAAGCTGGCGTATGCCTGCGTCCCGCGCGCAATGCAGTAATCCTGCTCGCGCTGGGTAAACACACGCGCGGCAAAGCCCTTCATGCCAAGCGCTTTTTTAATGCGGCTTACCTCTGCCAAATCGCAGCCAATACCAATAATCATATAAACTCCTTTTAACTCAACACATCATTTAGCGTAAACTAATCCATATTATGCTTATTTCCATTTTTACCTGTAAAATCCTGCCCGCAAAAGTGAACTTTATGCAAAAACGCCGGTGCATTTTCTTTGCAGGCAGCCAAAATTGCTGTATAATTGTGTTGCAGTAATTTTAAAGGAGGCTTTATTTTGTTATATAAAACCCGCGGAACCTGCTCCATAGCCATTGATGTGGAAGTAGAAAACGGCATTGTAAAACACGCGCAGTTTATTAACGGCTGCCCCGGCAATACCGCAGGCATTTCGCAGCTTGTGGCTGGCATGCCAGCAGAAGAAGTTATACGCCGTTTGAAGGGCATTAAGTGCGGCAATAAGCCAACCAGCTGCCCCGACCAGCTTGCCCTTACACTGGAGGAAGCACTTAAAAGCCAAAACTAAAACCCAAATGGGCAAAACAAAAACGCCATGCATAAAGCACGGCGTTTTTTTATTTTAGTTTATGCGTTTTTTAATTGAAGCCTTTTATTCCTTGCCTGCAAGGCGTTTATAGGTTGCAAGGCGTTCTTTGGCGTCATGCTCTGTTTTTTCAAACAATGCTTCTGCCTGGTCCGGGAATTGTTTTAAGAGTGCGGAGTAACGTACTTCGCCCATTAAAAATTCGCGGAAGTTGCCGGTAGGCTCTTTGCTGTCGAGGATAAACGGATTTTTGCCCTGTTCTTTCAGTTCCGGATTGTAACGGTAGTTAGCCCAGTAACCACATTCAACAGCGTGTTTTGCTTCCAGCTGGCTCTTGCCCATGCCTGCCTTCAAACCGTGGTTAATACACGGCGAATAAGCAATAATCAGGGACGGGCCGTCATAAGCCTCTGCTTCGGCAATGGCTTTAAGGGTTTGGTTCTTATCTGCGCCCATGGCGATTTGCGCTACATAAACATAGCCGTAGCTCATGGCCATCATGCCGAGGTCTTTTTTGCGGGTGCGTTTGCCGCTGGCCGCAAATTTGGCAATAGCCGCAGCCGGTGTAGCTTTGGAGGACTGGCCGCCGGTGTTGGAATATACTTCGGTATCGAATACCATTACGTTAATGTTTTCGCCGCTGGCAAGAACATGGTCAAGTCCGCCGTAGCCGATATCGTAAGCCCAGCCGTCGCCGCCGAAAATCCAGTGGCTGCGTTTTACAAAGTACTGGCCAAGGCCTGCAATTTCTTTTAAGAGCGCGTTATCGCTGTTTTCCGCAGCCAGTGCCGCTTTCAGCGCTTCGGCACGTTCGCGGGTGCCGTCGCTTACGTTCATATTGTCAAGCCAGTTCTGCATAGCTGCTTTCAGTTCTTCGCTTACAGGCAGGTTCAGCGCTTCTTTTACGCGGTCAGCCACACGTTCGCGGGTATGTTTAACGCCCAGGTACATGCCAAGGCCGTATTCGGCGTTATCTTCAAACAGGCTGTTTGCCCAGCTCGGGCCGTGGCCTGCCGCATTTTTGCAGTACGGCATGGAAGGTGCGCTTGCGCCCCAGATGGAGGAGCAGCCCGTTGCATTGGCAATCATCATGCGGTCGCCAACAAGCTGGGTAACAAGTTTGGCATACGGGGTTTCGCCGCAGCCTGCACACGCACCGCTGAACTCAAACAGCGGCTGTTCAAACTGCACGCCTTTAACGGTGTTTTTATTCATCGGGTTCGGTTTGGGAGCAACTTTCTTCATTGCATAATCCCAGTTTTCGGTTTTGGCAAGCTGGGTTTCCAAAGGTTTCATTACCAGGGCTTTTTCCTTAGCCGGGCAAACCTGAGCGCAGTTGCCGCATCCGGTGCAGTCCAAAGGAGATACTGCCATATGGAATTTTAAGCCTTTGGCGCCGATAGCGTCCTTGCTGAGCATGCCTTCCGGAGCATTTGCCGCTTCTTCTTCGGTCATCAGCACAGGGCGGATAACAGCATGCGGGCATACAAACGCGCACTGGTTGCACTGAATGCATTTTTCCATCTGCCATTCCGGAACGTTGATGGCAATGCCGCGTTTTTCGTAAGCAGCAGTGCCGCTCGGGAAAGTGCCGTCCTCGTGGTCTTTAAACGCGCTTACAGGCAGTTTGTCGCCTTCCATGCGGTTCATCGGCACAAGAATGTTGTCGATGAAATCATTGCCGGATTTTGCAGCTGCTTCGGTATCGGCAGCGTCAGCCCAGGCTGCGGGAACGTCAACTTTTACAACGGCGTTAACGCCCATGTCGATAGCGGCGTTGTTCATGTCAACAACGTCTTTGCCCTTCAGGCCATAGCTGTGTTCAACCGCTTCCTTCAGGTATTTAACAGCATCCTCCAGCGGAATAATATCGGCCAGTTTAAAGAACGCCGACTGCATAATCATGTTAATGCGTCCGCCGAGGCCGATTTGCTGTGCAATTTTTACAGCGTCAATAATATAGAAGTTAATATCGTTTTTGGCAATATAGCGTTTAATCTGCCCGGGCAGATGTTTTTCCAGTTCTTCTGCGCTCCAGTTGCAGTTAAGAAGGAAGGTGCCGCCCTTTTTCAGCCCTGCGGTAACATCGTATTTATCAACGTAGGACTGGTTGTGTACGGCTACAAAATCCGCAGCGTTGATAAGATACGGAGCGCGGATGGGCTCTTTGCCGAAACGCAGGTGCGAAACGGTAATGCCGCCGGATTTTTTGGAATCGTAGGAGAAATAGCCCTGAGCATACATATCGGTGTAATCGCCGATAATTTTAATGGCGCTTTTGTTGGCGCCAACGGTGCCGTCGCTGCCGAGGCCCCAGAACTTGCAGCTCTTGGTACCTTCGCCGGTAACGTCAATTTCGTGGCTGGCTGCCAGAGAAGTATTGGTAACGTCATCAACAATGCTGATAGTAAAGTTGTTTTTCGGGTTTTCGGCTTCAAGGTTTTCGTAAACCGCCAGAATGTCGGTCGGAGTCAAATCCTTGCTGCCAAGGCCGTAGCGGCCGCCGATAATCAGCGGATTGCGGCCTGCGTCATAGAACGCGCCGCGCACATCCATGTACAGCGGTTCGCCGAATGCGCCCGGCTCTTTGGTGCGGTCAAGCACGGCAATGCGTTTAACGGTTTCCGGAATTGCCGCCATAAAATGCTTAACGCTGAACGGACGGTACAGGTGAACGGCGAGCAAGCCAACTTTTTTGCCTTCGGCGTTCAGTTTTTCGGCAACGGTCTGAATGGTTTCGCAGGCGCTGCCCATGGCAATAATAATGTTTTCGGCATCCGGTGCGCCGTAGTAGTTAAACAGGCCATAGTTGCGGCCGGTAATTTTGTTGATTTCGTTCATGTAGTTTTCAACAATTTCCGGCAGCGCGCTGTAATAGCTGTTAACTGCTTCGCGGGTCTGGAAGTAAATATCCGGGTTCTGCGCCGTACCGCGGATAACAGGGTTATCAGGGTTCAGTGCGCGTTTGCGGAACTCTGCCAAAGCCTCCCAATCCAGAAGCCCTGCCAGTTTATCGTAATCCATAAGTTCAATTTTCTGAATTTCGTGCGAGGTACGGAAACCGTCAAAGAAATTCAAAAACGGCACGCGGCCTTTAATTGCAGATAAATGTGCCACGCCGCCGAGGTCCATAACTTCCTGCACGCTGCCTTCGGCAAGCAGGGCAAAACCGGTCTGGCGAGCTGCCATAACGTCCTGATGGTCGCCGAAAATGGAAAGGCTGCTGGTTGCCAGCGCACGTGCGGATACATGGAACACTGCCGGCAAAAGTTCACCGGCCATTTTATACATATTAGGAATCATTAAAAGAAGGCCCTGAGAAGCTGTATAAGTGGTAGTAAGGGCACCGCCCTGCAAAGAACCGTGTACAGCGCCGGAAGCGCCTGCCTCGGACTGCATTTCCTGAACCTTTACAGTCTGCCCGAACAGGTTTTTCTTGCCCTGGGCCGCCCATTCATCAACAACTTCCGCCATAGGCGAAGACGGTGTAATGGGGTAAATAGCTGCCACGTCGGTAAACGCATAGGATATATAAGCCGCAGCGGTATTACCGTCCATGGTTTTCATTTTTGTCATGTGGTTCCCTTCTTTCTCATCGTTATAACTGCTGAATTATGTGAGGATATGCAAAGTGCATATATAATTAGTATACACTATTTACAAAGGTTTGTAAATTTAAAGGCAGTGTATACAACAGCGTTTTTATAAGCAAAAAGGTACGGCGCAAACCGTACCTTTAATTTAAAAATTCAATATAATGTAATTATTAGCAAACTACTATATTCTAGAAAATTTAATTTAGAACTCATTTGCGAGATAATTACTTAATTCTGATAATGATTTTATTAATCCCAAATTACTATATTCAAAACTTTGAGTCAAACTATCCCATTGCATAAACCCCAAATAATGATTGCGTTCTTTGCCTTTTACTATAGTATGAATATTAGAAAGATGCTTTTCTGTGAATAATATATGAGATAACCGTTGGCTAGCACTATTATCTATATTCACTAATAAACCATATTTAGCTCCTGAAACCAAACAATATCCAACTAGTTGCGACCATTCTTTCAAACCAACACCACTCATTAATTTAACTTCTAAAATCAATATTTCAAAATGAATACCATTAGTAATTAATGCAAAAATATCAAGATTCAATGGAGGAACTTGTTGACAAAAACTTTTCACGCAATCACATTTTTCAGGATTCTCCTTAATCATTCTTTGAAGATTAGTTTTTAACTCTCCAATACCCCAAAAAACATTAATTTCTTTATGATGTCTTACAAGAAAATTGCTTTTAATTTGCGCTTCAATAAACCTCTGTATTTCAGGATAGTATGACAATTCATTTCTACTTGTTCTAACGGGCATTTTTCAAATCATCCTCCGTAATGTCCCGTATAAGCAATTTATATTCATTTTCAGGTGACACCGAAACCAACTTTCGATATACAACTGGATTCCTTGCACCAATCATAGCTCCTCGTCCATTGCCAATAATAATCAAAGGCGTAAGCAAATCTGGTTTTTTTAGTTTTATTGACAAATCACTATCATCTTGTAAATGCTTTTCTATTATTGTTATGTAACCATTTTTAGGTCTTTTACCTGACAATTCATCATTATTCGCTACAATGTAAGCAGAAGCTTGTAATATTTCTGATATCGGATAACCACTATCGCACGACACTCCATATAACAATGCCGTTCGATCTTCATTATACATATCCAATAAAAGTTTTAGTTTTATTTCTATATTACTATAATTTCGTTTTGAATATAATAAGTTAGATTGTATAATTTCATTTAAATTTTGCTCTGTATCTTTATGTAAAATAGGAAAAGGATTAATAAGGTCGCCTATTTTATCAAATTGTTCTCTAATTTTACAATACGGAGCATGTTCACATCCCATTACAGCACAAAAATGTCTAAAATGAATGTAATGTCCACCTCTTATATTTTCCGGCAAACGATTATCAAATTCAGCTGGATGTACTGTTGAAGGTGTAAAATTCATTTCGCGTGTCTCACATTTTTCTGCATAATGCGTTTCTCTTTGTAATCTACGATTTTCATTTGATGTCTCTGCTTTAGTTCTAAATGCGAAAGCGCCAAATTTAGCATATTGATCCAACAAAATACGTAATTTAAACCCTTTATTCCATTGTTTATAATATGAATCTCTCGCACAATGAATATTAGGATGATTCCAATTTATTTGGTCTGGTATACAGTTTATACTATAAAGAAGGCGACATAAATCGCAAACAAATTTAAAGTTATAACCTTTTATTTCAAACGAAATAATTTGATTTTCATTTGAAAAGCGGCGTTGTGATTTCGCCATACTACCAATAGTATCTGCTAACCCTGCAATAAATCTACGCTTAAGATTATCATCAATTAATTCTAAAACCATTTTACTTAAATCAACATTACCTCTTAATTCTCCTTCACAAATAATACCGTAATGTTCAAGTTCATCCTTTATTACTGATATGTCACCTTGAAATAAAATTGTCCAAATCCCCCCTGGAGTAGCTTCATATTGTATAGGCAAACCATAAACAGCTCTAAACATTTGCCCAACTTTACCTAAAATATCTCTAGCTATATTACCTGCTCGTTGAGGATTTGCATAATAAGATCCCCATTTTTTATACGGCAATCGTATTGTAAAACTGTTTTCATCGTTTCCAAAAACGCCACCACCGATAATTAAACCTAGCAAATATGCTTTGTCTGTATCAATCATGTCATAACCTCTTTTTATTTTTGTTCTTTCAAAAACACTTGTTTCATTATTTCTTCAGCAATAGCATTAGCTAAATCCACTGGAACAGCATTACCTATGACTTTATACATTGCTGTAATATTGCGGGGAGTATCTGTTAAAAAATTAAAAGTATCTGGAAAGGTTTGTATTCTTGCTATTTCTCGTACAGTATATCTTCTATTTTCTATCGGATGTATGATGCCACAATTTTCAGGTTGTGCTGAAGCCGTTATCGTTCCACAAATTTCATTTCTTGAAAAACGTCTATAAAAATTAGGTGAATGATATTTCTTCATGTTGTCACGAATTTTTTGAAATCGCGGAGCTAAATGCTCGTACGGTACATCTTTCCAAGAACCACCTTCAGGAATATATTCAATCATTTCTAAAGCTTGTGGAGATAATGGCCAGCCAACATTATTAGGAACATCTTTAGGCTTATCTAAAACATAACGCAACGTCATTTTTTCTTTATTTTTTTTGACAGGAAATTTAAACGTAATTCCTAAATCATTACGAACCCCAACAAAAAGTACTCTTTGCCTATTTTGTGGAACACCATAATCCGATGCATTAACAAGTTGATGTACTACATTATACCCTATTCCATTCATTTTAGATAAATCTTCAACTATAACTTCTGCCAAATTGCGACCATCTATATATTTTGTTGAAAGTAAACCTTTTACGTTTTCAAAAACAATAACTTTCGGCATTTTTTTCTCTATTATTCGCAAACACTCTTTATACAGCATACCTCGCGAATCATGAATACCTCTTCTATTTCCTGCATTTGAGAAAGGTTGACAAGGAAATCCAGCTGTTAAGATATCACCATCTGGAATTTCATCTTCATTGATTGACAATATATCACGTTTATCTATCTTTCCTAAATTCATAGAATAAACAGCTTGTGCATCTGCATCAAAATCATTTGCAAAAACAATATTAAAGCCAGCATTTTTAAATCCTAAATCCATTCCACCACAACCAGAAAAAAGTGAAATTAAACGAGGAGCACTCTGACTTTCTTCGTTTTCAAATAATGTAATAGTCCTATCAATATATTTATTCCTATAAGAACTATTAATATAATCATCAATGTCACATGCACGAATTCTCCATGTTCTGTTTCCAAGTTTTGAAGCTGGCAAATTTCCACTACCAATCATACGTCTTATAGTTTTTTCAGAAAGCTGTAGATATTGAGCTGTTTGTGAAACGGTTAACAGTTCCGTATCCATAGTTTTATTCCCCCACTCTGTTTTATAACTAATTGTATTTTAATATACGAACCTGTGTTTGTCAAGTTATTGTATGAAATTATTGGACTTTATTGGACTTTATTGGACAAAATTTATATACGATTTTAAATTTTACTATTTTGTTCGTATTATCTACATAATTTTTATATTACAGTTATCAAAAGCATAAGTACATTTCACTAACATAAGCTTTTCTATATACAAAACAAAAAGCGCAGCTTTTAACTGCGCTTTTTGTTTTGAACTATCTTACACAATCTTTTCGCCGTGGTATTCTTCGCCGCCGCCATCGGGAAGCTCGTTGTAACGGCGTGTCCACAGATTTTCGTACTTAACGGCCTGTGCGTGGGTTGCGTCGGTGTTTTCCGGCAGTTTTTTAATAACTTTGGCCGGTACGCCTGCTACCAGGGAATATGGCGGAACAATGGTGTTTTTGGTTACAACCGCGCCGGCTGCCACAATGGAGCCTTTGCCGATAACAGCGCCGTCCAAAACGGTGGAATGCATGCCGATAAGCACATGGTCTTCAACAGTGCAGGCATGCAGAAGCGCACAGTGGCCTACGGTTACGTAATCGCCCAGAATGCAGGCATGGCTGTCGGAAACATGCAGCACGCTGTTATCCTGAACATTGGTATATCTGCCAACTTTAATTTCATTAACATCGCCGCGGATGGTTACGTTATACCATACGCTGCTGTATTCTTTCAGTTCTGCTTTGCCGATAACTACTGCGGTTTCGGCCACAAAAGCCTTCGGGTCAATTTTCGGCGAATTGCCTTCAAATTTTTTAATAAGCATTGTAAAATTCCCCCTTTTATGCTGCTTACAGCTTTATTGTATATTGTATACAAAATTTGTCAAGCTAAATCAGGGGTTTTGCCCCCTTAATTTTAAAGCTTTCACAAACTGTTCAGTTTTTAACAGTTTGCCGGTTTAAATTTGCCAAAGCCCTGCATTCAGGCTTTCTGCGGCAGGCCGCGCACTTTGGTTAAATAAGTATAAACACCGGCGCATACCAAAATTACGCCCGTTAAAACAAGTATCAGACGCGTCGGCAAAAAGCCGCCCAAAAATCCGCCTAAAAGCGGGCCAACCACGCCGCCGAACTGCTGCGCGCTGGTTACAAGCCCAAAGGCCTTGCCGCGCACGGAAGGGTCGGTAACTTCAACCAGGCGGGCGTTAATGTTAGGCACCGCACCTGCGAGGAACAGGCCGTAAATAAAGGTTACCGCCGCATACTGCCAGATGTTGTGCACAAAGAACTGGCACATATTTATTGCGCCCGCGCAGATAAACACCATAAACAGCGTTTTTGTGTAACCGCGCTTCTGCCCGCGGCTGCCCCAGTACGGCCCTGCGATAATACCGGCAATGCCCGCCAGCGAGAAGATAATGCCCGCAGTTTTAACAACGTCATCGTCAACAACGCCGCCCAACAGGTACGATACGTACATGGTAATCAACGGCTGCACAATCATTACGCATACCTGCACCAAAAAGAACATGCTCATTACAAACAGCAGCCCTTTATTTTGCAGCGATGCCTTTAAATCCGCCCAGATATGAATAACTTTGCTTTCGCTTTTTTCGTGTTCTACATCGCGCACAAAGGCAATAACCATAATGGTTGCAACAAACAGCGCCCCCGCCGCGATATAAAACGACATGCGCATGCCGAACCATGCGCTTACATAACCGCCGAGCATCGGCCCGAGGATGCTGCCGGAGGCAACGGCCGTCTGCATAAGCCCCATGCCCCAGCCCATTTTAACGGCAGGCAGGGTTGAAGAAACCAGCGATAGCGATGCCGGCACAAAGCCGCTTACAATGCCGGCCAAAAGGCGCACGCCAAAAAGCTGTTCCGGGCTCTGGCACATGCCCATTAAGGCATAGGTTACGGCAAGGCCGAACCCCGCACGTATTGCCATCAGGCGCTGGCCTATACGGTCGGCATGAGCACCCCAGTAAGGCGCCATAATGGCCGCCGTAAAAAAGGTAACGGAATAAATAAGGCCCGTCCACGAATTGACATCAGCCTGGGCTACCCCCAAATGCTGCAAAAGATATACCGGCAAAAACGGCACGCACATGGTATAGCTTGCACAGGTAAAAAACACGCACACCCATAAAACATACAAATTAAGCTTCCAGTGCAGTTTGCCGCCGCCGCGGTCCTCAAAAATATTCATCTATATCATCTCCGCACGATAATATCCTATATTAACATTTTAACATATCCTAAATATTAGTTGTGACATTTGTGTAAACTCCGCGTTTTAAACCGCTTATTGCGGCATAACCGCGGATATTGTATAATTAATTTATTACATTAATAAGGATGTGTGACCGTGAAAGGATTTAAAAAGCAGGAACTGGAAGAACAGGGTTTTATGGGCAGGCTGTTTGGCTCCAAGCCCCAGCAGAACGCCTTTGCAGAAATAAATAATATTTTAACCGAAGCCAAAAGCGCGCAGGAACTGACAAAGGACGCAGCCGCCGCCATTTTTAAAAAGTGGGGCTGCAAATTCAGCGACACCAATATGGACCAGCGCAGCGCCATTTACCGCAAGGTTGCCGACAACGCTTTTTCGAGTGCGCAGAGCAAGGATGACCCAATTTTAAATGACCGCGCCCATATGGCAGAAATTTTGGAAATTCCCGAAAACCTGTGCCGCCTTGCCGATAACGGCGCTAAAAAATCCGCCTATTTTTCGCGCTGCCGCGGGCTTGTAACCGGCGAGGAAAAACTTACCATTGCCGCCATTAACGAGCTGTTCGGCTATGATTATGAAGACGGCTTCGACTTCCGCAAGCAGGTTTTTAACGATTACTTTAACGGCGAGTTTGACCGCATTGCCGACGCCAAACGCTTTACGCCGGAGGATGAGCAGAAGCTGCGCGATTTATGCGCCAAGCTGGATATTCCCTACGAATTTAAAGCCAATATCGACAACGCTTTAACCAAATACCGCTATTTGTGGAACGCCGAGAACGCGCCTTTGGGCAATGTTAAGGTAGACTTTCCGCTGGAAGAAGGCGAAATTTGCCACGCAGCAGGGCAGGCCGCTTTATGCGAAGTTAAAACCGTTGCCAAAGAGGACAACTACTACCAGCTGACGCGCAAGCTGCGCATCGACGAAACCATCTCCTTTAAGGGCGAACATATCGAGCATCCGCAGGTTATGGAAGAAACTGCCGTAATTATCGACGCCGGCTATTTGTTCTTAACCAACAGCCGCATTATTTATTTAAGCAAAAAACTGGCCAAGCAAATCCGCCTGGACGATTTAAAAACGGCCGACCTTTCTACCAATATTATTGAAGCGCATCAGAATGACGGGCAGAGCCTTTCCTTTAAAATGCAGGATGACGCTGCCGAAGTTATGTTTGCCATTCTGCGCCGCATTTTAAAAGACAGGAACAAGAAATGAAAGATTTAATCCGTTTCGTCCGTTCTCAGGACGCCGCACGCATTTTAGAAATTTATGCGCCGTATATTACGGATACCGTTATCTCGTTTGAATACGAAGTGCCAACACCGGAGGATTTTGCCGCACGCGTTGAAACCATCAGCAGCTGCTACCCGTACCTTGTGTACGAGCGCGAAGGCAAAGTTCTTGGCTACGCTTACGCTTCCGCCTATAACGAGCGCATGGCGTATGATTACACGGTAGACCTGTCCGTTTATGTGGACGCTGCCTTTTGCGGGCAAAATATCGGCGAGTGCCTGTATGCCGCGCTGCTTGATATTTTAGAAAAGCAGGGCTACTATAACGCCTACGCCTGCATAACGGCAATTAACCAAAACAGTTTAAACTTTCATAAGCGCATGGGCTTTGAAGATGCCGGTACGCACAAACTTGCCGGGTTTAAGCACGGCCGCTGGCTGGACGTATGCTGGTACAGCAAACGCCTGAAGGCGGATACCGAAGCACCGCAGCCGTTAAAGCCCGTCAGTGCGTTCAGCAATAACGATTTATTGCAGCCGCACGAAGCCTATAAAAAATAAGCAGCTTAAATTTACATAACAGATAAAAAATAACCTGCCGCGTTAATACAGCAGGTTATTTTTATTATTGACTGATTTTTATTTTTACAGCATAATATATAAGCCGTGACTCTTTCCGGTAGGAAGGAGGTGCCATAAGTGAATACAATAATAATCCCATTCTTCGTATCTGTTGCAGCAGGCATAGTATCGTACTATATCTGCAAGTGGCTGGACAGGTACTTATAACCACGGCCAGCACATAAAAACCCGGGAGTTGCAGCTCCCGGGTTTTTCTTTTGATGTGTGCCTAAGTGAACAACATCAATCCCATTTCGTGCTTTCATTATAGCACGGCTTAATTTAAAAAGCAAATAGATAAGACCTGCAACAATACGGTTTTTGCCGTATTATTTTCTGCACCCCTTGCATTTATCAAGGTATTCGCCAACAATTTTCACGGCGCAGTAATCGCCGCACATTGAACATGCTTCGTCATCAGCTTTATTCTTTTTATCGCGGTAAGCCTGCGCTTTAACCGGGTCTATGGCAAGTTCAATCTGTTTTTTCCAGTCCAGGTTTTTGCGCGCTTTCGCCATTTCCAAATCCCACGCTACGGCTTTGGGCAAACCTTTGGCAACATCGGCTGCGTGCCCTGCAATACGCGCTGCAATTACGCCTTCGCGCACGTCGTTAATATCGGGCAGGCCCAAATGCTCGGCAGGTGTTACATAGCACAAAAAGTCCGCACCGCTCATGGCAGCCAGCGTGCCGCCGATAGCAGAGGTAATATGGTCATACCCCGGCGCAACGTCTGTAACGAGAGGCCCCAGCACATAAAAAGGCGCACCGTGGCACACGCGTTTCTGCAGCTGCATATTGGCGGCAATCTGGTTGTAAGGTACATGGCCCGGCCCTTCCACCATTACCTGCACGCCTTTTGCCCAGGCGCGCTGCGTCAGTTCGCCAAGGTTCAAAAGCTCCTGCAATTGCGCGCGGTCGCTTGCGTCAGCCAGGCAGCCGGGGCGCAAACCGTCGCCCAAACTAATGGTAACGTCATACTCGGCGCAGATGTCCAAAATTTCGTCATAGTATTCGTACAGCGGGTTTTCTTTGCCGTTGTGCAGCATCCAGCCGGTAATAAAGCTGCCGCCGCGGCTTACAACGTCCATCACGCGCCCTTCGCCGGTCAGCATGTCAAGCACGTTTTTGTTAATGCCGCAGTGTATCGTCATAAAGTCTGCGCCGTCTGCCGCCTGCTGGCGGATAACTTCAAACAAATCTTCTTTCGTCATTTCCACAACGGCACCGCGTTTTTTAATGGTTTCCACCGTTGCCTGATAAATTGGCACCGTGCCCACCATAACCGTGCTGGCGCCGATAATGGCCCTGCGCGAAGCGTCGATATTGTCGCCGGTCGATAAATCCATCACGCTGTCGGCGCCCGCTGCAATCGCTGCCGCCAGTTTTTCAAGCTCCGGCTCCGGGTCGGGATAGCTGCTGGAGGTGCCGATGTTGGCGTTGACCTTAACGCTCAGCCCCTGCCCCACTCCGCGCGGGGTTACGTTTTTATGGTTTATATTAAGCGGTATGGCAATAGTGCCTTCGGCCACGCCCTTGCGGATAAATTCTTCCGTTACGTCTTCGTAGGCCGCCACCTGCTTCATTGCTTCGGTAATAATGCCTTTGCGGGCAAGCTGCATTTGTGTTGCCAAAAAATCACTTCCTTTACTGTTAATATTTCTATTATACAGTAAATCGGCGCAATACTCTACCGTTTTATGTTAATTTTTAAAATTAGTTTATAAATTTATTTGATAATAATTTTTAATTTTTCACAGAAAAGTCAACTAAAGCTAACCATTATGTGTTATAATAAAGGCAGTTAAGAAAACAGGAGGCGATTACATGTCACGCTTTACTTTACCACGCGATATTTACTATGGGCCGGGCGCCCTTGATGAATTGAAGGTTTTGGCAGGCCACAAAAAAGCCATGATTTTCACCGGCGGCAGTTCCATGCGCCGCGGCGGCTTTTTGCAGAAAACCGAGGAGGTTTTGAAAGCTGCCGGACTGGAAACCGCTTTATTTGAAGGCATCGAACCCGATCCTTCCATAGAAACAGTTATGAAAGGCGCACAGGCCATGCGCGAATTTGAACCGGACGTTATCGTCGCTATCGGCGGCGGTTCGCCTATCGACGCAGCCAAAGCCATGTGGGTATTTTATGAACATCCCGATAAAACCTTCGAGGACATTAAAACACCGTTCACCATGCCAAAACTGCGCAACAAGGCAATTTTCGTAGCCATTCCGTCCACCAGCGGCACCGCTTCGGAAGTAACAGCCTTTTCCGTTATTACCGATTACTCCAGCGGCATTAAATACCCGCTGGCCGATTTTGAAATTACCCCGGATATTGCCGTGCTTGATACCGACATTCCGCTTACCATGCCGCCCAAGCTTACCGCACATACCGGCATGGACGCTTTAACCCACGCACTGGAAGCCTATGTTGCCACTGCGCGCAGCGATTTTTCGGACGCTCTGGCACTGAAAGCCATCGGCGATATTTTCGACAGCCTTCTTGACAGCTACCACGGCGACAAAGAAGCACGCGGCAAAATGCACATTGCCCAATGCCTCGCAGGCATGGCGTTCAGCAACGCGCTTTTGGGCATTGCCCACAGCCTGGCGCACAAAACCGGCGCAGTATTCCACATTCCGCACGGCTGCTGCAACGCAATTCTTTTACCGTCCGTTATCCAGTACAACTCCCGCGTATGCATGAACCGCTATGCAGCAGTTGCACGCTACCTGGGCCTGCCCGGCGGCACCGACAAGCAGCTTACCGATTCGCTTGTTAAAGCAATCTGCGCATTAAACAAAGAACTTGGCATTGAACAGACCTATCAGGCTAACGGCGTAAGCGAAGAGCTGTTTAAAGAAAATGCAGAGGCAATAGCCCACAACGCTGTGCTTGACCCCTGCACCCTTGCCAACCCGCGCCCGATTGACGACGAAGCCATGCTTAAGGTTTTAACCTGCGCATATTACGGCAAACCCGTAACCTTCTAACTTGCAGGCCAATGCCTGATATTTAAACACTAACCGCTGCTTTTTACGGCAGCGGTTTTTTATTTTGCAAACCCCTTACACCCATATAAACGGATTTTGCGCCTTAAAAATTTACCTGCGCGCAAAATTTATTTTTTGCCGCTGCCGGAAATTTTTGCCTGATTTTTTTGCGCATGGTTAATTTTTGTACTCGTTTTGCCGTTTATATGGGTGAGTTTCTTTTCTTTTCTCTTTTTTCTTGTTTTTTCTCTTTATCTTTTCTTTGCCGTATTACGTTCTTACCTTGTTCCCAATAAACCGCAGGTTTATTATTATAATTATACCTTGTTCCCTAAGTACTACCGTACGTAAGCAGTAGTACCTAAAATGCCCGCGCAAAACAGGCACTATCTCCAAGCAGAGATAGTGCCGCAAGAAGTAAACTCCACCCCTTCATGCACAAAATAAAAAAAGAGAGCAGCGCTGCCCTTACTGATAAAAAATGTATATTAATTAACTGTTTATATGTATTTTATAACTATTGCCGTTAGTTCTTCACCGTGTAAACTATTATGCCCTCACAGCCTACATAACAGCAATTTACGCTGTTTTAGCAGCAAATTATGTTAAATTAGCAAGATTTCACAATTTTTTATAGCTTTTTGGTTGTTTTTTAAGGCGATTTGTGAGAAAATATAAGAGTACTTGTGTAAAAGCGGACAGAATAAAGTTTTATCAGTTAGGAGTAGTTTATGCATGGAACCGTTAAAACGACAGCAGCGTAAAGTCGATAACGAATATACGATTATGTTCATTCCCCACCGCGGCAAAGAACCGAAAAGCTTCAGCTTCCGCGCAAGCCTGCTGAAAAAAATCGGCATTTTCTGCGGCATCCTGCTTCTGGCAGGCATTGGCATTGCAGCAAAATCTTCCATGGTTGTTTACCAGGCACACCAGGAACAGAACGAACTTATAGCTTACCGCAACGATAAAGCAGCGCAGGACCAGAAGCTGGCCGAACTGCAGAAAGAAAACGAAAAAATGCAGAAGGATATGGCTGAACTTTCCGCACTGGAAAACGAAGTGCGCAAAGCCCTTGGCAATAATGTAAGCCAGCAGCCTTCCCGCGGCGGCATTGACCGCAGCCAGTACATGGGCAAAGGCGGCCCTTTCGCCCCGGCGGACATTAAAATGATTGATGTTACCGCAGCCCAGGCTAAAAACCTGCAGACAGAAATGCAGCAGAAAAAAGCAGTGCTCGGCGATTTGCTGGCACAGCTTCATGAACGCAATGCAAAGCTCAATGCTACTCCGGACATCTGGCCTACGGCCGGCGGTGAAATTACTTCCCGCTTCGGCGGCAGAGCCAACCCGTTCAGCGGCACCGGCTACGATTACCACCCCGGCATTGATATCGGCAACGACTACGGTGCGCCGGTTTACGCAGGCGCAACCGGTTATGTGGAATACGCAGGCTGGTACAGCGGTTACGGCCGTTATGTAAAAATCAGCCACGGCTACGGCTACGAAACTGCTTACGGGCATATGTCGTCCATTGAAGTTTCTTCCGGCCAGTATGTGGAAAAAGGCGATGTTATCGGTTATGTTGGCAGCAGCGGTTACAGCACCGGCCCGCACCTGCATTACGAAGTTATCATTAACGGGCAGGATTCCGACCCGCTTAAATTAATCAGATAGTTTTAAAGGAGCAAGACAATGTTTGGTTCTTCAAACAATAATAATACAAAAACAAATTCCGCCCTGCCTAAAGTGGCGGTAGATAATTTTGAAGCCTATATCGGCAAAAGCACGCAGATTACCGGCAACATTACCGCGCAGGGTTCTATCCGTATCGACGGTACCTTCAGCGGCATTGTGTTTTCGGAAAGCGATGTTGTTGTTGGCGAAACCGGCAATATCAAGGCCAATATTTTTGGCGCCAATGTAACGGTTGCAGGCAAAATTGAAGGCAACATTGTTGCCAAAGGCACGCTGGAAGTGCTTGCCAGCAGCGTTATTACCGGCGACGTGCGCTGTGAAAAGCTCACCGTTGAAACCGGCGCCGTACTGCGCGGCAATGTAGGCGGCCTTGAAGACGCAGCAGCACCGCAGCTTGAAGGCGCAGAAACAAAATAATAACAAGCTTCACCCGCCCGGCATTTACAGCCGGGCTTTTTTATTGCCAGCGCTTATTTATAAGTTACGCTTATTAATTAAATAAGTTCAGTTTATTTATAAACCTGCCTTATTAAGCCTGCGGCTTGAATTTTGTAAACTGCGTTACAGATTTGCCGCGTTTTATTTTAAATTTTATTTTTTGCCGTTATTTTGTTGACAAGCCCCCCAAACCTGCTATAATAGCCCTATAAATTAATAACAGCAACACGATGATGGAGAAAAAGCAGCAACAATGCTTTCAGAAAGCCGCCGGAAGATGCGAGGCGGCAGCAGCGTGCAGCAAGTTCCGCTCCGGAGATGCGGGTGACGAATCCGCCGGGCAGCGCCCGATACAGCGTTACTAAAGATGGCCGTAAGGCAATTTGGGTGGCAACGCGGGTAACTCTCGTCCCATGTGGGATGGGGGTTTTATTTTTTACCAGCACTTTGCCGTTTGCCTGCGCGCTGAATTTGGGTGGCACCACGAGAAAGAGAAGCTCGTCCCAAGGACGGCTTCTCTATTTTTATTTTGGAGGGATATTATGGACAGAGTTTACAACTTTAACGCCGGGCCTTCGGCCATGCCGCTGGAAGTTTTGCAGGAAGCCCAGGCAGAATTTTTAAACTATAAAAACACCGGCATGAGCATTATTGAAATGAGCCACCGCAGCCCGGAATACGCCGCCATGCACGCGGAAACCAAAGCGCTTTTGCGCCAGCTGATGGAAATTCCCGAGGATTACGAAATTTTATTTATACAGGGCGGCGGCAGCTTACAGTTTTTAATGACGGCGGCCAACTTTTTTACCAACAAGCGCGCGGCCTATGCCAACACCGGCGTATGGGCCAAAAAAGCCATGGCGGAAGCCAAACGCTTCGGCGAAGCCTACGAAGCCTGCACAAGCGCAGATAAAAACCACAGCTACATTCCACAAAGGCTGGAGCTTAAACCGGATACCTCATACCTGCACATAACCGCTAACAACACCATTTACGGTACGGAATGGCAGGATTTTCCGGAAATTGACGTCCCCATTATCTGCGATATGTCGAGCGACATCCTCTCCCGCCCGGTAGATGTTAAAAAGTTCAGCCTTATTTACGCCGGGGCGCAGAAAAACCTCGGCCCTGCCGGAGTGGTAATTGTAATTGTCAAAAAGTCGTTTTTAGAAACCGCCCGCACGGACCTGCCGCCGATGCTGAGCTACCAAAACTACGCAGGTAACGATTCGCTGTACAACACGCCGCCGGTATTTGCCATTTACATGGTTAACAAAACCCTGCACTGGATTAAAGCACAGGGCGGCGTAAAGGCCATTGCCGCGCGCAACCGCGAAAAGGCGCAGCTTATCTACGACGTTATTGACGCCAGCCGTGGCTTTTACCGCGGTCACGCCGAAAAAAACAGCCGCAGCCTGATGAACATTACCTTCAACCTGCCCACACAGGAACTGGAAAAAGACTTTATTGCCGAAGGCAAAAAGCGCGGGTTCATAGGCATTGGCGGGCACCGCCTTGTAGGCGGCTGCCGCGTATCGGCCTACAACGCCGTAACGGCCGAGGCCTGCCGCGCCCTTGCGGATTTTATGAAAGAATACCAGGCAAAACACGAATAAACGGAGGAATGAATGATGAGAATACTTGTAAGCGATGACGTAAGCGAAAAAGGCGTGGCCCTGCTGCGCGAACATTTTGATGTAGACGTAAAAACCAATATGCCCACGGAAGAACTTCTGGCGTGCATCGGCGAATATGACGGGCTTGTTACCCGCAGCCAGACGCAGGTTACCAAAGAAGTTATCGACGCCGCCAAAAACTTAAAGGTTATCGGCCGCGCAGGCGTTGGCGTTGATAATATCGACATTCCCGCAGCGACGGCACGCGGCATTGTAGTGCTTAACGCGCCGGAAGGCAACACCATTGCCGCCACGGAACACACCGTTGCCATGATGATGGCCATGACGCGCCACATTCCGCAGGCACACGCTTCCATTCAGGCCGGCAAATGGGACAGAAAGAGCTTTGATGGCATTCAGGTACAGGGCAAAACGCTTGGCATCATCGGCGTTGGGCGTATCGGCAGCCGCGTTGCCCTGCGCATGCAGGCCATGGAAATGACCACTATCGGCTACGACCCGTATATTACCGAAGAACGCGCGCAGCAGGTTGGCGTGGAGCTCGTTCCGTTTGAAGAACTGCTGGCGAAATCCGACTATATCACCATTCACACCCCGCTGACGAAAGAAACTCACAACATTATAAACGCCGAAGCCATTGCCAAAATGAAAGACGGCGTGCGCATTGTAAACTGTGCCCGCGGCGGCTGTGTGGATACCGAAGCCCTTGCCGCAGCCTTAAAAAGCGGCAAAGTGGCCGGAGCCGCCATTGACGTATACCCCGAAGAACCGCTGACGCCGGAAAACAACCCCTTTATCGGCATGCCACAGGTTGTGCAGACCCCGCACCTTGGCGCCAGCACCATTGAAGCGCAGATTGGCGTTGCCGTGGACGTTGCTTACGGCGTTATCGACGCGCTGAAAGGCCGCCCCGTAATGACCGCCGTTAACATGGCGCCCATCCCCAAAAGCGTTGCCAGCGTTATTGCACCGTACTTTAAACTGGCAGAACGCCTTGGCACCATCGGCATTTATCTGGCCGAAGGGCCGATTAAAGCCGTTGAAATTGAATACACCGGCGAACTAGCCGCAACGGAAACGCAGGCGCTGACCACCGCCTTTTTAAAAGGCCTTTTGAACCCGATTTTGCAGGACAGCGTTAACTTTGTAAACGCGCCTGGCATTGCCAAAAAACGCCACCTGCAGGTGCGCGACGTAAAATCGCACCGCACAGGCTATTTTAGCACCGCCATTAATGTAAAAATTGCCACCGAAAAAGGCGAGCACACGCTTACCGGCACCCTGTTTGCAGGCAAAGAAGCCAAAATTGTGCAGATTGACCGCTTCCGCCTGGACTTTAAACCCGAAGGCTACCTGCTGCTGGCACCGCACCTTGACAAGCCCAACATGATTGGGCAGATTGCCACCGTGCTCGGCAGCGCAGGCATCAACATCAACGGCATGCAGGTTGGCAGCACCGCCATTGAAGGCACCAACTTAATGGCCATTGCCACCAGCGGCGACATTCCTAACGATATTATGCTGAAGCTGCGCGGCATAGAAGGCATTATCGATGTGAAACTTATAAACTGCGAGGGATAATATGGTACGCATTATTTTAATACGCCACGGAGAAACCAACTGGAATTTACAGGGACGCTACCAGGGGCAGGAAGACACCCGCCTGAGCGAAAAAGGCTTTGCGCAGGCAGGGCTTTTGGCGCAAGGGTTAAAAAACGTACATCTTGATTTATGCATTTCAAGCCCTTTAAAACGCTCGTTTTTAACCTGCAAGGCCTGCGCCGATTTACACCATTTGCCGGTACACAGCGACAAGCGCCTTACGGAAATTAACCACGGTGCGTGGGAAGGCGAACTGGCCTGCGAAATACAGGCACATTACCCCGAAGAATTTAAAAAGTGGCATACTGAGCCGCACAAAGTGCAGATGCCGGGCGGTGAAAATCTTGAAGACGTACGCAAACGCGCCCGTGCCGCTTTTGACGAATATGCAGAAAAATACGAAGGCAAAACAATTCTTGTTGCCGCGCACGACGCCGTCAACAAAGCCATCATCTGCGACTTACTGGGGCTTGATATGAGCCACTTCTGGCATATCAAGCAGGATAACGCCTGCATTAACGTACTGGAATATAATGAAGGCGTATGGCGCGCCGTACTTTTAAACAGCACAACGCATTTAGGTTACCTTTTCAGCGGCGTAGAGCAGGCAGGATTGTAAGACACTATAAACATAAAAATCCACAGAATTTTGTTCTGTGGATTTTTTATACGGCCAGCAAATAAGTTAATTATAAACTTTACTAAAATAAGAAGTTAAAAAGTACGATACTAAATAAAACGCGGCATTAAAAATTTAGCGTGATTACCTGAAAAAGAATAAAAATTTCCCGGTGTCTGAGCGCAGCGAGTTCCGAGGAAATTTTTATTCTTTACTGCGGCACGCATTAAAAATTTTTATTAGCCGCGAACTTTCTTGGTTCGTTCTTTGGTTACAAAGAATGAACATAAATAAACTCTGCAAATGGCTGGACGGTTTACTGTAATGCTCACAGCCAGCCTAAATTAAAAAACCGGGAGTTGCTGCTCCCGGTTTTTTGTTTGCGTGGCAGAATGATCAACCACTCATCGCTTTTGTAAGTAAAGCATACCACTCTTTTACCACACCGTCAAGCAACAAGAAGTTAAAAACTAAAATCGCGCTGCGGCGCAGATATGCTTTGTTTTAACACAGCAAAATTTGTGTTATAATATAAATTAGTTATATCTCCGCCAGGGCGGATTTTACGATATTATTTGATTGTGAGGTAAGAAAATGCAGAAAATTATTTTAACGGGCGACCGCCCGACCGGCAGGCTCCACGTTGGGCATTACGCCGGTTCTTTAAAAGAACGTGTGGAACTGCAAAACTCCGGCCAGTTTGACAAGGTATTTATTATGATTGCCGACGCTCAGGCGCTGACCGATAACGCCGAGCACCCCGAAAAAGTGCGCGAGAACGTGCTGGAAGTAGCTCTTGATTACCTTGCCTGCGGCATCGACCCGGAAAAATCCACCATTTTCATTCAGTCTGCCGTGCCGCAGCTTACAGAGCTCACCGCATATTATATGAACCTTGTAACCGTATCGCGCGTGCAGCGCAACCCGACCGTTAAAACCGAAATTAAAATGCGTAATTTCGAAGCCAGCATTCCCGTAGGCTTTTTTGTATACCCCATCAGCCAGGCGGCTGATATTACCGCCTTCCGTGCAACGGCAGTGCCTGTCGGCGAAGACCAGCTGCCGATGCTGGAACAGTGCAAGGAAATTGTTAACAAGTTTAACAGCGTTTACGGCGAAACATTAACCGAGCCGGAAATCATCCTGCCGAGCAACAAAGCCTGCCTGCGCCTGCCCGGCATTGACGGCAAGGCCAAAATGAGCAAATCGCTGGGCAACTGCATTTACCTCAGCGATGAAGCGGACGTAATTAAAAAGAAAATTATGTCGATGTTTACCGACCCGAACCACGTGCGCGTGGAAGACCCCGGCAAAGTTGAAGGCAACCCGGTATTTATTTATCTGGACGCTTTCTCCCGCCCCGAACATTTTGCGGAATTTCTGCCGGAATACGCAAGCCTCGACGAGCTGAAAGCGCATTACCAGCGCGGCGGCCTGGGCGACGTAAAAGTTAAAAAATTCCTCAACAACGTAATGCAGGCAGAGCTTGCCCCCATCCGCGAACGCCGCCATATGTGGGAACAGCGCCTTGACGAAGTAAAAATGATTTTAAAACAAGGCAGTGAAACCGCGCGCGCAGCGGCAGCCGAAACCCTGCACGATGTACGCGCCGCCATGCAGATTAACTACTTTGAAAACTGGCATATCTGATGGCTGCTGCACGAAGTGAAATTATCAGCCTGCTGAACGCGGCAGGCATTGCCTTTGAAGTTACTGAACACCAGCCCATTTACACCGTGGAAGAAGGCGAAGCCTTAAAGCTGCCGCACCCGGAAGCAATTGCCCGCACCCTGTTTTTATGCGATGACAAACACCAAAACTTTTGGCTGGTAACTTTGCCGAAGGACAAAAAGCTGGATTTAAAGGCTCTGCGCGCACAGCTTGGCAGCCGCCGCTTAACCTTCGCCTCCGCGGAAGAACTGGACGCTATGCTGAACCTGCCGCCCGGTTCCGTTACGCCGCTCGGTGCATTAAACGATGCAGAAGGACGCGTGCCGGTTATTATTGACTCAGCCTTTAAAGAAAGCCTTATCGGCGTGCCGCTTTTAACAAACACCGCCACTATCTGGCTTAGCGGCGCAGATTTGGCGCTCATGCTTACGCAGCAGGGGCATAAAGTAAACTGGCTGGCACTTTAAAACAAAATACAAGGCAGCAAAGTCTGCCAAGGCATAAAAAAATCCGCCCCTAAAGGCGGATTTTTTGTTTTGTATGTTATTACAGGGTTTTGCCGTAAGCGTCTGCATCCAAAATGGCCTGTTTGAATTTTTCGCGGGTCATTTCGTAAGGAGTCTTTTTCCATTCGAGAATTGCCGGTGCGCGGTCAAGGATTTTTTCAAGGCCGGCTTCGTCAACTTCCAGTTCTTTTAAGGTTACAGGCAAACCCAGTTCCTTATTGAATTTTGCAATCTTATCGCGCAGTTCAAACTGCTTGTCGCAGGTTAACAGCACAATTACACCGAAGGAAACAACTTCGCCGTGCATATGGCGTTCTGCGCAGGCAAGGCCGGTGTAAGCGTTGTAGAAGCAGTGGCCCAGCGAAGAATTATAGTAGTAATCGTTTTCGGTGGTGGTAAGGTTGGAAACAATGCCGGTGCTCATGATGATATCCAGCGCAACTTCCTGAATTGCTTCGGAAACAACATTGTTTTTGCAGTCTGCCAAAGCCTGTTTGCCGTATTCAAACAGCGGCGAAGTGCAGGCACCTGCCAGAGCGCGGCCCAAGAGCGGAGTGTTTAAAAGCTTTTTGCCTTCGGTGGCAATCAAAACCTCGCATTCTTTGCTGAGTGCGTCGCCAATGCCGGCCCACAAAAGTTTTTCCGGTGCTTCAGCAATAATTTTGGTATTGATAAAAGTATGTTCTGCGCAGTGTTTCGGATAATAGTAACCGGCAAGGCTGCCATCCTGTTTATACATAACGCAGATAGCGGTGCAGGCAGCGCAGTTGGAAGCAATGGTCGGGAAAGTGAAAACGGGTTTGCCCATTTTGTCCGCCATGGTTTTGCAGCAGTCAACAGCACGGCCGCCGCCAACAGCAAATACCATATCGGCTTCCTGAACTTCTTTGGTATTCATCAGCATATCAACATTTTCATAGGTAGAGTTGCCGCCGTACCAAAGCACAGCCGTAACATCAAGGTGACCTTTTACAGCTGCAAGAATTGCATCCTGGGCTTTGCTCAGCGCGGTTTTACCGCCGATAATAACAACCTTTTTGCCATATCTTGCCGTTACGGACGGAATTGCTTCGTAGCAGTCCGGCCCAACGCTGTAATTAGGCAAATAAACACTGTATGTAGTACTCACTTCAAACAACACCTTTCATTAAATATCAAATATTATGATACTAATTATAAACATTTCCGGCTAATTCGTCAACACAGTGTAACATTATAATATATTTTTCTGTTAAAATTACTGTAAAAAACTTAAAATAGTAAACCACAGCGGCGGCACTAAAAGCGAAGGCAGCATATTTAAGGTTTTGCAATCGCGCAGCTGCAAAATGCCAACACCGCTGCTCAGCAGGAAAATGCCGCCCAAAAGCGAAATTTCCGTCATCATGCCCGGCGTTAAATACGGCGCAATAACACCGGCAAACAGATAAATGCTGCCCTGCCAGCAAAACAGCACCGCCGCCGCAATGGCAATGCCGAAGCCGTAAGTAGAGGCAAAAATCATAGAAGATACCAAATCAAGCGTTGCATTGGTAAAAAGGTAAGTATTGTTGCCGTTAAGGCGGCTTTCGATAGGCCCTAAAATAGAAAGCGTGCCGATACAGAACAGAAGTATCGCCGTAGAAAGCCCTTCCGCCAGCTTGCCGCCGCCCTTGCAGTGCGCAAGCAGCGCGTTAAAACGCCCGCAAATATCAAGCCTCGTGCCGATAATAGTGCCAATGGCAAGGCTTGCAATAAAAAGCACCGGGCATTCGCTGTTGGGCAGGTTATGCACAACGGCGTTGGCGCCAAGCCCGACCGTTGCCAGCCCCAAAGCGTCAAACAGCGCTGTTTTATATTTTTCGCTGATGCCGCGGCTTAAAAAGCTGCCCACAAAGCTTCCTGTTAAAATAGTGCAGGTATTTACAATCGTTCCTAACATAAACCATCTGCTCCCTCAATAAAAATAACGGATATTTTTATTATAAAACTATCGCGTAAAAATGTAAAACGGGCATAAAAAAACATCCTGCCAATAGCAGGACGTTGAATGCTGGTGCGGATGACAGGAGTCGAACCTGCACGCCGAAGGCGCTAGATCCTAAGTCTAGTGCGTCTGCCAGTTCCGCCACATCCGCATATATTAAACTGACTTAATAATTATATCTCACAGCTACCTTTGCGTCAACATGATATAAAGTAAATTGAGTGTAATTATAACCACCATTCCCTTATAATATAACTTTCACTTATTTAGAATGTTTTATATTTATTTCGTTCTATTTGTACTGATTTTATAACTATCATTATTTAAATTTTATTCAAGCCTTGTTATCTTACAGAAAAACTATTATAATTATTTTTAAATACTTACAAAAGGTGAATTGAATGACTTATAAAACAACCGATGGATTAATGCGCCATTTACGCAATAATGGAATAGAAATTTCCGGCAGTTCACAAAAACGATTGCTGATTAATACAGGTTATTTTCACGGCTACAAAGGATACCGTTTCTTTAAAAACACTGTCACTAAATTACCATTTAAAACATACAGCGAAATTTATGCAACTATACAATACGATTCTGATTTAAAATCATTATTATACAGTAAAATAATGTTCATTGAAACAGCTGTTAAAAATATTGCTTTAGAAAGTATTTTAGTTAATGCAGACTCAGAACTTATTCAGGATATGTATGATAAAGTTATCAGCAGTTATCATAAAGCACCGTTAAATTTTACACCTGAACAAAAGAAAAAGCTCCAACAAAATAAATTAAATCTGCAAAACTCAATTCAGGCTAATCTAGCAAATGCATACAGAAAAAATAATCCTAAAATAACTCATTTTTATAATAACGCCGGATATTCCGGCGTACCTGTCTGGGCATTATTCGAAATAATGACAATGGGTGATTTTGGTTACTTGCTTTCGTGCCTTACTTATGATGTACGCGATGATATTTCAAAAAAAATAGGTTTGAATTTATCCAGCGATACAAACAGACAATTAATATATCAATATATTTATACGTTAAAGGATTTACGCAATGCCATTGCCCATAATTCTGTAGTGTTCGACACAAGGTTTAGGAATATATATCCAATACCGGCAATGAAACAATGCCTAAAAAACGAAATAAAACTACCATATGTAAATTTTAAAACCATCGGCGATTACATAATTCTAATATGTTATTATCTTAAAATGCTTAAATTAAGCAAAACAGAAATAAAAACATTTATCCGCAGTTTTGAAAAGCTCACCGATAATTACAAAACTTCTGTTAACTCCGCGGTTGCTGCTATTGTTATTCACCCTGATTTAGCAGCAAGATTGAATATTTTAAAAAACTATGTTTAATTGTTGCGTAAATTTACTAAAAGTAGTATAATAATTGTACGAATTGGGGTATGTATTTGCGGATACATACTTGAGAGAGCCGGAGCAATCCGGCTCTCTTTTACTTTTACATATAATTTTATTCAGTCTTTGGCCCATTTAGGTTTAACTTTAGTATAACCTAAAAAATATAAACTAGCATCTGTTTCTCCGTCCATAATTTTAAAGAAGCAATCGTTGTAAAAAATTCTATATATTTTATCCATTTTTATCTTTTTAAATGTATCTATTTTAATTCTTGTACTAGATACTCGTTCATGATGCCTTCCAAACGTACCATAAGCATCTGATAAAAACTCTTTTATTTCTAATCCTGACATATATGCTTCTTCATAACCATTATATACTGCTCGCTTTGCCAAATTATCATCCCTAAAAACATAAACTTTTTCATTATAACATAAAAAGCACTGCAACGTATGTTACAGTGCAAAATTCTGTTATAAAATAAAAATGGTGATCCACCCGCGACTCGAACGCGGGACACCCTGATTAAAAGTCAGGTGCTCTACCGACTGAGCTAGTGGATCACGTTATTTGGCTGGGGCGGCTGGACTCGAACCAACGCATGCGGGAGTCAAAGTCCCGTGCCTTACCGACTTGGCTACGCCCCAAAAATATGGGGTGACTGGAGGGATTCGAACCCTCAACTTCGGTTTTGCAAACCTATGCCCTACCGGCGGCCACAGCGTCAGAAATTTAAATCAAATCTACAAGTACAAAACAAGAGATACCCCTGTAGATTCAAATACAATCATCACTCCATCGGACGGCGATTGATCATCAAATAAAAGAGGGCATTTCCATATAAATTCAGATACAGTAATCGCTCCATCCACCCTCATGTTGGGCACGAAGCCGCCGATGAGCAGGCCGAGGCTCTTGTCGATCCACGAGGCAATCACCAGCAGGATAAGGGCCCAAGGCAGGATCTTTTCATTGTAGCGCAGTGCCGGGGGGATCAGCATGAGCAGGGACAGCACGGCGAACAGCGACCAAATTCGTTTCATCATTCGGCTCCTTAACGCAAAAACGCAGTTTCTTTGCGAAATCTTTATAAAGACTATATACCACCCGTGCGCCGATGGCAAGTCTTTTTATAAAAAGCACAAAAAGTAGGATCCTCTCCCTTAATTTTTCGTTTTTTCTTTCTCTTGAGAGTAGCATTTTCCGCGCGTTTCTGCTATCGTGTAGAAAAACAAATCACGTTGAGAGGAAAATACTCATGTTCTGGGACAACGTCGCAGGGGTCTATGACCTCTTCGCCGACATCTTTAATAAAGAAACGCACAAGGCGCTCATTGCCGCCGTTAGTTCCCGCATCACACCAGACGACGCGGTGCTCGAATGCGCCTGCGGCACGGGCCTTCTCACCGGCGCCATCGCCGAGCGCTGCCGGACGCTTCTCGCGACAGACTTTTCCGCCAACATGCTCAAGCGGGCGAAGAAGAAATACGGCGCGCTGCCAAACGTCACGTTCCGCCAGGCCGACATCCTGCATTTAGACGAGCCGGACGGGCAGTTCGACGTGGTCATCGCCGCGAATGTCATCCACCTGCTCGACGAGCCGTACAAGGCCCTTGCCGAGCTCGACCGCGTCTGCCGCAGCGGCGGCACGATCATCGTCCCGACCTATATGAACCGCAGCGAGCAGGGCAAAACGAGCGGCTTTGCCTCGACCGTCGGCAAGGCGGGCGCGGACTTCAAGCGTCAGTTCACGTTCGACACGTATAAGCAGTTTATCGCCGCGGCGGGCTACGACGATGTCGACTACGCCTACTGTCCCGGCCGCGTGCCCTGCGCCGTCGCCGTGATCCACAAGCCGTAAAAAGCAAGAAAAAAGGCTCCGCAAAGTATTCTGCGGAGCCTTTTTTACATTTTGTATTCACTTTCTCTTCTGCCGGCGGATGTCTTCGCCGAAAAAGAGCAGCATTTGATACTCTCCCTGCAATCTTGACAGCACCGGCGCGCCGTAGCGCCGCCCGAGCTCGTCGGGGCTCAGGTTCGTGGAGATGACAGTCTTCTTCCCCGTGATGAGGCGCGTGTTGACGATCTGATACATCGCGCTGTGGACAAAGCTCGTCATCAGCTCGGTGCCGAGGTCGTCTAAAATCAGCAGGTCGCAGCCGAGCGCGCGGCTCACGGCGGTGTCGGCGTTCTCGCTGTCGTCGCGGCCGAACTTCTGCGCCTCGAA
>ENA-ORNR01000392-ORNR01000392.1-human-gut-metagenome-genome-assembly--contig:-NODE-392-length-42944-cov-3.049640_pt1 | contig 42944 bp, 25 predicted proteins | sample MGYA00242114_ERZ509020 | MGnify/ENA primary metagenome ERZ509020 (study PRJEB26280, sample SAMEA2338758) | human gut metagenome | biome: human gut; feature: human-associated habitat; material: faeces...
GACAGAAAAAAGGCGGATGGTAGTCTGCCGGGTGAGAGCGGTCAACGGATCGACATTGATTCCCCCCTGTATTTTTTCAGGTGCAATACCTCTTTCTTCCACAACAGCCTTAAATGCATCCAGGATACTTCCTTTTTTACATCCGGCGACAAAGTTGATTTCCACACATTCCAGGCAGATGTCTTTCAGGAGGACTTCCATATCTGCTTTGGTAAATTCCTGGCATCCATTCAGTACAAAACCCAGTGAGTTGACACCGCGATTCAATACATCCAATGCTTTTTTATTTGCTTCAGCCAGATCTTCCACAACGATATCCTGACGTACATACCAATCGTTGTTATCTTTTTTGTTACCTCTCACAAACGGGAATTCGCCGGGTAGACAATCCAGATTTTTCAGATCCTGCATATTCTCCAACCGGTACATCGGCTGAACATTAAAACCCTCATTGGTTCTCCATACAAGCTTTTTATTGAAATCGGCCCCTTTCAGGTCGACAGTGACTTTGTCGATCCACTCTTGCATTGTGTTCGGCGCAAACTCACTGAAAAGCTTACAATTTTCTTTTTCTGCCATAATTTATATATTTAACTGTAACTGTTTGTTTGAAAAAACGAACAAATTTAACCCTTTCAAAGGATTAAAAAAATTATTTAGTGCCTTTTTTCCGTATTTAGAACGTTTGTACCCCCGTCACTTTTATCCTTCCTCATTCAGGCGCCGATAAATACGTACGGTTCCGGCTTCTTCCGGATTACCGTTATCCCATATCTTTATCCGCAATTCATTTTGATCTACCGATTGCCATTCCCCGATCCCCAATTCATTTTGCCGGGTATCCAACTCTTCGCAAATCAGCTTATCGCCTTCTTTTTTCATCCGGAAACGTGTAACTCCACACCACAACTCATTTCCAAGCGTATCTTTCACGGAATAAAAACACAGGTTATAAATTCCGGCAGTCACCTCCATCTCATAATACAACTGATTCGCTTCGTATCTCCACCGACCGACGAAAGGAGCCGCCAACCCGGGGAAATCACTGCAGATAGAAAACCATTATCCAACTGGCTTTGGATAATGGTTTTATTGAAAATCCAGAAAGTAAACTAAAACCGTCCGGTCTAACCGGATGCTCTATGCTGTAGAAGAACGACGGTAGCTTTCGGGGGAACTACCCGAAACACGACTGAAATATTTGGAAAAAAGTGATTGTTCATTAAACCCTAATTCGTAGGCTATTTCCTTAATGGCCATTGGTGAATTACGCAACAGAATCTGTGCTTCGAGCACAATGTATTCCTCTATCCACCGTGCGGCACTGCGTCCGCTCACCAGTCGGATTACAGTAGTGAGGTGCCGGGGAGTCAGTGAAAGTTCGTCAGCATAAAATGATACACGCCGTTGTTTGCGGTAGTGAGTGTGTAGCAAATCGAGGAAATCATAAAAGATCTTCTCACTGTGTGACATGGGTATGGTGGTGTCTTCCAGTCGCCGACAGATATTCCGCACTTGACAGAACATACCCAGGATGAGCGGATAAAGAGTTCCTGCGGAATCTTGCAAACCGGGAGCATCGGCGCAGAGACACAGGAGTTCGTAGAAGCGTGTCAGCCGTTCGTGCTCATCGTTATTGATAGTAATGAAAGCATCGCGTATCGCAATCTTTCCCAAGGTACATTCTGTAAAAACGAGCCGTCGCCAAAAGGATTTGGAAAGCAATAGACCCACACACCGGAAGCCGGGGCTGCGGCTTACAATACGGCAGGCGCAGGGCGTGATGAAACACAACAGGTGTTCACGGTTGAATCGATAGGGATGCAAGTTGATGTCAAGCTGCATCTCTCCGTCCAGGCACAAAAAAAGACAGGGTATGTCTATCTTTACCGGATTATCGTGTGTACCAAAAAGGTCTTTTTCGTGCCAGATAACGAAAGGAGTTTCCTCCTTGCCCAGTTGCAAGCGTTGAAGCAATTTATCGAATGTAAAAACAGACTGAATCATACGAAAAGACATATTAATAGGGATTATAAAGTGTTTAGTGCTTAATAATCGTACGAATGTACAAATAAAATGCAGAAAAGCACATTTACAGACGTAAAAAATATCCGTTACTTTGTCCCGAAATCAAATCAATATGACAATGAATAAAAAATTATTGACTATGGTGCTCTCACTGACGGTCATTCCTTCAATTTTTTGGGCGCAGAAACCGGCTACGGAACATACCATCCGTGCCAATGAAGCTGTAAAGACGGAACTGAATTTCGACGACCGTCAGGATTATGAAGATGCCAACCGGGGCTTTATTGCAAGCATTGACGGAAACGCTGTGTTGGACAAAGAAGGCAAGGTTTCTTATTCAGTGGAAGAATGGGATTTTCTGAAGGGCAATACTCCTCAGACAGCCAACCCGAGTCTGTGGAGACAGTCGCAACTCAACCGCATCAACGGACTATTTGAAGTGATACCCGGTAAACTTTATCAAGTGAGAGGACTCGACATAGCCAACATGACTTTCATCCGTTCTGACAATGGTTGGATTATCATTGACGTGACGACTACAGATGCCGCTGCCAAGGCGGGCTATGACCTTATTAAAAAGCATGTGGCCGACCTTCCCGTACAAGGCGTGATTTTCACCCACCCCCACGGCGATCATTACGGAGGTATTGCGGCGGTGAAGGAGGCCTCATCTAAAAAGGACTTCGACATCATCGCCCCTAAAGGCTTCATGGCTTCGGCACAAAACGAGAACGTGCTGGCAGGAGTAGCCATGACCCGCCGTGCTACTTACATGTATGGCTTACAGCTGCAACCGGGTGAAAAAGGTACATTGGGTTGTGGCCTGGGACAGCGTATGTCAACGGGTAGTAAGGGTATCGCCCGTCCTACTATCGAAATAGCAAACACAGGAGAGAAACATACTATCGACGGCGTGGAGATGGAGTTTGTCTATGTGCTCGATACGGAAGCTCCTGTGGAAATCATGGTCTGGCTTCCGCAACTGAAAGCTTTCTGTACAGCAGAAGACATGACGCACAATATACACAACCTACAAACGCTGCGTGGTGCGAAAGTGCGCAACGGACTACTGTGGAGCAAGGCGGTAGATACAGCCATCGAACGTTACGGAGACCGGGTGGAGGTGTCATTCTCAACCCATCACTGGCCCACTTGGGGTAACGAACGCATCGTGAATTATTGGGAGGCACAACGCGACATGTACCGCTATCTGCACGACCAGACCCTGCACCTGGCCAATCGTGGTCTGACACCTGATGAAATTGCCGAAGAGATGAAACTCCCCGCTTCGCTGGCATCGCAGTTCAACTGTCGCGGCTACTACGGTACGCTGAGCCACAACGTGAAGGCGCAGTATGACCTTTATTTCGGCTGGTTCAATGGCAATCCGGCACACCTCGACCCACTGCCCCCTTCGGAATTGGGTGCCAAGTATGTAGAAGCGATTGGCGGCGCAGATAAAGTACTCGAAGTGGCTAAGGCATCGTATGCCAAAGGTGAATACCGCTGGGTAGCTACGCTGTTGGACAATCTCGTCTTTGCAGAACCGGAAAACAAGGAAGCACGTCAATTATTGGCAGACACATACACACAACTGGGTTATCAGGCGGAAAGCGGTCCGTGGCGCAACTTCTATCTGACAGGAGCACGTGATTTGTTTAAGAAAGATGTGCCTTATACATCTCAACTCATCAATGACGGTGTGCTGGCTCAGATGGATATGGGTACTTTGCTCGACTACTGCGCCATCCAGTTGAATGGAGAGAAAGCAGGAGGAAAGGAAGTTGTTATCAATATTAACTTCACAGATACGAAAGAAAAGGTAATGTTGATGCTCAATAATAGCGTATTGAATCACCGCCTTGGTAGTCAGGATGAAAAAGCTGACCTGACTATGGAGATTGCGAAAATGGATTTCGTCAAACTGTTCTTCGGCAGAACGGATTTACAAACTTTGAGCAAGATGAACAAGGTGAAAACTATCGGAGATACCAAAGCTATAGATATTATCCGTAGTACCTACGAACCGGCAGATCCTAATTTTAAAATTGTGTTGCCGTAAATAGGTACAATATACTGATTCTTAATATGGCGGGTGCATGGATATGCATCCGTCTTTTCAGTATCTCCTCTCTGTCTTTTATAGTTCAGGACAGTAAAAAGAAAATCACAATGTATAAAAATCGAGGTATTTGATACGTCTACAATAATAGTTGTCTTGTCATTTTGTTCAGAACCGCCGTTTTTTTGATGGTAAACAGGATATTAAAACGAGATACGGAAGTAATTTCCAACCTCTTTTTCAATCTTAAAAAGGCAATGGATAGGTAGTGATTTTTTCTCCTAACTCCCCTCCCCAAAAAACGGACAAAAACCACAAATGAAAGAATCTAGTACAAAACTATATATCCATTTAGTTTTCAAATGCTTTACATTATTTTCTTCAAAACTATCCGTATGTGAGTGAGTTTGTCTACTTTTGTAAAGTCTTTGATAAAAAATAAAATGAAAAAAACTTTTTGGGCAACTATCTGCCTGTTGATGTATGTCTTGCCTGTTTCGGCCGAAAGTTCATGGGTCTGTGCGGATAAAAGTGCCGCATCGGTATTATTGTCTCGGGATAGCCGAAAGGTCGGGGAAGGTAAGAAAGGATTGATGAAAGCGACATATAATGCCGTAGACAGTTTTTGTCGTACGCTCGCAGGTGGAGTAAAAGCCGGATATGCAGGATTTGTCGATGCCTCTATTTTGGCAACGATGACGGGTGAAAGTGCCGTTTCTGTGTCGACGACTCATGGATATTGTTTCAATCCGTTTGTCTTTGTGGGAGCAGGGCTGGCTTGCGATGTCTATCGAGATGCTCTTTTTACTCCTGTTTATGCTGCTGCCCGATTTACTTTGCGCGATAGTTGGCTGGCTCCTTATGTCGGTGTACGTGTGGGTTTCTCTCCCGGAAAGAAAGACGGTTCGTCTTGGGCGATGGGGGCATATTGCTCGCCGTCATTGGGTTTGCGACTTGCTTTGAAAAGTTGTCATGCGGTAAATGTGGGGATAGCTTATGTATTGCAATCGCAAAGTACCGATTATTCATACGATGACGGATATAAGCGTTATTTCGGAACGACTGTTGATGTGCATCACAGTATTGCTTTGCGAGTCGGTTTTGAGTTTTGAAAAAAAGAAGGGTGGATCATAGATCCACCCTTCTTTTTATGTAATCGGAAAATCTTTGGCTATTTTATATTTATGAGAGCTCCTGTGGCCGGGCAGAAAAGAGCCTGCATGGGATTCTTCCCGGAAAAGAGAGTTGGATCTAAACCGAAATCGACACCGAGTTGCGATAGCGGTAGATTTTCGGTACAAAGCGTTTTCCCTTTGTAAGAAATTTTCACGTCGGCTTTTCCGGGAATGGTATAAATGAGCGCACCTTTTACCGGAGTTATAGTGTTTCCTTTGGCATCGGTCGGTACGGTTCCGATTTGTGTCCCGTTTACAGATATGTATATCGGTTCACCCGAGAGATTGTCGGGGGCGACAATACCGTTACGTTCGGAAAATCGGAAAGCGATTTCATTGGACGTGTGTTTTTCACTGTTTACAGGAGGAAGATAAATAATATGTTTTACCGAGCTTTCCGTTTCGACAGTTCCCATAAAAAGAGAGGTGAGAAGTGCTTCTCTTTTATTCATTTCGTTGAGTAGAATTTCAAAAGAACGTTCTTGTGGAATTTCATCGGAATTTCCGGTGAGTAGGTCGAGCCGATATTCACGGAGAAGATATATCTGTTTGGCTGCCGATTCGGCCATTTTGGCGGTTGATCCTGCAACGAGCATTTCCTCGGTATAAAGTTGGGCATAATCCGATTTGTCGAAAGTGTATTTGGGGGCATCGTTTGGTTTGTGTGGTTTGTTTGCCAGTGGGTGCTTATTTTTTTTCGGCTGTTCGTTTATTGCCACGAGTATGCCCTCACTGTCAAGATAAAAAGATGTGGAGTTTTCACCTTTCAGTTGAATGGCAAACTGTTTGTCGGGATCGGCTTTCCCGATAGGGTTTACTTTGATGCCGTCGATTTTCCAGACGGAACGGTCGGTGTTGGCAGTCGGAGCCGTGCCCAAATATTTTTGTGCGTATTTGGCAAACGGACCGGCTTTCTCGACAGAACGGGTAACCGTTACTTCAATGTCAAGGGCTGTCCGGGGCAGTGAATAGACGATACCGTAGCCGTTGAATTTATTGGCGGTGGTTTTTATTGTCTCTTGTGCGCATACACCTAAGGCGGCGAACAAGCCCAGTGTCAACATAAGTTTTCTCATAATGATGTTTTTATTGGATTTCTGAATTTTTGTAAGCGTGAAGTTCTTGGAATGCCTGTCCCAAGCACCGGCAAATATCCCCGGCAATGATATATTCTTCCGATTCATTGCGGGCGGCTATATCGCCGGCTAGTCCGTGGAGTACGACACCGAGAATAGCTGCTTTCAACGGCTCATAACGTTGGCAAAGGAGTGCACCGATGATGCCGGTAAGTGTATCGCCGCTGCCGGCGGTCGCCATGCCGGGATTTCCCGTACCATTGAAATAAATTTTTCCTTCGGGCGAAACGATGGCGGTATGCGCCCCTTTTAATACGATCACGATTTGGTAATGGCGGCTCATTTCCACCGCTTTTTGCAATCGCTCATATTGGGTGGTACTTTCCCCGAAGAGCCGGTCAAACTCCCTATGATGAGGGGTAATGATAGATTGCCGGGGTAATAAGCTGAGCGTTGTCGCATTTCCCTGCATGAGGTTCAGTGCGTCGGCATCAACTACGATGGGGTAGGTGAGCTGCGGTAATAGGCGGATAAAGGCCTCTCTTGTGTCGGTGTGCGTCCCCAGTCCGGGACCGATGGCAATGCTGTTGTATCTACGAGTGAGTTGTATATCGCTTATATGGTTTTCATTGTCATCGGCTTCGAATATCGCCTCGGGGAGAGCCGTCTGTAAAATGGTTTCGCAGCGTGCGGCCGAATGTATGCTTACTAGTCCGGCTCCGCTGTGCAGTGCCGCCCGTGCTGTCATGCTGGCAGCCCCTGCCATACCCCGGCTGCCGGCAACGACCAGTAAATGGCCGTAGTCGTATTTGTCCGAAAATCTTTCCCGCTTTTTTATCCTTTCGTCAACTTCGGCCAGTCGTTCAAGAACGGCCTGCTGTATGAAATCAACGCTTTCCAGAATTTCTCGGACAACAACTATTACATTGATTACTACGTTACGGAATTCAGCGATGACGGCATTTCGGAGAACACCGACAAGACGAAGATTTACCATATAAAACGTTTCAACGACCGTTTCCACAACGAAGCCGTAAGCGGCAAAATCGGGGTGGCCGACAAGAAATGGGCCGACCGCCTGATGCTGGGTTTCAACTACACCCACTTTTATAAGGAAATACAAAACGGAGTGTTGCAGAAAGTCGTGTTCGGAGAAAAACACCGCTATGGCTTCTCGTTCATCCCCTCTTTGGAATACCGCAAACGCAACTTGTGGGTCGAGGGGCTTGATGTCATGGCCAATGTCAACTACAACCACAACATCACCCACAACATAGATACGGCATCTTACAAATACAACTGGTTGGGACAACGGAAATATACCGGCGTGCCGGGGGAGCAATCCCACCAGAACAACGAGGCCAAGAACAAGAACTGGAACGGTACGCTCACGGCCAACTACCGCATCGGCCACGCCCATTTGGTCACGTTCAACCATGTGCTGAGCACTTTTGAACGCACCACCCGTTCGTACGTCTCAGGAAGTTCGCGCCTTTCGGACTTCAGCATCCCCAAGCGTTCCCGCAAGAACGTCACGGGACTGTCTTACCGCTTCATGCCTACAGAGAAATGGAACGCCACGGTGTTCGGCAAGTATTACAACCAATACAACGAAGGCCCCGTATCCCAAAGCGACGACGGTATCGGCAACTACATACAGATGTCGCAAAAGACGAGTGCTTTCGGCTACGGGGCCGCAGGGACTTACTTCATCCTGAAAAACCTGCAGGCCAAGTTGTCATACGAGAAAGCTTACCGCCTGCCCTCGACCGACGAACTTTTCGGCGACGAAGACCTGGAAGCCGGACGGTCGGACCTGCGTCCCGAAAAAAGCGACAATGTCAACTTCAACCTCGGCTACACTCCACGGTTCGGCAAGCACGGACTGTACATGGAGGGAAGCCTCATCTACCGCGACACGAAGGATTACATCCGTCGCGGATTGGACAACGTGGGCGGCATGGACTTCGGATTCTACGAGAACCACGGACGGGTCAAGACCAAAGGGTACAATGTCTCCTTGCGTTACAGCTATGCGGACTGGTTCAGCTTGGGCGGGACGTTCAACAGCATGGACGCCATCGACCGTGAGAAACGGTTGGCCGAAGGCACGGGGCAGGCTTCGCTGACCTACGGACAGCGCATCCCCAACCAACCCTACCGCTACGCCAATTTCGACGCGTCGTTCTACTGGCATGACTTGTTCGGCAAAGGCAACATGCTCTCGCTCACCTACGACAGCTATTACCAACACGAGTTCCCCTTGTACTGGGAAGACTTCGGCGACCCGGACACCAAAGCACGCGTCCCCGAACAGTTCTCCCACAACCTCACGCTGAATTACAGTGTGGCCAAGGGACGTTACAACTTTTCACTCGAATGCCGTAACCTGACGGACGAAAAGCTTTACGACAATTACAGCCTGCAAAAGGCCGGACGGGCTTTCTATGGAAAGGTAAGAGTATACTTCGGGAAATAAACAGCATCATTCACTCAATAAATAATTAAAAACATGGAAAAAAGATTCTTCACTTGGGCGCTTGCTGCCGCCCTCTGCGCCGGTGGCGCATTGACTTCGTGCAGCGACGACGACACCACTCCCGGCGGAGGCAATGGCAATGGCGGCGCCACGGCTCCGGGTACAAGCAAATACGTCATTGCAGCCAAGGCAGACGAAGGTACTTATCTCGTCACCAGCGAGACACTCGACGAAGGTAGCGTGACGGTATTGGGCAACGGCACGGAAGCCATCGGTGCATCCTACTGGGTATTTTACGGGCAGCAATACCTCTTCGGCTTGCAATATAACGATGGAAATGCGGGTACCGGAGCCTCTTATGTCCTGAACGCCACAACCGGAAAAGTAAAAGAAGCACGGGAATATACGTTCAACCGTGTAACGACATACGGGACATGGGGCGACAATGTCATCACGTCTTCCACCAACGATGGCTCGAAAGAGAAAGATTCCAAAGGCCATTATGCCAAATATTTGCAGTTCAACTATCTAAACGTACATACCGGTAATACGACAACAGGTACGCGCATCGCGGAAAACTTCCTGGGTAACGGAGAAATCGTCAGCTTTGCCGGTTTCGTAGAAGCCAACGGCAAACTCTACACCTCGGTAGTCCCCATGGGCATGAGCCACTACGGCGTGAACACCTACCCCGAAAAAGTCACGGATCAAGCCCTCATAGCAACCCAAGACGGGGGGAGCGGTTCCGGAAAATATACAGCCGGGCAAATCCCTTCGACCCAATATCCGGACAAGGCTTTCATAGCTATTTACAGTGGGGACAGCTTCAACGATACTCCGGTCATTGCGGAAACCGATAAGATTGGCTTCGCCTGCGGACGTATGAAATCACAATACTATCAAACCATTTGGGCAGCGGACAACGGTGACCTTTATGTATTCTCTCCGGGCTACGGACGTACGGCCACCTCTTCTGCCGACCTGAAGAAAGTCACAGGACAACTGCCTTCGGGCGTTGTCCGCATCAAGGCCGGCCAGACCACTTTCGACCCGGATTACTACTATAACCTCGAGTCACAAGGCACCGGACATCCGATGTTCCGTTGTTGGCATATCACGGCCGACTATTTCTTGCTTCAGATGTACAGCGAAGGAACGATGAGCGGCAAGAATGCACCGACCAAAGAATTGGCCGTATTCAAGGGCCAAAGCGGCACGCTGACCCAAGTAACCGAGGGATTGCCGGCCCAAGACAAGATTTCGTCTTTCGGTATTCCTTTCAGCGACAATGGCGTGGCCTACATTCCGGTCACGACCACAGACGGCGACGCTCCGGCACTCTACAAGATAGACCCGGCCACGGCTAAAGCCACCAAAGGATTGACCATCATTACCCACAACAGCGTGTCGGCCATCGGCAAACTGTCTGCTACGAACTAATTTTGGGATATGAGAAAAACATTCGCCAAGATTCACCTTTGGTTTTCCCTTCCATTCGGCATCATTATCAGCGTCGTCTGCCTTTCGGGGGCGGCGTTGGTATTTGAGCAGGATGTCACCCGTGCCTTGAATCCCGGCTTTTACCGGGTCGAAGCAGAGGACGGGGCAAAGCCGCTCACGCCTTCCGAACTGGTCACGAAGCTCGGCATGCAACTTCCGGACTCATTGCAGATTTCCGGCCTGCAAATGTCAGGCGACCCGGAAGAAGCCTGGATGGTCAGCTTTGAGCACTTAAACCGCAAGACGCTAAGCGTAAACCCTTACACCGGCGAGATAAACGGATGGAACAAAAGCTATCCTTTCTTTCAGATCATGCGCAAACTTCATCGTTGGCTAATGGATGTCCCGCCCCGGAAAGGAGACAAGACCGTGGGTAAAACGATCGTCGGTGTCACTACGTTGGTCTTCGTTGCGATACTCATCAGTGGTGTGGTGATTTGGATACCGAAAACCAAAAAGGCTCTGAAAAACCGCCTTCAAGTATCCTGCAACAAAGGATGGCGGCGTTTCTGGTACGACAGTCACGTATCGCTCGGTTTCTACGCCACACCATTCCTCCTCGTCATGGCACTGACCGGGCTTACCTGGTCGTTCACTTGGTACCGCACTGCCGCCTATTCCCTTTTCGGTGGCATCGCGCCAAAAGAGGAAAACACGCCTCGACCGGAATTTCAGCAAAAGGGACGGAAAGATACCGCAAAACAGTCCCGGCCGGAAAGACAGCAGCATATCAGGGGAGAAAAAGGCCGGGAAGGAAACACTTTCAATTATGCCGTATGGGACAAAGCCGCAGACGCTGTCCGCCAGATTTATCCGACCTACAAGTCGGTCAAGTTGGGTACGGAAGGCATAGAAGTAGCCCCCAACCCGAATACCGACCGTCGTCAAACGGATAAAATACAATTTGACCCGCAAACAGGTCGCCTCGGTTCCATAACCTATTATAAGGATGCCCCGGCCTCACAGACGCTGAAAGGTTGGTTTTATGCCTTCCACACCGGCTCCTGGGGCGGCCTATGGACCAAGGTGCTTTATTTCCTGGCTGCTTTCATCGGAGGGATTCTCCCGCTCAGCGGCTATTACTTGTGGTACAAACGAAAGTTCTCGTCTCGACGGAAACGTTAACACCTTCATTCTACGTAATGCACACGTCCCCGGGAAATCCCAAACGGAAATTCCCGGGGACGTATCTTATATCCTATAACCCGACCCACTCCTCCGAAAAAATAGGCGGACTGATCCATGTCGGGTCGCGGAACCACCGACGAGGATAGATTTTCATACCGTTGCCGTCTACGGCCAAATATGCCCCCCAAAAGCTGAACGTGGAATTGGAAATGATATGCCCACGGCACAAAGTCATCAAATATAAATCCACGTAGTCGGGCATCAGTTCCGTATGTTCCACATATACGGCATCCTCCATCCAAAGATTCTCCCTCACCCATTCCATATCGTCGGAAAAGAAAAAGAAACGCGCATCGGGCCTCTTCTTTCTGACATAAGCAATGGCTTGCCGGAAATAGTCCACTCCGCATAAAACGAAACTCGAGTTCGAAGGATGCAAATAATCTCCGCGCCTCACGTGTACCGATACCGGGTAATCCACGGCTCTTATCATCTGTACGAAACCACTCTGCAGTTCTGCCAAAAACTGACGGAAAGAGAAGTAACGACGAGCATTCGGTATAAAACGCCGATGCTGGCTGTAATCGTCTATCAACACGGCGTCGGGCTTCTCATCATCATACAGCCTTTTCAAAACTCCTACGGCACGACAGATCTTGAGCCCCCAAACCACCAGTCTTATCCCCCACGGACAGGAAGGCAATTCCAGTTCAAAACAATCGGAAAGCCTCAATCCATCATGCTGTTTCAACCTACGGCGGTCGTAAAACAGATAAACCTTACCGTTTCCGGAGTCCATCAAATCCCGGAAACGACAATATTCAAACATCTGGTTCCCCAGTCCTCCTTTCAGACAAACGATTTTCATGCCGTCCGCATACAATTCTAAAGACGTATTTTCTTCTTCACCTTTTTCGACTCGTTTTGCAGACGGTCGAGTGCCGTCACCACATACGTATATTTCCGGTTTCCGTCCTCGTACGGCAGTTTATAGAAAGTGTTCGGCGTAATCGCCACGATATTCTCGGCATATTCCAAATCTACAGGCTCGCCCTCGGCAAAACGGTAAACCACGTATTGACACGCACGGTCCATCTCGCCTTTTCCCCTTGGCGCACGCCAAAACAGCATGTAGCCGTCTTCCGTCCACAAGGCAGTCAGCTTGCGTACCTTCTTCGGCCGCTTGTGGTCTATCCACGGCATCTCAGGCTGCAAAGCCGGATAACGGTGGTAATAGTTGCGCAACATCGTGCCATAGTTTCCTTTGTTGTCCACCACGGCCTTGGCATACCATTGGCAACTGCCCTCGATGTTAGGCAGCGAACGTTGCAAGGCCATCTTGCGCTCCATCTGGTGTTTGTTCGGGTCCACGGGGTCGGCTTTGGCTACCGTGCGGTCCACGTCCTGCCCGATGATGAGCGGCCTGTGGCCGGCATGCTCGCTCCACCAACGTATCAGTGTATCATAATCTGCTGCGGAATGCCCGATTTCCCAATACACCTGAGGAATGTTATAATCCACCCAACCTTCCTTCACCCACTTCAGCACATCGGCATAGAGATCGTCATAGTTCTGCAGTCCGCGCGTATTGCTGCCGTTCTCCGGGTCGCTCTTCAAGTTACGGTAAATACCGAAAGGAGACACGCCGAACTTCACCCAAGGCTTCACGGCATGGATGCAGTCGTGCAACTGGCGGATGAAAAGGTTCACGTTCTCCCGCCGCCAGTCATCGCGGTTCATCCCGTTCCCGTAACGCGCATACGTCTGGTCGTCCGGGATGCGCAAACCGCTTTCGGGATAAGGATAAAAGTAATCGTCGATATGAATGCCATCCACGTCATAACGCAACAGGATGTCCGTCACGACGTTGCAAATGTAGTCCCGGTTCTCAGGCATCCCCGGATCCATAATCAGTTGTTCGCCATACCAGAAATACCGCCCGGGATGCTTTCTGTAATCATGTGTGGCAGCCAGTTCCTTCGTACCCTTCGTTTTGGCCCGGTAAGGATTGATCCAGGCATGCAGCTCCATCCCCCGTGCATGACATTGGGCTATCATCCATTGCAACGGATCCCAATAGGGAGAAGGCGGCGTACCTTGCCTTCCGGTCAGATAACGGCTCCACGGTTCGAAGCTGCTGGCATAAAGCGCGTCGAACTCGGGGCGCACCTGAAACAGTATGGCATTGATACCGCACTTTTGCAGTTCATTCAACTGGTACGTCAGCGTACGCTGCATCTCTGCCGTACCCAACCCCATAAACTGATAGTTCACACACTGTATCCATGCGCCGCGAAACTCCCGTTTGGGCGACAACTGGGCCTGCAACGCAAAGCTGCAAAGCCACATCATCAAAAGCAAAAGTGATTTTTTATTCATCATACACGTTATTTCCGTGCAAAAATACAATAAAAATCCATCATGCCTTTGCCAAACATTGACTAACTTTGCAAACATAAGGACAATTAACGAAAACAACTGATGAACGACTACATACACATCAAGGGGGCAAGGGTGAACAACCTGAAGAATATCGACCTGGACATTCCGCGCAATAAACTGATTGTCATCACCGGCCTGTCCGGATCGGGCAAGTCTTCGCTAGCGTTCGACACGCTCTACGCCGAAGGACAGCGACGCTACGTGGAGAGCCTGTCGGCTTACGCCCGGCAGTTTCTCGGACGAATGAGCAAACCGGAATGCGACTACATCAAAGGCATCCCGCCCGCCATCGCCATCGAGCAAAAGGTGAGCAGCCGCAATCCCCGTTCCACCGTAGGGACTTCCACTGAAATTTACGAGTACCTGCGCCTGTTGTATGCCCGTATCGGGCACACTTTCTCCCCCGTGAGCGGTCAGGAAGTGAAAAAAAACACCATGGAAGACGTAGTGCAATGTATGTTGTCCTACTCCAAAGGCACGCGCTTCACCGTACTCGCCCCGTTGCAGGTCCGTGAAGGACGTACCCTTCAAGAGCAACTGGACAGCGACTTCAAGCAAGGATTCTCGCGCATCGAAGTGGACGACGAGGTCGTGCGCATCGAGGACTTCATGCTAGAACTGTCCTCGGACCCGTCGAAAGGCGAACACCGCACCATCCATCTGCTCATCGACCGCATGAGTTGCGATGACAGCAAAGACAGTATTTCCCGACTGACAGACTCGGCCGAAACCGCCTTTTATGAAGGGAACGGGCAATGTATGCTGCGCATCGCGCCGTCGGGCATCCTGCACTCCTTTTCCACACGTTTTGAAGCGGACGGCATCATGTTCGAGGAACCGACGGACAATTTGTTCGCCTTCAACTCGCCGGTCGGTGCCTGCCCCGTATGCGAGGGATTCGGACGGGTCATCGGCATCGACGAAAAGTTGGTCATCCCCAACTCGGCCCTCAGCGTGTACGACGGAGCCGTGGTCTGTTGGCGCGGAGAAAAGATGGGCGAATGGAAAACGGAGTTCTGCCGTAGGGCTCAGAAAGTGAACTTCCCTATTTTTGAACCCTATTACAAGTTGACCCGGGAACAAAAAGATTATCTATGGCACGGGACGGCCGGTGCTTCATCGCCCGATGAGGAAGTCTGCATCGACAACTTCTTCAAGATGCTGGAAAAAGACCAATACAAAATACAGAACCGCGTCATGTTGGCGCGTTACCGGGGCAAGACGATCTGCCCACAATGCCACGGCACGCGCCTGCGTCCCGAAGCCGGATATGTGAAAGTGGGCGGGCGGGCCATTTCGGATTTGGTAGACCTGCCCGTCACCGAACTGAAGAAGTTCTTCGACACGCTGACGCTCACCGCCCACGAGGCGGAAGTGGGCAAACGCCTACTCACAGAAATCAACAACCGCATCCGTTTCCTGCTCGACGTAGGACTGGGATACCTCACCCTGAACCGCCTGAGCAACACGCTTTCGGGCGGCGAAAGCCAACGCATCAACCTGGCCACGTCATTGGGCAGCAGCCTGGTGGGTTCGCTCTATATCTTAGACGAACCGAGCATCGGACTACACAGCCGCGACACGGACAAACTCATCCGTGTGCTCCGGCAATTACAACAATTAGGCAACACGGTCATCGTGGTAGAACATGACGAGGAAATCATCCGTGCGGCAGACTACATCATCGACATCGGACCGCAGGCCGGACGATTGGGCGGTGAGGTGGTGTTCCAAGGCGACCTACAGCAGATGTTGGCCGAGAAACCGCAGGACACACGGAGCTACACCGTGAAATACCTGACGGGGCAGGAAACCATCGCCTTGCCGGACAGCGTACGCCCATGGACAAACTATATCGAAGTGAAAGGCGCACGGGCCAACAACCTGCGCGGCATCGACGTACGCTTCCCGCTCAACGTCATGACGGTGGTCACGGGAGTCAGCGGCTCAGGCAAGTCCACCCTCGTGCGCGACATCTTCTACCGTGCCATGAAAAGGCAGTTCGACGAAGTGGCAGACCGCCCGGGAGAGTTCCTCGGACTGGAAGGCGACCTGCAAATGGTAAAAAATATCGAGTTCGTGGACCAGAACCCCATCGGAAAATCCTCGCGCAGCAACCCCGTCACTTATATCAAGGCTTACGACGAGATACGCAAACTGTTCGCCGCACAACCGCTGTCCCAGCAAATGGGTTTCACGCCCGGCTTCTTCTCTTTCAACACCGAAGGCGGACGTTGCGAGGAATGCAAGGGCGAAGGGACAGTCACGGTGGAAATGCAGTTCATGGCCGACCTCGTGCTGGAATGCGAGTCATGCCACGGCAAACGGTTCAAAAGCGACCTGTTGGAGGTGAAATTCGGCGGGCAGAACATTTACGACGTGCTCAACATGACAGTGAACCAAGCCATCGAGTTCTTCGACGCACAGGGGCAAGCCAAGATTTCCAAAAAGCTCAAACCACTACAAGACGTGGGACTGGGCTACATCAAGTTGGGACAATCGTCCAACACCCTATCGGGCGGCGAGAACCAACGCGTGAAACTGGCCTACTATCTCGGCATGGAAAAGGTGGAACCTACCATTTTCATCTTCGACGAACCGACCACGGGGCTGCATTTCCATGACATCAAACGCCTGTTGGCGGCTTTCGACGCCCTCATCCTGCGCGGCCACACGCTCGTCATCATCGAACACAACATGGATGTCATAAAATGTGCCGACCACATCATCGACCTCGGTCCGGAAGGAGGCGCGCAAGGCGGCAACGTGGTCGTGTGCGGCACACCGCACGAAGTAGCGGCCTGCCCGGACAGCTATACGGGTCGCTACCTGAAAGAAAAGCTCTGAAGTCCGGCGGCCTGACCATATAAGAAGCCCCTCGCACATTCACCGTGCAAGGGGCTTCACCAACCTTAAAATCCACTATCCTCTACCGGACCATGGCTTTTACCACAGTAGTCCGTCCGTCGGCACCGGCCACCTTGAAGAGGTAAGCCCCTCTTGCCAGTACAAAAGCCACTTCGTTTCCTGTAGCCTCCTCGGTAGCCACAATCTTACCGTCGACCGTCACCACAGTCACGGCATCGCCGTCGGCCACACCAAACACGGTGGCCTTGCCCATACCGGACTTCACATATATATCATGCCGTTGGTCTGCATCCATACGTTTGAAACTCAAAGTAAAGCGTCCCTCAGCGACTCCCGCTTCCGCCGTCCGGAACGAGTAAGCCCCTTCTTTCAGGTCGACAGCCTTGCCCGTCACTGCATCTTTCAGTATCACATATTCATAATCCCCGGCCTCGCAGTCTTCCGGAATGCCGATGGAGTACATTCCCGCTTCGGGCAGGCTTACGCCCACGCCTATCGTGCCTTCACGGTCGATGGCCGAAAGCAACGAATAACGTCCGCCGTCGCGTACGGCAAAGATTTCAGGTTCGCCGTTGTCGTTCATCCATTTCACGCCGTCGTGCGCCAAGTCGAATTCCATCGAGGCTTCTTCCGACGGCACCGCCATCAACTGCAACTCGTCATGGATGCCACCGGTTTCCACGCCTCGCTTGCCTGCTTCAGGCGCAATATAAAGCGCCAAGTCCGTACTACGTACCGGTTCCTGCACTTCTTCGGCACGCATCCCCACGTCAAACGTCTCCTTTTCTTTCAGGGTTGCCGTCTGCGTAAAGACTGCGCTGCCCGCAGGAATATTACCCTGTACACGCGTACCGTCGGATGACAAGCCCATAGCCGTGTAATACCCATCATTGGCATAGCCATACACCACACGGCCATATTCCATATCCTCGTAGTTCATCGTACAGAGGTATGGCGAACCGAAGAGGTTCCATCCCATGTTCTCCTTATGGGTGAACTTATCCCCGTCTTCATCAGCGGAACTCCAAGGAGCATTGAAATTATACTGCTTCAATTCGATGCTCTTCGGCTGTCCGTCTTCCTTGTAATCCGTTCCATAGAAACGCAGGGTCATGTCCTTGTCATGTCCTTCCGGTGCCTCAAAGAGCAACCCTTCCGTCACAGCCTCAAGCACACCCGAAGAAATATCCCTCCAAGCTTTCGAATCACTCTCCTCGAAAGCGTAGTCATGTCCTGCACGCAAATTCCCGTCATACCGGAATATGCCTACTTGGGTATCCTCTTTCCCGTCCACTGTCATACGGTCTACACGGAATGGCATAGCCACCAAGTCCTTATATCCGTTATCCGCCACCAGTTTGCGTTCTGCGGCAAAGTGCGTCAAAGCGACTTGCCTGCCTCCGCCCCACAAGCCGGCACCGTGTTCCAACAACAAGAACCCGGGGTTGAAAGGCGATGCGGAAGCATAGCCGCGCTTCAGGCGCAGTTCACCGCCTTCGCGCACGTACACCACTGACTTTCCATGCGGATAGTCACCGTCCGTCACCTCCGCGCTCCCCTCCACGTTCCATGTCTCGAAACAGCCGTTGTCCACCGTGCCACGCACACGCAGGTTACCCGCAAGGTCTTTCTCATGTCCGGCCCTCGTCATGTAAGTCTCGATATCCGTTTTCCCGCCATCGATATTCCCGGTATCCGTTTCCTTCAACTGGTATGCCCAATATCCATCGGCCACATAACCGTTCTCCTGTCCGGCCTCCACCGTGTTTTCCTTCGAGGCATCGCCCAACGTACCGCCGTTCACAGCCGTCACGTTCACGGCCTTTCCTTGCCCGTCCACGTTCGCTCCGTCCACAATACTATTATATAATACTCCACCGGTTCCCAAATCCAACTTGCTGCCGGATGCAAGGATAGAAGTAGACAACATGCCTGCGGAAACTCTGTTATCTTCGCCCTTCACTTCAAAGCCGTCCACCACACTGGCACCGGTCATTTCCAGGGAGGACAAGGAAGAACGTCCGGAAACTTCCAACAAGCCCTTCCGTGCCGCCAACACGGCGTCGGGTGTTTCTCCGGCCTCATCGGCCATGCTGCCATATACTTTCACATTCTGGCGGGCCAGGCGCAACGGCAAGCCTTTCACGTTCCCGTGTACAAACACGTAACCGTTCTCCCCTTCGTGGCCCTGGGCATATACTGTAGCCAAATCGGCAGCCCCTTGCAAATCGCCCATGGCATTGGCCCAGTCGCTTCCACTTTGGTCTCCTCCTGCCACACCGGCTTTCACATAAATCACCGGTTTCAATTCCGACGCATATTCGTATGCTCCCACGTCGATGCCTTCTCCCACCGCACGCTGGCTTCCGGCCAAATCGCTTTCGGCAGACGGAATCGGTTCATCTTCTTTTCCTAACACCTCACGCTGATAGGCCGCATTGTCGCCTTTGTCCAACAAAGTCAGGTTAGGACGGATACGGTAGTCACGTGACAAAACATCCCCATTATCCGGATCCACAAAGTTCGGTCCATGCTCAATGTCGCTGTTCTCAGCTGTTCCCAAAGAGACATTTCCCTTTCCGGACAACCCGTCCAACTCCTCGCTGTTCCTCCATGCCACGGAGTTGTACACCGCTTTCGGGGTGCCTTCCACAGCCTTCCTTTGGTTTTGCGCAAAGGTGGCATTGACCACCGTGGTTCCTGTCGTGGCTCTCAGTCCAGTCCGCCCGTCGCCCATCAAGGTATTCACAATCAGAATATCCCCGTTGCTCTCCGTCAAGTCGATGCCTGTAATATTGGCGCGTGAAGCCACATTCTTCAATGTGAGCTTGCCTTCGCCGGAAGCATTGGCCCGGACACCGGTATTACCGCTACGGAATGTCAAGCCCTCCACAGTCACCGGCTTACCCTTGGTACTGACATCCAACAGGATGGTATTCCCATCCTTAGCCGATATTACCGTAGGTTGGCCAAAATCCTGTTTACCAGCATCGTTATAAGAGCCTTTCACCGTCAGACTCTTTGTCACGATATCCTCCGTTGTGCCCATATTGATTTGGTAAGCCACATTGCCCGTGTACAAATTGGTCTTAATACTATATTCACCGGCTTTGATGAATACCTTTTTCTGGATGGTCGAAGGATTAGTTTGCGAACCGGTGGAATTGGCCATTGCATTCAAAGCGCCCCGCAAGTCGGAAGTAGCATTCTCCCAACTCTCCCCCGAACGGTCGCCGCTTTCTTCCGTAGCCACGTAGACGGCATCCAAGCTATACAGGTTAGTCGGATACTGGTATTCATACAAACCTATATCTATCTTCTTGTCTTGCTCTTGTCCCTGTTCATCCTTCGGGCCGGCATAACGTTTGTCCCCCGCCATGTATCCTTGGTACGCCTCCTTATTGCTGTTCATCCATTCACAGTAAGCTCCCGATTCCTCTCCCCCGACTGTTTTTTCACCATGACCGGCATCTACCAAAACAGAAATAGCTCCCGGATTCCAACGTGCATCCGACACATATCCTTCGACACCGGCCACCGTGGAGGGACGGGAGAAACGTGGCCCGTCAATATGGTTGTTTCGGGAATCAAGCTGTACAAATCCGGTCGACACCACATTATCTTCCAACGGTACATCGGAAGCTGAATAGACCATTTTAGCTACTGATACCGGTGCACCTTCCCCTTCATTGCCCCATACCACCGTATTGGTCAGTAACCCGCCGGGCACATATAAAGCCGCATATTTACTGGCCTTGTTCCTTGCAAGGGTATTGTTCATCAATTCCACCGTAACATCTTCACCGCTCGTAGCCAAGGCACCTCCCATCGAAGGTTGTCCGTCCAAAGCCCCGTCTGCCTCGTTGTTCACCCAAAGCGTATTGACGGCTTTGAACGAAGCCTTTCCACCGCGGCTTCCGGCCACGTATACCGCTCCTCCCCGGACGTCATTCACCGTAGTCCCTTCTCCTACCTTAGGATTATCCACCGTACCGTTTCCGGCAAACACGGAACCGGATACGACGACATCCGCATTCAAGGCATGCAATGCGCCTCCGCGCACAGCCTTATTATTCAACAGCCGGCATCGATTCAATGTATAGTCTACGCCATAGGTATATATACCGCCTCCTCGTCCAATTTCCTTCTGTCCTTCCAATGTAGAAGCCGTCTCGCCATCCATAATGGTCAATCCGTCCAATACCACGCCCTTGCTGTCCGTAACGTCGTCTTCTGCCCTGCTATATATCACATGGTACACGTTACGTGCGCCTTCAGCCACATTCACACGTCCGGAAAGGATGGTCTGGTGGGCAAAATCCCAGGGCTCTTTCACACCGTTCCCGCTAAACTCTCCTGATTCACGTTTGTTCAACAAATCCTGTATCTGTTCAGGAGCATAATTTGATATATCCTCAAAATGAACTCCGCTTGCATTCACCAAGCATATCTCCCCCCAGGCATACGGTTCGTCTCCCTTAAACCCACCGAACAACTTGACATTGTCTGGAATGACATACGAATTGTCACGTTGGCTTGGTTCTCCCGCACTCTCGTCCGCCCCACCTTCACGAGTGTACAAAGGCTTATACGTGCCTTCAGCCAACCAGATTTCAAATTCAATGTCCTTTGCATTTGGAATGACCTTGGATGCCCGTACCTGGCGGATATACTCCAAAGCATCGCCCAAATGGAAAAGACTGGTATAGAACGAACATCCCAACAATTCGCCCTCCTTTCCGGCTTCTTCCTCTGTCAATTCCGTATTGTTGAGAGGAGATACGAAAATGCGCCGCACCACCTCATGCGCATTCTCCGGAATCTTCATCGTCCCCCCGGGATGCGCATAGGCTCCTGCATCTATCAGAGATTCTTCGTCACTTGTATTCTCCGCACGAAGATTGCCTTGCATATCGTAAACAGAAACATCAAGTTTGTCCACCCAATTCTTCTGAAACCTTACCGATGCCCCATGCTTGATCAATGCCGAGAACTCCCTTGGCACATAATAGTCGTTTTTGAAATAAAGTTTCCACTCCGTGGTCATTGACTTGTTGCCGTAATTGGACGGCATTTCATACGTCTCCACGAAACAGTTATTAAACGGGTAGAAAGCCGTCACCTTGGAGTCGATAGAAGCAAACAAAGCATCCGGGTAAACCTCTTGCGTGATACCGCTCACGTTCTTGTCGCTAGGAGCCGTATTGCCCCATACCACGGTATTGGCTGTCAACGCCGCACCACGCTCCACAAATATACCGCCCCCCGTACCTGTAGCCGTGTTCCCTGCCACCGTGGAGGAGATAATATAAGAACGCGTTTCCACTTGGCTCATATCTTTCCCTTCGGTACCGGCATAGATACCGGCTCCCTTTTCAGCCGTATTGCCCATCACACCGCATCCGGAAACCCGTCCACCGGGCAAAACGAACAGCCCGCCACCTTCCGTAGCCGTATTGTTACGCACCACACAGTTGCGCACATGGGCATTCTTTGGCACAATGGTTCCGCCCCCCCGGGTTCTTGAATCTCCATACCCGACAGTAGACGTAGCCTGCCCGTCCTCCAAATAGACACCGTCGAGCACGGCCGGCTTCTCCAATGCCGCCGTGGCTTCCGTGCCAAACTGCACGGCATGGTAGCCGTTCACCTCTTGACGCGTACCTGTGGCCTCGGAAACCGCGCTCAACACAGTCATATAACGGGCTGCATCGCGTGGAGATGCCTCATCCCAGTTTCCTTCCTCCGTAGACGTACCTTCCCAATAACCACCCTTGACCGTCACCCCCGCAGGAATGACGAAAGTATAACTTTGCGGGTCTTTGGGATCAGACAGCGTATTGGCATGATAAACCACTCCCTCTACATTAGCTCCTTCGTACCCGGCTATCTTCACCGTCACTCCGTCTCGGCTTGCCGCCAACCGTCCGGCTGCATTCAACACTTCCTGCAACTTCATGGCGCAGGCCGCATTCGCAGGAGAATCTCCCACGGCAGTCCCTTTTCCGTTGAAAGTCACATAAAATATTCCGTCGGCATCAGCCTTCACGGCATCTTCATTGTTCCGCTCGTATGCCCCGATGTCCACCGTACAGTCCTTGATACGGTCGGTGAAGTCTACGTCCGTGACGGGCAACTCCACCGGCTTATCTTGATAATCATTACCTAAGTCCTCAGTCCCTTTGTTCAGACACCACGTATCCGCATTCAACCGGAAATTATTCTCCATCTGTGCCTCAGCTGACGCAAAAGGAGAAGGCAATTTTGTGCCTATCTGCGAATTTCTGATTTTATCTTGAACTGCACCATCCAATGCAGTAGCCGTCTGCACAAAACAATTCCATGCTCCATTGAAGTTCCCTACTTCAGAAACACCTATGGCTTGATTCTGATTCTCATAGAATATGGTATTGTAAAGTTTCAATGTAGTTGTAGTTCCGGAAGACCCCGTCCACTGATGCAAGCCTCCAGTACCACCGGAGCGGTTATAAACCACTGTATTGTTATAAAACATAGCATCTTCGATAAAGATACCTCCGCCATTAGTTTTCGCATAATTACTGGCTACCAAAGTATTATAACTTGTGCCCAAAATCATGTACATGCCACCGCCATAACCTTCATTGGAATTACAGGCATTGTTCAACACAAAGCAATTCACCACCTTGCTATTGTCACCATCACAGTAAATACCACCACCCCGTCCGGCATCATTGTGGGCATTGATATAGTTGTCCGTCACGACACAATTCTGCAAGGTCACCCCACGGAACATGCGCACACCTGCCCCTCCATCACGGTTGGCCTTATAATCAGTATAGAAACCATGACGAATGGTAAAGCCATCCCATGTGGCTCCTTCATATTCCACATATATACCGTTCTGTTTTTCCGATGAAAGATCATAACGATAGGTGTTGGACTCCGTAGCACCAGCACCGGAAACAGAGCTGCCATAGCCTTTGTCATTCCAATAATATCCGAAAAACCAATCCCAACTCCAATAACTAAAAGCACTTTCCCTATCCGATGGTGCCAAAGTCGGCAAGCACACATCCGGCTGAAAGAGTACCGGCTTGCGCGTCTTCTCCGGTAGATTGTTAGCCGAATAATTACCATTACTCAACACATAAGGCTTTTTCTCCTGTATCTGCAAAATAGTTTCATATTGTTTTATATCCAATCCCTCCGATTCCTCATTGGCCGGGATGTATTGCGAGAGCAACGGATGGCGGTCATCCAAACCCGGTGTTCCGGAAGCCGGGAAACCGCCCAATACCTCCACCTTGTCTCGGATGACGAAACCCTTATAGTCGGTATAAGTTCCTCCGGCCACCCATACCTGTACACGTTGGCCGCTCTCGGCAGAAGACGCCGCACGCTCTACGGCATATTGCAATCCGCCAATATACCGTTCATAACGTTTGTTACGGATATTGATACCAGAGGCACCCGTCACATGGGTCACTCCATCATGAAATTCCGTCTTGTAATTCACATTACTGGCCTCCAGATTATTTTCATTGAGATGCTCGAAAAACAACTTGCTAGCTCCGGAAGTCTCACCATAAGGACGGGCCAAAGCATCATAGAAACCCACATAACGCGAATCTGTTGTGGAAACACCTAATGTGTTTTTTCCGCCAAGGTCGTAAACTTCATTGCCCGCAATGGCATTTTCCCATGACGAGCCGTCTTTGCGGCCTGCCCCGCCGGCCGTGACATAAAGCACTGTCCCGTTCTCCGGCAGGTCGGCCTCGTAAGCACCTTTGTCCGGCATACCACCTAAATTACGCCCTTTCCCGGCAATGTCCTTATCCAAATGCGAAGGTGTCCCGGCAGCCTTGTTTATCAAGCTTCCGGCCTCAGCGGAACTGGTATTCGGCAAGAAACTGGAATAGCCGCCCAGATAAGTGTCATATCCCATGGTCGCACCGGCTTGATTCGTGGGATTGGCAAAGTTTTTAGCCCCTTCAACCCCCAAGGAAGCTCCGGTGAACGTGTCAGTCCCCACCGTGTTCCCGGCAGAAAAAGAAGAAGCCCCCATATCGGCAGGAGCCGACCCCATGTTGTTCACCACGGTGACATGGTACATCGTAAGGTCGTTGCACAAAATGACCGGATTGGTTTCCGTAGTATTCGTATTATTGTTGACCACACAATTCTCTAACGTCAGCTTAGCTGCGGAAGCCGAAATAGCCGCACCGTTCACCGCCGTATTATTCTCGAAAACCGTATTCCTCACGGTAACGTCGGCTCCGGAAGCCACCAACAAACCTGCCCCTTGGGTACTTGTAGCTTCCCCGGCAGCATATCCTCCTGTAACATGCAATCCGTCGAACACCACCTTGGCTCCTGCCTCGACGGTAATGCAATGGTAAATGCCGTCTTCCAGAGCCGTACCATCGGGATTCCCATTAATCCAAGTACGATATGTCAAAGGATCGCGTTCTCCCACTCCTCCTTCCATTCTCTGATAACCGCCCTTAATCGTCAACGTCGCCCCGCCCGGCATTCTCGATACATTCACAGTAGCCGTCTTAGGATCCAAATTGGTAAAGGCATAGCGCGGATAACAATCTCCTTCTGTAATACAAATCTCGAATGATTTTCCACGGGCTTTCTCCTCATCATAAGCTGCGAAGCAAGCTATGGCCTCATTGACGGAACGATAAGCTTTCTCCCAACTGCTTCCGTCGTGGCTCGGAGTGGTACACTCCATATCCACATACAAACGGATGACATCCCCGTCTTCCTGCGGATGCAACGGCATGGCCTTGACGGCCACGGCGCCCAAGCAAGGTTTCTGTGCGAAAAGCGTCCCGCGAATATCCAATTCCGGATTCAGCAAAACGTCTTCGGGAAACTGCCCCAATGTAAGCCCCCTGGCCCGTAAATTAGACCCGGTTTGGGGTATCCAATGATAATCCACCGAAGTCCAACCGGCTTGCACACCGATATCCTGGGGCATCTTTTCCGTTTCAAAGTCCGGAGATATCACACTTTCCTCAGGACGGGAATTGGCTTCCGTCAGCGAAATCAAGTTCTGTTGGAGGGTATTGTTCCACACGGCATTGCCCATGCCAGAAACAGCAGTATAAAAGAAACGCACCTTATCCACCGAAGAGTTATCAGCATAAACAGGAACGTTGATGCCATCAATCTGATTGTTCCACAATACGGAATTCACCACCAAGGCATATTCGTCCACATACAGTCCACCCGTACGAGAGGTTCGGCTCGCACTCGCATCTGCCCCATTCGGCGTGTTATTGTTCGTAATAGTGGCATGCAACACCACCCCTCCCCGGTCGCAATATACGGCACCATTTTTACGGCTCGTATTGTTACTGACCACCGAAGTAGACAATATCAGATATTCCGGATGCCGCCCGTCAAACCAGGCTTCATGGCTTGCCATGTATATTCCGCCTCCATCGTCTGCCGAATTATTAGCCAACATAGACCGCAAGACAATGCCCGTATTGTCCATGTAAACACCTCCTCCGCTACCATCGGCATTGTTATTATAAATCAGCGAACCGCTCACACATCCGCCTTCCATATATACAGCGCCTCCGTTCCCTTCGGCCGAATTCTCCGTGACAATACAATTATTAAGGTAGGCATTAGCCTGCATATAGACACCGCCCCCTCTGTCGCCGTCATAATCCCCTGCATATTCAACCCTTGCACTTCCTCCCTTAATGGTCACCCCATCAAGTACCGTGGAACGAGTGAAAGCACTCCCGTCCATACGGGCAAACCATACTACATGACTGGAATTGCTACCGCTCACCGTCCATTTCTGGTCATTTTCAGACCATACGCATTTCCGCCCCGTCTCATCCTCACTGACGTAACCGGACCCTTTCAATACCGTCAGGTACTCGTATTCCCAAGGCATGCCGCCGTCCTTAAGCTTACGCTCTCCCTTGCGGGTCTCTGTCCCGGCAAAACCACCATAAACGTTGATACCTTCTTTCATGATGAAAGCCGCAGTGTGCTGCTTGCCGTTCTCCATCAACTCCGTAGGAGCATACTCTCCCTGGGCTACCCAGACCTCGCCCGCCTGTCCGGTCTCGGCCAAACGGTTGATGGCTGCCTGCACATCCGGAAATGCTGTCTCCCAACTCTTGCCATCGGCACCGACCGACGAAGCCCCTTGCTTGACACGCAATACCCGTTCGGCCGGTACCGCCTGAAACTCGTATGCACCGATGTCTATCCTGCCATTAGAAAAACGTGGATAACCGGACAAGTCAACTTCTCCATAATCCGTGTAGACCTCGTCGGCACCTTTGTCTATAAATGCAGAGCCCTCCAACACTTCCCATGCCCAAATCGGATAAGCATCATTGTTCCAATCGAAATCACGGTCGAAACTCGTCTTTTGGGAGGGACTGGAAAAGAACGGTGAAGCCTGGGACCGGTCGTTGTTTTTATCGCTTACATAAATATTGCCATCCGCGTCGATGCCACCCGCATCCGTCACTTCATGGTAAGAAGAAGATTTGAACTTCGGGCTAATTTCATCAAACAGTGCCGTATTCCCCCATACCACGGTATTGAACACCGCATAATCATCCGTCTGCCGTGTCATGTCGATACCGGCTACAGTATTGCGGGCCACAGTAGAATTGACCACACGGGAGGAAGGAGATATACGGACTCCCCCATTCTCATTGTTAAACACGGAAGTATTCACTACCGTGCCGGCACCTTCCAACCAGATTCCTCCCCCGGCATTTCTTAATTCCCCGCGTTGGCCCGCCGCATTATTGTAAACCATGCAACGTTCTATCAACGACGTGTTCGTAGCTTCATCGGCATTCCCCTCTACATAAAGGGCTCCTCCCTGAGCGGCATAATTATTGAAGAAAAAGCACCGGCTGATAGTATAGGCGCACGCATACTCCCCGCCTTTCACTTCTATTCCTCCACCGTTTTGCCCTTCCGCATGCCCGCCCATGATGGTGAATCCGTCCACCACCGAGCGCTCGTTGTTCTTGTTATCCGACTGCGCACAATCCACGCTCACTTCCAATACCCGTACCGCATTGTCCTGCCGGGTAGTGTTCCCCGTATAAATCAAGGACGTAGGATCTATTCGGTCATCGCCATTCAAGTCGGCAGAAAGCACCGAACGGAAAGTGAAGCTGCAGGCCTTCCCCTGCGTGGCACGCTGCTCCACATCGGTTTCATTTCCATAAAAACCGCCATAGAGCCTCACGCCAGCTTTCAGGAAAAAAGGCTTGTCTTTGGCATCTACTTTGTACACGGCTCCTGCCTCAAGTCCCTGCACCCAAATTTCATCACCGGGGACAGCCTTCGACAAAGCGTCTTCCAACCCATAAAACGGTCCGTCCCAAGCATTTTCCACCTTCGGAGCCTGACCGTCCGGAGTTACGTAATAACGTGTCTGTGCCATGGCAGCCAAAGCCATCAGCCCCCATAACACCATAAACAAAGAAAAACGTCTTTCTGACATCCTTCGTACATTGAATGTATTGATTACAGGCATATACATGATTATAATGATTTTACGTGTTAATTACCTTGATTGGACATCAGCTGCAAGTCATGACTTTCAGCCTCAAAGGAAGTTCCTTTCACAGACAGGTTCACCTTATGCCACGAGGCTGCATCCAACGGTGAAAGAAATTCCGCCGTGTATTCGGTCTTCTCGCTTGCGCCTTCTCCCTTCTTCTTATGGGACACACTGAATGTAAACTTATTCTTCTGTCCGGAAAAGGTGTAGAAATAGGTACGTCCGTTACGTTCGCTCACCACATCGTCCGCTTGGTAATAGCCTGCGTACGTAAGGGCTTCTTCCGCCTGATGGAATTGCGGGAAGAACCATCCCCTTTCCGTCCCGTAAAGTGTGATGCTTCCCATCCGGGCTTCCACATAACCTTCGGGAGAATAAGCGTCCTGAGCATCCCACTGCACGTCCACTTTGGCTATTATCCGTTGGAGGGTTACTTTGATTGTGGTAATCTTTTCCTTTTCGACCTCTATGGCTTTTCCGGCCCGGCCGCTGAAAAGGCTGAGCAAATAGGCCTTTTTCTCTTCTGCCGTAGAAAAACCAGAAAGCAATGCCGTCTGCAAGTCTTGGATTCCCTGTTCCGAAGAGGCCGTCACGGTCGTCACGCCTGTTTCCTTGTAGGCCACGGCATATACATCCCTTACCGTTCCGGCAAAAGCGTAAAACTTTTGTTCCTTGCCTGACACATAATCTTCACCCAACGAATAGTGAAGCACTTGCCCCCAATCGTACACAAGGAAGATGTCAATCCGTGTCCATTCTGCCGTACCTTCGCCCGTACCGGAACCGGGGTCTCCCATCCCTCTCAAAGAAGCAGCATCCAATCTCACCGACACTGTCACTTCGCAATCCTTCGGTGGCAACAAAGTCTCACCGGCCGGTTCTTCCCCTCCGCATGCCGTCCAACACAGCAGACAGAAGAGCCACAGCCATTTCATCCCTTTCCGTACCTTATGCTCCATATCCTTTTCTCCTTACATCGTTCATAACCAGTTACATTTCACCTTCATAATCATTACCCGGCTTCCAATCGGTGTCTATCTCCACACCGGCCGTGATGTCTACGGATTCGCCCCCCGATTCGGTGATGTCGAACTCGGCTTCCAACACGCGCCCCGCCTCTATGGGTTCAGTCACGGTAAATATATGTTGTATGATCTTATCTTCAAATTCAGAGTAGAAGTACAATTTCCACGTGCCGGTGGTCTTCGTGGCGTACCGGTGGACACCTTCCCCCAAGGTGGGATAACAATAAAAGACGAAATCGTCGCATTGGCCGCTTACCGTCTTCCTGAAACCGGAAGCGTCGGTCACCATCTTGTCATGGTCGAGATATTCATCGGCCCAACAACGGAACCCGCCCTTGGTCTGCGACAGGTAGCACTTGACGTTCGCCAGCGTGGTAGGATGGTTCACGCGGATTTTCATCTTGCCCACTACCGGACTCATCAGCACCGTGTAGTGCTCTTGGTCCCGGTTCTCCAACTTCAAACTCAACAGGCCGACAAAAGGAGCATAGGCCAAAGCCCGGACTGTATCTCCCGCCACCGGCGTTTCATCCACACATACTCCGGACAAGTCATTCCCAAAAGCATGCACGCCTCCCGTCACCATGTCATTATTATGATTGGCCACCGCGATATGGTCGTAATCGCCCATAGGAAGGGTGACCTTAAAATAGAGGTCTTCCGGCATGTCCTGCGGAGCAAACATCTTGTCATAATACAGGCTTTGGGGCGTATTCCAAAAACCTAAATGAAGCGAATGCAAAGCATCGTCGAACTCTGGATCAACCCCGTGCTGCAAATCTATCTGGTAGGATACCGTAATGTCCCGCATCTCTACGCCTGTAGGACAATCGGACAAATCCTCGTCTATACACGCGGCCAAGGACAAAGCGCACACCATGCATGCCCCTATGCCATATCTGTCTATGTTCGTCTTCATTCGTTTCATCAAAATCCTTATTCAATTCTGTTCATTCTGTAGTTGAAAACAGCGCGTACCACAAGCCCCGCCTTACAGACAAAACTGCATGGCACGCGCTGTGACAAAGCCCTAAAAGGGATAGCGTTAAATATCCATGTCGTACACGATACCTTGTTTCCACTGCACGTCAAACTCGACACCGATGAACACGTCCGTCTTCTCAGGTGGCGTGGTCGTACCATTCCCCCAATCCTGGATATTGGCATTCAAAAGGGTGGTAGTAGCCTTTTCGAAAACTCTTTTCCCGTCTTTGTTAGCCAACTTTGCAGTATAGTACACGTAACCTCCATTAGCCACGTCTCCTCCGTTTTTCAGGTTCAGGTTCTTGCCCGTATTGTTCTGCACCTGAAAAGTAACTAAAATATCTTTGTCTTCTTCAGCTACAACCGTATACGTATTAGCATCAGCTACCTTCCCGTCATCACCTGTAAATGAAAGGGCACTTGATTGCCAATCCTCCTTTACAGCAGTAGAGTAAACTTTCACGTCAGCACCCGCTTGCTCGAACTTTTCGTTCAGACTGCCAGGCTGACCTTCCACGATAACACCTTTCAAATCCATCTTGGCACTGATTTCGGTATCCCACTTGCTATCGCCGTTATCAAAGTCGTCAAACTGTCCTTCGACGTACTTCGTACTTTGGCGCACGGCACCGACAAGCACACCCACCCCGTATCCTACGCCGGAGATTTTCACGCCTGTCTTACCTTTGATTTCTTGTTCTTCTTCTGTTCCCCAACTTGGAGAGTCTGTCCAAAACTCGTTCTGTGCATTAGTAAATGTATAAGTGCTCGTAGAGAATCGTTTGGCATCCTTATAATAATACAAGCCATAAGGTTCCTTGACATCCGTAACTGAAACATCACCATTTTTCCCACCAGACAATTCAGCCGGTGACAACGTGAAACCATCAAAGGCATCTGCCGTCTCCTTGATTTTACCCGCATCGATATTGCCGTAGACCAAAAACTCATCTACTGTTTCCAACAATGAAACCGTCTTCACTTCGGTCTGTTTTTCTCCGGCCGAGATGCCCTGAAAAACGATAGGAGCTTGGTAAGCTCCGTTGGCCACCGGCACTACTGCCACTTGGTTGATAGCTTGCGTTTGACTGCCCATATTCACTTCTTCAGCAGTAGAACGCTTATGGGGTTCTGGCATGCCGTTGGCATAGACCCCCAAGGTAATCTTCGTGGCTGCCACTTGCGGAGGTGTAGCAACGCCCACAGCTTCCTCGTCATTGGAACAAGAAGCCAATCCCATCGTACTGGCCACGATTGCCGTGGCAAACAAGTACATTCTATTTTTCATTTTCATAAAAGTTAAATTTTAAATGAATAAAACAATTAATAAACTCTATAATTAGAAAATCTCATAAATTCCGTCATTCCACGGCCTGTACGCCCTTCAAGTTGCCCGCAGCCTCGCTGTCGCCCGCCTTCACGGCACGCTCGAAGCATACGATGGCCTCCTTACGCCGCCCCGTCTTGAAGTAGGCCACACCCAACGTGTTCCACTTGCGTTCGTCGTCCAACGGTTCGAGCAGGGCAACCGCCTCGGCATCGCGCCCCCCGCGCACCAAAGCCACGGCCCGGTTGATAGCTTCGGCTGCCTCGTCCGGCACAGCCTCATAGTAAGCACGGATATACCCCGAATTACGTTGGTCGGCAAAGACCGACTGCTTCAGGTATTGGTAAGGCCGCCCGCCATTGAGCCTGCGGATACGCTGCTCGCGCAGGTTGGCATCCGGCGTGTGGTCGATGATTTGCAACAGCTCCTGCCGCTCGTCCAGGTCGCTCTCGGCGATGACATCGCGCAAGTCGGCCCATGCCTCCCCTGCACCCACCACCTCATACACACTGTCGGGCATGTCCACCCGGGCATCAAGGTAGTCTTTCAGGACTTCGGCACGCCGCCCGGCCAGATGCTCGTTGAAAGCCACGGAGCCTTCGATGGATGCCAAGCCCACAATCACCACCTTCACGATGGATGAGGTCTTGTCGTCCTTCACGCGCCGCATCATGTCCACGATACGCGCCAACGTGGCCTCGTTGTCGCGGAAGTCTTCGCGCAAGTCCCACTTTCCCACGGGGAAATGCACGTAAAGCGCATCTTTCATTTTGCGCAAAGGGATGTCGCGCGTATAGGGCTTGTATTCGCTGACGGGCTTCAGCACGGGTTCGCGCACGGCAATCTGTTCAGCCACGCTCAGCACTGGCACGACAGCCTTGGGTTTCGGCGTGAACCAACACGTAGCACCCAAATCGAGCGCAGCCAACGGCCGCACGTCACAGCAGTCCTCGAACTCGCAATCCACCGTAAGCGAAAGCTCCGACGCACGCATCCACGGCTCCGCCTCTACCACCTTATTATAATATAGGGTATCGGCGGCAGCTGCCACGACGGCACGTTCTTCACCGTGCAAAGCCGCACGGCGGTCGAAGTAACGGCGGTTGCGCCGCCCGGCCAGTTCCACAGGAGGCAGCGCCAACGTGTCGCCCGCCTTCGTGGTAAGGCGCGGCGTAAGGATGAGACGGTCGTCGGAGGTAATTTCCACATCGCCGGCAGCCACGGAAAAGGCCACTTTGAGTTGCGTGCTGTCCTGCCACGACAACACAGGTTCGCCCGTCGGCACCACCTGTTGGGCCAACAACGGACAGGAAGACAGGCACAAGGCCGCTGCTCCCATCCACGCTTGTATATCATTGATTATCTTCATCTTTTCGGTTTGATTTACTTGAACACATAAATAAAAGACACGGACAACTTGGTGGGCACGAAGCGGTGGGTAGTGCGCTCTTCCAACTTGTCGCCACACTTGCGGCACTCATAGGCACTGAAGTCTGCGAAAGAATAGCCCAACCCCAACTCGGCCTCCAAACTCCAATGGCGGCTCAGGATCCAATGGTAGCCGTAACCCAGACCCACAGCCCACTCATTACCCTGCATGCGCTCATCTTCCAACTTGGGCAACAGGCCGAAAGGCAGGTTCACCCCTCCGGCATTAAACCGCGTGTAAGAAGCGTGAAGCCCTAAGAAGTGCCCACCGAACGGACGGCATATCCAATAACGGTACTCCGGCTGCACCCGTAGGTGACGCCATTTCTTGTTGTCGGAAAACGTCCAGGGATTCCACGAAAGCCCCAAAGCCATGGTGGACTTGCGCCCCACTTTCACTTCGGGTTCCAAATTCAACGAAGCTGTAGCCCAGTTCACCACATCCGTTTTTAACGCTACGGTCTGTGCTTGAACAGCGACGAACCAACTGCACAGCCCCAGCAAACATAAAACAAGTCGTTTGCTCTTCATCATGGTTTTCAGTTTATAGAATATACGTAAAGGCCCGCTTTCATCTGAAAGCGGACAATATACCAAATGCCCGACATGGCCAAACATAGCGGGGTTTATCGACAAAATACAAAAAGATATTACATGATTTACATGAGTGTGTGTGTGTGTGTGTGTGTGTGTGTGTGTGTGTGTTTACACAAATATTCGGAACAACCAAATACAAATAGTTAAAAAAGCAGTTCAAAACGCATGTTTTCTCATATAAAATCGTCAAAAAACGGTATTTTTCGCCCTTGCACAGTACTATCAGCAACGGCCTCCACACCGTAGCACCTCTCTGATTTCTATGTACAAGTCCGTTTTTCATCATCGCATTTGGATAATATTACGTGACAAATATAGAATTTATAAACAAAACAAACAAATTTTCTCGACATTTTTTTAAAAAATCATGGATATAAGTACTCTTCACTTCCCTCCAAAGGGTTTTATAAAACCATCCTTCATCCTTCAGAATCTGTCATAAGACACTATAATACAACATATTATAAACTGAAGAATGGTTTTGTGAAACTTCTGGGTAGGGGTAGGAGCTTTCAGACAAAAGAACAAAAGGACACAAGGTGGATGCCGACTTCCACAAACGGGATTTGACAAGTTGCACCTTATGTCCTTTTGTCTAATAATAATTCCCGGAGAAGGGTTTCGCCCTTCTGTCACCCAAGACCGGCAGTTCCGCTTACTGCGCGGGTGCCTGCTGTGCCGGAGCTTGCCCGGCCGGAGCAGCCTGTTGCTGCGGTTGGCTAGCACCGAATCCCGGCAAATTGTTGGAATTTACGGCCTTTTGCTCGGTGGCCGCCTTCATCATGGCAGACTCTTCCGTAGCCACTTTGGGAATAAAGAATACCGAAACCACGCTCAATACGACCATGGCAGCCGCCAATCCCCAAGTCAGTTTTTCAATCACATCCGTCGTCTTGCGCACACCCATAATCTGATTGGAAGCGGAGAAGCTAGAAGCGAGACCTCCACCTTTGGACTCCTGGATGAGTACAACCAGACACATCAGAATGGCAAGAATGACGATGAGAACAACCAATACTGTGTACATGTTTACGATTTTTTATTTTTATTATTTATTATCAATTTCTCCAAGAAACGAATCTGGTCTGCAAAGTAACGGTTTTTTTTTGGATATTTCAAACTTAACCGCCTTATAATTTCCATCGCTTTGGTATATCGGCCTTGTTTTATATAAATTTTAGCCAATGTTTCGGTAAAATAGTCCTCATCCTCCTCGTTTTCGCCCTCGGCAGGAAGAGCAGGAGTCTGCAACTCGCTGTCGGCATCCTGCTTCAGTACGATGCGTTTATCCCCTTGCCCGATAAATTCGTCTATCAGTTCCTGATGCTGCATGCGGGGCACTGCCGTAATCGTGTCGGGAGCGTCTTCACTCTGCATCAGGTATGCCATATAGTCTGTGGAAGCATCCACCGGCTTCGGGCGGTGGGGCTTCTCCTCCGGCAAGTTGGCCAGAAAATTGTCTATGAGCGAATAAGTGCGGTCCTCTTCCACCTCTCCCGCCTTCTCTGCTTTCGTCTGATACTTCTTGACGGGTTCGAACCGATAGTTTACGCCTTCTATCAAACGGAACAGGGCTTTACGGTCGGGCAGGAAAAAGGCGGCGCGACGAAGCTCCCGGTCGAAAGCCGCATCGTGCAAGAGGTACAGATTACGCAAATAGAGCAGACGGGCCGGTTGGAAATAAGGATAGTCGCTGACCAACTTCTCCAGGCGGGGCAACGTCTCCTTATCCAGTTTCTCCGGATGCTTGATATAATCCGACAAGTTCAAATCCATATCCTTACCAATTCGCTACGGTTGCATTAAATATCTGGTCCACAATATCCTTCACCATCTGGGTCACCAGTTCCTCTTGTACAGCGGTCAACTGTTGCGAAGAGTCATACTGGGAGGTGGCACTGAACTTCTGTTCGAAGTCTTCATCATGGTTGGCATTATTCACAAAACGGACATTCACTGTCATCTTCAACTGCACCTGCGACGAAAACCCGTCGGCAGACACGGCCTTGTTGAACTGGCTGTATTCCACAATCTCGCCCGAAAGCTGCAAATCCCCGTTACGGTTCACCTGCCTCAACTTGGTCTGGCGGGCAAAGACGTCGGTCAACTGGTTGCTGAAAATAGACTGCATGGGCGCCCATACGTATGCAGAGCGGATGGGGAAAGGTGAAATCTGTATCGTCTTGGTTTTCGTATAGTCGATGGATGCCCCGTTGAATTTATAGGAAATAGAACAAGCCGCCAACAAAAAGACACAAGACAACAGCCCGACCACCTTACTTTTAAATATCCTCTTTATCCAAACCATATTCCTTTATTTTACGATAAAGCGTCCTTTCGGAGATGTTCAGTTCCTGGGCGGCCTTGCGACGCTTGCCCCGGTTCTTCTCCAAAGCCCTCACTATCACCTGACGTTCCACGTCGTTCAAAGACACGGTCTCTTCCACATATTCTTCCGGAGTCTGAAACTCATCCGCCCCTTTGGCCGCATGAGCCACCGGATAAGTGACATCCGGCTGATAATAAGTAATAGGACGCTCGACAACCTGTGGGGCGGAAGAGTGCTCACGCTCCACCCGCTGCCCGTGCACCAACTTTTTCAGTTCCGTCACGTCGTTGCGCAAATCGAAAAGTATCTTGTACAACAGTTCGCGTTCGTTTTCAAAACTGTGGCCTTCATTCCGTTTGTTCAACGGTACGATGTCATGCGTCACCGGATCTTCGGGGATATACCCGGACAAGATTTCAGGAGTGATAATCCGCTCCGGGGAGAGGATGGAAATCTGTTCCGTCACGTTCTTCAGTTGGCGGACGTTCCCCGGCCATGAATATCTTTTCAGCCTTTCCTGGGCGGCTTCCGTCAGCTCCACAGGATCCGGCATATTATACTTTTCCGCCGTGTCCATCGCAAACTTCTTGAAAAGCAGCACCACATCGTCCCCCCGTTCGCGAAGAGCCGGCATCTTGACGGGAATCGTGTTCAGGCGGTAGAACAGGTCTTCGCGGAAACGGCCGTCGCGGATGGCCTGTGCCATGTTGACATTGGTAGCCGCCACGATGCGCACGTCGGTCTTACGCACGTCGCTCGAACCGACCCGGATGTATTCTCCCGTCTCCAACACACGCAACAAACGCGCCTGCGTGGCCAAAGGCAGCTCTCCAACCTCGTCAAGAAACAGCGTACCTCCGTTGGCCGCCCCGAAATAGCCTTCACGCTCTCCTATCGCCCCGGTAAAAGCCCCTTTCTCATGACCGAACAGTTCGGAATCTATCGTCCCTTCTGGAATGGAACCGCAATTCACGGCAAAGTATTTCTTCGTCTTCCTCAGGCTGTTGTCGTGGATAATACGGGGAATGATTTCCTTTCCCACGCCGCTCTCCCCGGTAATCAATACGGACAAGTCCGTCTTGGCCACCTGCAAAGCAATGTCCACTGCATGGTTCAACCCTTCCGAGTTGCCCACGATACCATATCTTCTTTTCTGTGCCTGAACGTCGGATGTATTCATATCTTCTCCCAAAATGCGATTGTCGACAAAATTACATAAAAAATCCCGTGGGACACAACTTTAACCGCATTAATTTAAGAAAAACTAAGCAGGCTTATTGCCCAGTTTGATCAACAGCAAACCGACGGCTGTCCACACCAGTTCGCGCAGACGGACAATCAAACCGGTGTAAACACCGTAGGCACCGGCCAGGGAAAGTCCGCCCACGGCTAAGGCAAAACCGCCTTCACGCGCTCCCATACCCATCGGAATAAAGAAAAACAAATTGGCAAAAAGCGACGTGAAAGCCTGTATCAGCACGCAATCCCAAAAAGAAACATGATCGGTCAGTATCAGCAAGATGAACTGGATTTCAAGACAACCGGCCACCCGCACGGCGAACTCTATGAACAACGACAGGTAGAACGTGGACTTACGCTGTGCATGCAAGGCGGCTATCTGGCTGTCCACCTTCCGTATGGACTCTTCCCGCGTGTCGATGAACCGCCGCAGACGGGACTTCAACCCAGGTATATGGGCCAACAAGCGCAAGGCTTTCATGGCTAACCCGTTTTTATATCCCTTCTGGAAGAAGTAAATGCCCGCAGCGCAGAAGGCGGAACAAACGGTCATGAATACCGCCATCCCCGCCGACATTTCCCGTCCATAGAGCCACAAATAAAGGAGAATGGAGAAAGTCCAAAAACAGAAATGGGAAAAGATGTGCATCATGGCATACAAAATCACACTGGATGTTGCCTTGGCCGCCCCCACGTAGGGCGTCAGCTCCATGATACGGTAAGGCTCGCCGCCGAGCAGTCCCACCGGAGTGACATAGTTCAGCGCATAACCGCTGACCGTGTACTTATAAATCTTCAGGAAAGGAATTTTCGGTGCCGCCCCGTCGTGGATGATGACCGACCAAGCCCAGGCGTTGGCCAGATAAAGGAAGACCCATAAGAGGATGACGGCCGGAAACCAGTATCCCGCCCGACGGACGTTGTCCCATAATTCCGAATAGGACAAGTCCGAAGTGCAGAGCATAATAATGATGGCCACCACGCCGATGGCCAGAAACACGTTACGGTAAAGAGGCTTCATGTTATTCTTCCGGAGCGTTCAGTTTGAGTTTGTCGCTGTCGTCACGACGCTCGTGATACTGCTTGCGCAAAGGATGGGCATACGCTTCTTCGTAACGGGCACGGTTGCGGTACACATCCAATGCCGCATAGACCGCCTGGCGGAAGGATGACTCGTCGGCCTTTCCCTGTCCGGCGATATCGTAGGCCGTACCATGGTCTGGAGAAGTACGGACGATGGGCAGTCCTGCCGTATAATTCACCCCGTCCGCCATGGACAGTGCCTTGAACGGTGCCAATCCCTGGTCGTGATACATGGCCAACACGCCGTCGAAATGCTCGTACGTACGGTTTCCGAAAAAGCCGTCGGCCGCATAAGGGCCGAAACAGAAAACGCCATCCTTCTCCATCTCCTGGAGAGCCGGACGGATAATATCCTTTTCTTCCGTGCCCAACAGGCCGCCGTCGCCGGCATGGGGGTTCAGTGCCAATACGGCGATACGCGGGTTCGATACATTAAAATCCTTGCGCAACGCCTCATGGAAGATACGGATTTTTTGCATAACGGCTTCCTTGGTTATCGCCTGCGCCACGTCGCGAATCGGCAAATGTGTAGTCACCAAAGCCACGCGAAGCACATCATTCATCAAAATCATCAGTGCCTCCCGGCCTTCGCCGACGCGCTCCTGTATATATTCCGTATGTCCGGGAAAGTGGAAACCATCTCCCTGTATCGTTGCCTTGTTGATGGGTGCCGTCACCAATACATCGAACAGTCTCTCGCGATAATCCACCATAGCCCTTTCCAAAGCCGCCAAAGCCGCTTTGCCGCTCTCAGCAGAGGGCTGTCCGAAATCGATTTTCACCTCTTCTTCCAGACAGTCCACCAAATTCAACTTGCCCTCCACGGCCTCGTCCGCTTTTTGTATCGTGACGAAGTTTGTCGTCAGCTCCATCGCCTTGCGGTGATAAGTGGCCACTTTGGGCGAACCATATATAATAGGTATACATAACTCCAACATCATCGGTTCGCTGAAAAGCTTCAGGATAACCTCGTATCCCACACCGTTTATGTCACCGTGGGTTATCCCCACCAATATCTTACCATTCTTCATATCTTTTGTTTCTGATTTATTCTTGTTCTTTTCCTGCCACCACGCTGACTTCGGGTATGTTGGCTTTCAATTCACGGGCTTGCTCGCCCGGCAAGCAAAGGGTGTACAACGCAGCCTCCAACCGACGAATCAGCCCTCTCTTCATTTTCTCCGGCGCATAAACAAAGCCTTCCGCCACCACCACGCGGTTGTTCAACGTGTCCACCCGGGAATGGCTGACAAACGGGCCGCCCATGGCATCATGCTCCATTTTCCACAGTCCGCGTGCCTCCATGGCATACCCTCCTTTCACCGTAATGGGTTTCACCGAAGTACAAACCGTGTCGGTAGCCATATACATACGGGGTTCCACACCGGGGATATTGACTTTCATCACGGAATCGCGTTTGGCCAACACGTATGCCTTGTTGAACGTCCAAGGCCCTTCATAAGGATAGGAATACATACAGATGTTCACTAACCCGGAAGCCGTGTTGGAAGAAGTCCAGAAGAAGTCTTTCCCTTTCTTGTAGCTCTTGATTTCCGCCGGTGCCCAGAATTGGCAACCGAAGATGGAATCGGCCAAGAAAGACACGACTTCCGAATGTTTTTTCTCCAATTCATTGATTTGCCGGTTCATTTCCATTTTCACCAGAAAGTCGATGATGGCCCGGGCATTCTTTTTCACAAAAGCGGCAAAGTCCTTTTCATTCGGACTTTGAATCGTCAGCAGCACTTGCGGCCGGGCATACACGTCACGCGTGAACTTCATTTTGGTCTGCGTATATTGGTTAGGAGCAATATCCACCTTTATGATGTTCCGGAAAATGTTCAACACCTGATTAAAACGCTTCGGGTCGGTCTGCGAAATACGAAACGAACGCTCGGGCTGCGGAAGACCGGGGATATCCGTATCCAACACATCAAACAACGCACGTCCCGCAGGACGTTGCCACAAGGAGTCGCCCACAACGACCAACACTTCGTACGGGCGTCCACTGGACGTAGGCTTAGCCAAATGGTCACAGGCAGCCAACAGCATTACGGCAACCCATATCCCGCACCACGACATCCACCGATTTCCTAAAATCCTTTTCATAGCCTTATTCTGTTTTTTTAAGTTCCACACCTTGTTGTTTCGCCGTGCTCAACAATCCGCAAGCGGCAAAAATATCCTGTCCGCGCGACGCCCGGATGGTAGAAAAAAGCCCGTGCCCGGTCAGGTAATCCCGAAAACGCAACATGCCTTCCTCCGACGTCCCCTTCAAGTCCACGCCGGGAACGGGATGGAAACGAATCAAGTTCATCCGGCATTCCACCCCTCCAAGCAAGCGCAAGAGCTCCTTGGCATGCGCCAAGGTGTCGTTCACCCCTTCAAACATCGTATATTCAAAAGAAAGGCGACGTTGGTGCGTAAAGTCGTACTCCCGGAGCAACGCCACGATTTCCTGCAGGCCGTAACTGTTCTCGGCCGGCATCAACCGGGCACGTTGGTCGGCAAACGGGTTATGCAGGCTGACTGCCAGATGACATTCACTCTCGTCCAAAAAACGTTTCAGCCCCTTGCGCAGTCCGACGGTAGACACCGTAATGCGCTTAGGACTCCAGGCATAGCCATAATCGGCTGTCAGAATCTCCGTGGCGCGCAACACATTATCCAGATTGTCCAACGGTTCTCCCTGCCCCATGAACACCACATTGGTCAGGGTGTCGCGCTCCGGCAGCGAATACAGTTGGTTCAGGATATCAGCAGCCGCCAACTGTCCGGAAAAGCCTTGTTTTCCGGTCATGCAAAAACGGCAGTTCATCCTGCACCCCACCTGGGAAGACACGCAAAGCGTAGCCCGGTCGCCATCGGGGATATACACCGTCTCCACGTATCCGCCCGCCGCCGTACGGTACAGATACTTCACGGTCCCGTCTGCCGAGCGTTGGCAATCCACCGGACCCAAGCAGCCCACGGTATAACGTTCGTTCAACAAACATCGGTTCTTCGCCGAAATATTGGTCATTTCGTCAATGGAAGCCACCTTCTTCCCATACAGCCATTCCGCCATCTGACGGGCGGCAAAAGACGGCATACCGATTTCCCCCGCCACGGACTTCAACTCCGACAACGTCATGCCCAATAATGCTATCTTATCCTCCACGGTTATCTCTTCTCCTTTATTTTACAGGCAAAGTTACGGAAAAAAGAGAAAACTTTCCACTATATTGGACTTCTATTAGTATATTTGCACGCTATAATACATAAATTACCACATGAAATCGTCATCACATTCTCCACGAATAGACTGTTTCCTCCCTTGCGGAACAGAGAACCAAATGGCCGGACTGGTACAGGAACTCCGCAGCAGTGGATGGACAGGCCGTATCTACGGGCTATGCCCCGTTGGTGTCGAGGCCACCCTGCCGGATACCTGCTTACCGTTGCACACCGACGGTATTTTCAGCACACAGGCCATGTTGGACATGGCTCGCCTTTGCAAGGCCGAATACTGCCTGTTCTACCACAAAGCCCTGCCGCTTGAACTGGGGTTCCATGCCCTCGACCGCCTGTTGCGTGTGGCCGACGACACCCGTGCCGACTTGCTTTATGCCGACCATTACGCCATACAGGACGGGGCACGGCATGCCCATCCGCTCATAGATTACCAAAAGGGCAGCCTGCGCGACGATTTCGATTTCGGCCCGTTGGTCTTGATACGTACAGAAGGCCTGAAAGCATACGCCGGACAAGAGAATTTGCCCGACTACCGTTTCGCTGGATGGTATGACTTACGGCTATACTTGAGCCGCCACGGCAAGTTGTTCCATTTGGACGAACCCCTTTATACGAAAACGGAAACCGACACCCGGAAAAGCGGAGAGAAAAATTTCGACTACGTAGACCCGAAAAACCGCACCGTGCAAATCGAAATGGAAAAAGCCTGTACGGAGCACCTGAAGCAAATCGGGGCTTATCTGGCTCCCGACGAATTCGACGAGGTAGACTTCCGTGCCGAAGATTTCCCTTGCGAGGCCACGGTCGTCATTCCGGTACGCAACCGGGTCCGCACTATCGAAGATGCCATCCGCAGCGTGCTGTCCCAAGAAACAGATTTCGATTTCAACCTTATCGTGGCGGACAATCATTCCACAGACGGAACGACGGAAGCCATCGCACGTTATGCCACCCGTGACCCTCGCGTCGTCCACCTTATCCCCGAACGCGGCGACTTGGGCATCGGGGGCTGTTGGAACTTGGCCGTACACCACCCGCGTTGCGGACGCTTCGTCGTCCAGTTGGATTCGGACGACCTGTACAGTTCACCACAGACTTTGCAGCGCATCATACAAACTTTTTATCATGAAAAGGCAGCCATGGTCATCGGAGCCTACCGCATGACGGACTTCTCCCTGCAAACTCTGCCGCCGGGCCTGATAGACCACAAGGAATGGACCCCCGAAAACGGCCGCAACAATGCCTTGCGCATCAACGGACTGGGTGCCCCGCGCGCTTTCTTCACCCCGATTCTGAGGAAGCTGCAAATCCCGACAATTATATTTATCAACAAAATTGACCGTGCCGGTGTGAATTTGGAGCGTTTGTATCTGGATATAAAAACAAATC
>ENA-ORNR01000416-ORNR01000416.1-human-gut-metagenome-genome-assembly--contig:-NODE-416-length-41401-cov-5.874571_pt1 | contig 41401 bp, 38 predicted proteins | sample MGYA00242114_ERZ509020 | MGnify/ENA primary metagenome ERZ509020 (study PRJEB26280, sample SAMEA2338758) | human gut metagenome | biome: human gut; feature: human-associated habitat; material: faeces...
TTCCGGCGACTTGTATAGTTTATTACACTTTCAAAGGTTTGTCAAGTGCTTTTTTACCTTTTTTCGAAAAGTTTTTTAAGTTAAGCATTTGTTAAACTTGTGTAACAAACTGTATTTAGTATATTAGCAGATTTGACGACAAAATGCAATACCCCTGCGTAAAATTTTTCGCAGGGGTATGAAAAATTTATTCTGTTTCGAACTTAAAGTTGGTTATGTGCGGTCTGTTATCCTCGCCCTGCTGTGCTTCGGCAGACAGAACGGCCTGCAATATAATGGCACATTCCAGGCGCTTTTTCTGCAGTTTGCAGCCGTATTCATACGGAATGGAAATATCGCCGTTAATAAGGTCGGCATTGGCATGGCAGCCGCCGCTGCAGAAGAACCTTGCCCAGCACTCGCGGCAGGCAGGCTTCGTCATTACATGGGTATGGCGGAATTTCTGCACCAAATCAGGTTTTACAACGCCGGTATCAAGCGTGCCGAGTTTATACTGCTCACGCCCTACAAACTGATGGCAGGGGTAAATATCACCCTCCGGAGTAATGGCAAAATATTCATGTCCGGCACCGCAGCCAGCCAGCCTTTTGGCAACGCAGGGCCCGTTATCAAGTGCAACATTGAAATGGAAAAAGTCAAACGGGTCGCCTTCATGGCGTTTTTGCAGGTAAGCACGAGCCAGTTTATCGTATTCTTCGTACAATACCGGCAAATCTTCTTCGGTAAGTACATACGGTTCATCAGTACCGACAACTGGTTCTACTGAAATTTCCTTACCGATTTTGGTCATATCAAGGGTATCTTCGCAAAAATGCGGATTGTAATGAGTATAAGTTCCGCGCAGATAATAATTTTTGCCGTGACGGCTTTCGATAACTTTTTTAAAGCCGCGCACAGCCGCATCATAGCTTCCCGTATGGTTCGGGAACGGACGCATCCTGTCGTGCGTTTCCTTTTTGCCGTCAAGGCTTAATACCAGCATTACACGGTTATCGTTCAAAAATTTAATGTTTTCATCGTTCAGCAAAGTGCCGTTGGTTGTAAGAGTCAGTTTGATGTTTTTGCCGGTTTCCTGTTCACGGCGGCGCACATAGTTAATAACATGCTCCACAACCGGCCAGTTCATCAGCGGCTCGCCGCCAAACAAATCAAGTTCCAGATTATGGCGTTTTTTACTGCCTGTAATGGCAAATTCAACTGCTTTTTCGGCAACTTCTTTGCTCATCAGAGCGCGGCAGCCGCCAAAATCGCCGGTACCGGCAAAGCAGTAACCGCAGCGCAGGTTGCAGTCGTGCGCAATATGCAGGCATAACGATTTTAAAACCGGTGTTTCGCTGAAAGTAGGCGGCACTTCAAATTCGGGAGAAAAAAGCAGCCCTTCATTTTTCAGTTCCGTCAGTTCTTCAACGGCTTCACGCAGTTCCGCTTCGTCATAGCGGTCTTTCATTGCATTGATGGCTTCTTCACCGTTTTCACCGTTAAAAACATCCAGCAAATCGTAAATCATGTCATCAACCAAATGCACCGCACCGCTGTTAACGTCAAGCACAGCCTTGTAATCGTCAAGGCGCATTTTATGTATCAGCATCAAATTCCACCTTTCAAAGCATAAAACAGCCCCCTGACATGCAGGGAGCTGTAACAGATCTGCTAATTTTTATCCAAACGGATTATTTATGTTCACAAACCTGGTTGCCTACAGTGCAGGAAGTTTTGCATGCAGACTGGCAGGAAGCCGGGCATTCGCCGCAGCCGCCGGTTCTTAAAGTTTTGTTGAGCATTGCTTTATTTACGGTAGTGATATGTTTTTTCATCGTTCATTCCTCCAAAATCATTATTTATAATATTGTACCGTGTTTTAACTAAATCCGCAAGCCTTATCAGTAAAAAAACAGGCTGCCGAAAACCACGCTTTTTAAATACCCCAATAAATAGGAGCGTTCCAGTTTGCTTTTAAACTCGCTTTCCGTCATGTCGCCCTTGATAATTACGCGCCCGATTTCCATCGGATGGTTTTCCACCCAGTTTTTATCAACGGCGCCGTTTTTACCCGTAACGGCATAGTTGTAACCGTACTTCTGCGCTGCGGCAATTACTTTTTCGTCATATTTGCCGTTAGGATACGAAAGCAGATGCACATAATACATATCAAATTCCTTTTTTAAAAAGAATTTGGAGCTTGAAAGCTCCCATGCAAAATATTTGGGGTCAATATCAGTTAAAATGTTGTGATTGATTGTATGGGAAGCCAAATCGTTGCCCGCGTGAATCAGCTCCGTAATTTCGTTATGCCCCATGTAATTGGGCTTGCCTATTTTAGACTGCACTATAAAAAACGAAGCATTGGCATTATATTTTTTCAGCAGCGGAAAAACATTGGTGTAATTATCCATATAGCCGTCGTCAAAAGTAAGCACAACCGCCTTGCCCATGTCTTTTCCGTTTTTAAAGCCGTCTATCATCTGCTCCATGGAAAGCATGCGGTAGCTGTTATTATGAAGATACTGCAGCTGTTTTTCAAAAACTTCGGTTTTGATTATTACTTCGGCAGGCCATTCATCGCTGCCGCCAACGGAGTGATATTCCAAAACCGGCACTGCATTTTTGCGGTATTCGCTGTAACCGTCATAAAAAGGCTTCACAACCGCTGCCGCAGCAATAACCAGCACCAGCAGAACTATTTTAATCCACTTGCTCTTTATTTTTATCATTAATTTCCAGCCCCAGTTCTTTTGCAATTTGCTGTAATTTTTTCAGCCTGTGGTTAAGGCCGGATTTACTTATTTTGCCGTTAGCGGCTTTGGCAAGTTCTGCCAGTGAAGCATCAGGGTTTTCAAGGCGCAGTTCTGCCGTTTCGCGCAGTGCGGCAGGCAGTTTGCCAAAATGCCCCTTCTTTTCCAGATAGCGGATGCTTTCAAGCTGTTCAACCGCAGCCTGCACAACTTTATTCAAATTGGCCGTTTCGCAGTTCACAACGCGGTTAACATTATTGCGCATTTCTTTAACAATACGCACATTTTCAAACTCCATCAGTGCATTATGAGCGCCAATAACCGAAAGAAAGTCAATAATGCTGTTGCCTTCCTTCATGTAAACAATAAAATCATTTTTGCGGTCGGTAATTTTTGCCGGCAGCGAAAAACCGTGCATTACCTTTACAATGCTTTTGGCCAGTTCTTCGTTTTCCGTTACCACTTCCAAATGATAATCGCTTGAAGGCTTGCTTACAGAACCGCCTGCCAGAAACACCCCGCGCAGGAATGACCTGCGGCAGCAGGATTTGGCAAGCAGTTTATGCCTTTCCGCAACATCGCTGTAAGGCAAAAGCTGTAATTCATGCAGCGCTTTGCCTGCTTCTTTGGAAGGAATAACCCTGACCTGATAGCGGTTGTTCTTTTTTAAACGGCGCGAGCGTGTAATGACAACTTCCGTCTGCACATTATAATTGCTTTTTAACATTTGCAGCATACGGCGTGCAAGGGCAGCATTTTCGGTAGAAAAATGGATGCCCATATTGCGCCCCTGCAAAATAACGGCGCCGCTTACACGCAAAAGCCCCAAAAGCTCTGCCCTTTCGCAGCATTTTTTAGAAACTTCAAGACGTGACAATTCGTTTTTTACTTCGTTGGAAAATGACATTGCCTTACCCTTTTACACCGATTTATTTTTTAATTTGCGCATGCTCTGGCGCATGAAAAAGTAATCGAAAAAGCGGAAGCCCTTGCCGAATAGACGCAGGCGGTAAATAAGTGAAATAACTGCCTGAGCAAGCTTCTGCGGGTTATGCCTTACCAAATCCTTATTGCTGATAAGGCTCTTGGGCACAACCTTAATGCCAAGGCGTTCAATCTTTTTAATATCCGGCGTAACCGGAATGGAGCCTTTTAATTGATACTGCGCAAGCTGCGTTTCCGTAACGTTCTGGTCGTTAACGATAACGTAATCCAAAAACTGTGCGCCTGCATGGGTAATAAGCGCCTGCACATGCTCGAAAGCACCGTAGCCGTCTGTTTCGCCCGGCTGCGTCATTACATTGCAGACATAAATTTTTACAGCGTCCGACCGCAGCACGGCTTCACGGATTCCTTCCACCATGAGGTTTGGTATTACGCTTGTATAAAGGCTGCCCGGCCCCAGAATCAGCACATCTGCCTTCATAATTGCTTCAACGGCGCTGCTTGTGGCCTGCACGTTTGAAGGCTCAATGCCGACGCGGCGTATGCGTTTATGTGCTTTTGGTATTTCCGATTCGCCCTCTATTAACGTGCCGTCCGTCATCTCCGCTTTAAGGCGGATATCGCTCAGCGTAGAAGGAATTACCTTACCGCGCACATTTAAAATCTGGCTTGTTGCCGCAAGGCCTGCTTCCATACTGCCTTCGGCTTCTGCCATGGCGGCAATAAAAAGATTGCCGAAGTTATGCCCTGCAAGAGGTGAACCGTCGTTAAAACGGAACTGCATAATGCGTTCCATCAAAGGTTCACGGTCTGCCAGCGCTACAAGGCAGTTGCGCAAATCGCCGGGCGGAATAATGCCCATTTCCTTGCGCAGACGCCCGGACGAACCGCCGTCATCGGCCACGGTAACAACGGCATTGCAGTTGCTTGTTATATATTTCATGCCGCGCAAAAGAGTGGAAAGGCCAGTGCCGCCGCCGATAACGGTAATGGCAGGGCCACGTCCAAGTTTCCTCTGCGTAAAGATTTTTTCCATTAAAGATGAATTATTATCCGGCAGAACCGCTTCCACAACGGAACGGATAACGCGCCTTGTTGCATATATCATGACAAAGCCGCCGATGCACAGGAATAAAAAGCCTCCCAGCATGGAAACCGTATTGGAATATTTGCCGGTTGTAAGATAGGCCATGCGGAACATTAATTCTTCAACATAGCCCATGAACTGATAATTAAAAAATAATGCCAGCCCAAGCGCACAGCATAAAACGCCCACTGTAAACAGCAGCAGCCAGCGTTTTAAATTCATGCCCGGGCACAGCCAGCTAATCCAGCCCATAATAGCCTCCTTCAGCGGTTTTTAAGCCTTAAATCACGGTGGCTTAACAGAACTTTATAGCCCTGCCTGCGCAGAAACGCTGCCAGCTTATTGGCAACATAAACAGAACGGTGCTGGCCGCCGGTGCAGCCAACGCTGATTACCAGCTGGCTTTTGCCTTCCGCCACGTACTGCGGCAAAAGCATTTCCAGCAAATCTTCTTCTTTTGCCAAAAACTGCTGCGTTTGCGGATAATGCTCTATAAACTGCGCAACCGGTTCATCGTTGCCGGTTAACATTCGCAGGCCGTCTTCATAAAAAGGGTTAGGCAAAAAGCGTACGTCAAGCACCATATCGCTGTCAAGCGGCAGGCCATGCTTAAATCCGAAAGACTGCACCGTTACCGACATGGGTTCGCCCGTTCCGCTTACGGAAAACAGCTCGCGGATTTTGTTTTTCAACGCATCGGCGCGCATATCGGTAGTGTCGATAATATATGTTGCGCGGTCTTTAATTTTTTGCAGGCTGCTGCGCTCGTAAGAAATACTTTCGCTTAACGTTCTACCCTGCCCCAAAGGATGGCGGCGCCTGGTTTCCTTGTACCTTCTTATCAGCACCGCATCGGAAGCGTCCAGGAACAGCACTTCATAAGAATAGCCGTTTAAACGCAGTTCGTCCAAAACTTCTGCCAGTTTGTCAAAAAAGCGTCCGCCGCGTATGTCAACAACTATTGCCGTGTTGCGCGGCGCGGATGCCTGCCTGGACAGTTCCGCAAATTTGGTAATCAGCGCCGGCGGCATATTGTCAACGCAAAAATAGTTCATATCCTCAAGCGTGCGGATAGCCTGCGTTTTGCCCGCGCCCGACATACCGGTTATTATTAAAAATTTAGATTCCTCCATTATCATCACCGCCAAAACTTGCTGTGTATCATTTTTATTATACCATACACCTGCAACAAAAAATAAAAATAAAAGGCGCCCTGTCACAAGAGCGCCGGAAATGGAGGCTGATTAAAAAGCGCAAGGGTCGGAAAAATCAACTTTGCTGCCGCCTGCAATTTTCTCAAATACTTCCGCCATGGATTTTTCAAGCATGCCGAGCATTTCTTCAATCTGCGCGGCCGTGCTTGCCAGAGGCGGCATAAAAATAATTACATCGCCTATATTGCGGACAATCAAACCATATTTGCGTGCATTCTGGCAAATACCGCCGGCAATTAAAAGTGCCGGGTCAAACGGAACTTTGTTTTCCTTATCGCGCATAAGTTCAATGCCCGCCAGCATGCCGCACTGCCTTGCGTTGCCAACATGCGGCATTTTGCCGAATTTTTCCATATATTTTTCAATAACTGCCATTTTAGGAGGCAAACCTGCAATAACTTTATCTTTGGCAAAAATTTCAAGCCCGGCCAGGCCTGCCGCACACGCCAGCGGGTTGCCTGTATAGGAATGCCCATGGTAAAAAGTTTTGTATTCTTCAGGCTCGCCCAAAAAAGCATTGTAAATTTCATCCGTAACCATAGTTGCGCCAAGCGGCAGGTAACCGCCAGTAATGCCTTTGGACATGCACATTAAATCAGGCAGTACACCTTCATGCTCACAGGCAAACATTTTACCGGTACGCCCAAAGCCGGTTGCAACTTCATCCACAATTAACAGTACGCCGTATTTTTTTGTAAGCTCGCGCACGCCCTTAATATAACCCTTCGGCTGCATAAGCATGCCAGCGGCGGCCTGCACCAAAGGTTCAATAATCATGGCTGCAACGTGGCTGGCATTTTCTTTTAAATAGTCTTCAAGCTCGTTAAGCAGGTATTTTAAAAATTCTTCTTCGGTTTTAAGCCCCACTTTGCTGTGATAAAAAGACGGGCAGGTCATTTTTTTAGTAGCAAACAAAAGTGGTTTGTAAACTTTATGGAACACATCGATATTACCGACGCTTACGGCGCCTACCGTATCGCCGTGGTAAGAATCGCCGAGATTGATAAACTGCTGTTTTTCGGGCCTGCCTTTAAACTGCCAGTACTGAAAAGCAATTTTAACGGCAGCTTCAACAGCACTAGAACCGTCATCCGAATAAAAAACTTTATTTAATCCTTCCGGCGTAATTTCCACAAGTTTTTCAGCAAATTCTGCCGAAGGCCGGTTAATAAGCCCCAACAACGTAGAATGGGAAATTTTATCAATCTGCGTTTTAATGGCATCATCAATTTCCCTGCGGCGATGACCGTGGATATTTACCCACAGGCTGGAAATACCGTCATAATAGCCGCGCCCTTCGGTATCGTACAATTTTACGCCATCGCCGCGTTCAATAACAAGCTGCGGGTTTTCAACCCAGCCTTTCATTTGCGTAAAAGGATGCCAAATATATTTTTTGTCTAGTTCTTCCCATTTATTCATTTTCGCCATCTCCCAAAAGTTTATAAATGCGCTGTAAATCTATGTTTTCTGCGGCAATTTTACCCGCTTCAAGCATATCTGGGCCGGTTAAAAGTTCTTTATTTAAAACCGGCAGCCTGCCCAAAACAGGCAGCCCGGTTAATTTTTCATAATAATAAAGGTTGCTGCGCTCCAAAACACCGGCATTTTCCTCATCCCAGCCGTTAACAATAAAGCCCAGTACCTTCAAGCCTTCGTGCTGTGCGTAATAAGCGCTTAAAACAGCGTGGTTAACATTGCCCAAAAGCGGTTTAACAACAATTATTACCGGCAGCTTCATATCGCAGAAAAAATCTTTTACAAGGTAATTATCAGTAAGCGGTGCGGAAATTCCGCCCACACCTTCCACAACAGTCATTTTATGGGAGTTTATCATCTTTGCCGCCGCTTTTTTCATGACGGCAGGCTCTAATTTAACGCCCGCAAGTTTGGAGGCTTCCGCCGGTGCCAGTGCCGCCTCCAGAACATAAGGCACAACCTCGTCGTGCTGAGCCATTGTAAGCCCCGCGCCTTTAATAAGCAGTTCCGCATCTTCCGAAATAAGCCTGCCTTCTGCCGTACGCACGCAGCCGGAGGCCGCCGGTTTAAACACGCCCATATCAAAGCCCAAATATTTAAACCCTGCTGCCAGGCAGGAACTTACTACCGTTTTGCCAAATTCCGTGTCCGTTGCGGTTATACCGATTGCTTTCATGCCAAAACCTTCTTTCGCTTTACGCCTTTAATTCACGCCATATTCTGCCCATAGTTTTTGCGGCCTGCTTAATTTCAACTTCGGTATGCGCAGCCGTTACCGTTACACGCAGGCGGCTTGTGCCTTCCGGCACCGTCGGCGGGCGTATGCCCGAAACTATAATGCCTGCCTCCAAAAGCGCAGCCATAAACCGCATGGTTTTTTCGCTGCTGCCGGTAAGCACCGGCACTATGGGAGTTACGCCGTTGATTATCTCAAAACCTTCATCATGCAGCAACCTGCGCATTAAGGCCGCATTTTCTTTCAGCCTGCCAACATATTGCTCCGGCTTTTGCCGCAGCAGACGCAAAGCCGCCAGAGCCGCCGCCGTTACACAGGCAGGCAGTGCGGTAGAAAAAATAAACGGACGCGATTTATTGATAAGATATTCAATAATTGTTTTATTGGCAGCCACGTAACCGCCTTCCGCCGCCAGCGCTTTGCTTAATGTGCCAACCTGCAAATCAATTGTGCCCGGCATGTTGTAATAAGCCGCCGTGCCGCTGCCGTCAGCACCTATAACGCCAACGCCGTGGGCGTCGTCAACCATCAGGCAGGCTCCGTATTTTTCTTTCAGGCGCACAAGCTCTGGCAAATTGGCAATATCGCCGTCCATGCTGAAAACGCCGTCCGTAACTATAAAACGCTCGCCAGCGGCAGGAGTTTCTTTAAGCAGCCGCTCCAAATCCTGCATATCGTTATGTTTGTAAACAACAACCTGCGCACGGGCAATGCGGCAGCCATCAATAATGCTGGCATGATTCAGCTCGTCGCTGAAAACAACATCGCCCGGTTTAACCAGGGCAAACAGCACGCCTAAATTGGTCATGTAACCTGTATTGAACACCAGCGCGCTTTCGGCGTGTTTAAATTCCGCCAGTGCTTTTTCCAGCTCGCCGGTTTCAAACGCCGCGCCTGTTGTAAGGCGGCTGCCCGTGCTGCCCGTTCCCCAGCGTACTGCTTCTGCCGCAGCCCGCTGTACCTCCGTCGCATGGGTAAGCCCAAGGTAGTTATTGCTTGCAAACACAAGATATTCTTTGCCGTTTTCATATTCGGCGCGTACCGCAGTTTTAAAGCGCAGCCCGTCAACAGTGCGCCTTAACCCTTTGGCATAAGTTTCCTCCAATTCTTTCTGCAGGCGTTCTGTCAGCATGTCAGCGCCTCCCCGCTTTGTATCATCACTACCTGTTCTTCAAGGTAATTAATCAATTCTTTCATATCCGTACCCGGACGCACAAAAAACACCCTGCCGCCAATGCCGCTGCCGCGTTCCTTCATTACAGGTATGCGGCGGTAGCCATAAAGCGGCGAGGCAACATAGCCTGTAACATAGTATGGGTCATCCGACCAGCACAGCTCCGCAACCATGCCTTCAGCACCGGCAACCTTGGATGCCAGCACCAGCGCTTCGCGCACATGGTCGCCTGTCAGCCCGCGCGCCTGCATATATTCATCATAGCCGCGGCTGTTTACGCAGTCCATTTTGCTGGCACGCACGCCGCGTTCGCCCATGCCGTCAATACGCATTCCGCTTTCACAATCCACAACAATGGCACCGCGCATGCTGTCATGCAGGTTTTCAAGCATTTCCAGCCCTTTAAGGGCTGCTTTAGGCTTCACTCCGGCTCGCTCAAGCTCGGCAACTGCCGCCCGGTGCCCTTCCTGCGCCGTTTTTACCGGGCAGGTACTGAAACTTAACAGCGGCTTATAAACAATATCCTGCGGCTTTATTTCTTCCACTTTTAAGCTGATAAAATCAGCGCGTCCGCGTTCATGCTCGCGAGCCCGGTGCAGCATGGTAAGCACGGCATAATCAAGCTGTTCTTCCGGCAAAATGCGCTCTGCGCCGGAAATATGCCTGCCGCCTTCTTCATGCGCTCCGCCCTGTGCCGAACGCATTTTTACACTGTAAAGCATAGCTCTCACCCCTCATAAAACCGGATGCGTTACAGTACGTCCCAAATCTTTAATCATTACTTTGTCGGCTTCTGGGCTTCTGCCGCCGGTAGTTAAATAACCGCCGACCATAATGCCATTTAGCCCGCCGTTTAACGCCAGGCACTGCAAATCGCGCAGGTTAACCTCACGCCCGCCTGCTGTACGGATAAGCGCTTTCGGCAATATAAAACGGAAAACCGCGTAAGCACGCAGAATTTCCAAAGGTTTTAAAGGTTTGTTGTTTTCAAACGGAGTTCCCGGAATAGGCGTTAAAAGGTTCAGCGGCACACTGTCTATGCCAAGGCGTTTCAGTTCAAATGCCATTTCCACACGCTGCTCCGGCGTTTCGTTCAGCCCGAAAATACCGCCGCTGCAAACACGCAGGCCTGCTTTTTGCGCGTTATGGATGGTAAACATTTTATCTTCATAGGTATGGGTGCTGCAAATATCGGGGAAATGGCTGGGCGCGGTTTCCAAATTGGAATGATAGCGCGTTACGCCAAGCTCTTTCAGTTTAAAAGCCTGCTCCTCCGTTAAAATGCCCAAAGAACAGCAAACCTCAATGCCCACTTCTTCTTTAATGCGTTTCAAGGCTTTGCAGATGTTGTCAAAATCATCAGCCTTGCTTTGACCCCTGCCGCTTGTTACAATTGAAAACCTTACCGCACCTGCGACTTTGGCTTTTTTGGCAGCGTCAACAAATTCCTGCTCGCTCAGCAGCGGATATTCTTTAACACCGGTATGATAATGAGCGGACTGCGCACAGAATTTGCAGTTTTCCGGGCAGCGCCCGCTGCGCCCATTAATAATAGCGCAGCAGTCAACAGCATTGCCGTTATATTTCTGGCGGATTTTATCTGCCATTGCCAAAAGCAGCATTGTATCGTCATCACTTACATTTATTAAGCGTTCTGCCTCGGCTCTGGTTACTTCTCCGCCGTTTAAAACTTTATCAGCCACTTCAATAATAAAATTCATAATAATTTTGCCCTCCGTTTACGTAAACCTTATTGTCTATTTTGGTTAACAATCACATTATACAACGTTAACTATTCTTTGTAAACAGGTTTACTATAAATTTAAAAGGGTTTACCGAAGTTTGCGAAAAAATAAACGGCTCTGCTTTTAAACAGAACCGTTTGCATTGAATTATTATTTTTAACCTATATATTCGCTTGCTGCAAGTGCGGCAACAGTACCATCTGCCGCAGCCGTTGTAAGCTGGCGTACTTTTTTGGTGCGTCCGTCACCTGCGGCAAAAATGCCCGGGCAGCTTGTTTTGCAGTCCTCACCGGCAACAATATAACCGCCAGCGTCAACCTCAACAACATTTTTAAACATACCGTTTTCCGGCATCTGGCCGATAGCTACAAAAACACCGTCCACGGCAAGTTCCGATTTTTCGCCGGTAATTTTGTTTGCCAGTTCCAGCCCTTCAAGGCGCTTATCGCCTTTCAGCCCCGTTACAACGGTATCGAGAATGAACTCAATATTTTCAGGTTTATGTACCTTTTCTACCAGCTGTTTTTCAGCACGGAATTCCTGCCTGCGGTGAATAAGGTAAACTTTTTCAGCAAGCTGCGAAAGCACAACCGCATCATCCAGCGCAGTGTTGCCGCCGCCGATAACGGCAACGGTTTTTCCTTTGTAAAAAGCGCCGTCGCACGTTGCGCAAAAGGAAATGCCGCGTCCTACAAATTTTTCCTCACCGGCAACGCCAATCGGCCTCGGGCGCGCACCGGTTGCGATAATAACGGCTTTGGCATCATAATGCCCGTTTGCCGTAAGCACGCGTTTAAAGCCGTCGGCATTTTCAATGCCGGTAACTTTTTCGTACACAAACTCAGCACCAAATTTTACAGCCTGGTCATACAGCACCGTTGCAAATTCAAACCCGGCAATATTGTCAAAGCCCGGAAAATTCTCCACATGGCTGGTATTAATAATCTGCCCGCCGTGAATGCTCTGTTCCAGCACCTTAACACTGCGCCCGGCACGCCCGGCATAAACGGCTGCCGTCATTCCGGCTGTGCCGCCGCCGATAATAATAATATCCGTCATTTTATCAGCCATAAAAACACCTTATTTCAGCATATCCAAAATTACAGGTTTCGGCATAACGCCGCTCACGCTTTTAACTGCTTCTCCGTTTTCAAAAACAATAAAAGTAGGCACAACTTCCACGCCATATTCGGTTGCCAGCGCCTCAGCCTGGTCAATATCAACCTTGCACACCTTAACATCTGCCAGTTCATCGGCAAGCTGGTCAACAATCGGGCTCATCATACGGCAGGGGCCGCACCAGGTTGCAAAAAAATCTACCAAAACCTTGCCTTTTGCTTCCAATACTTCCTGTTTAAAATTTTCTGCGCTTAAATGTAATGCTGCCATTTATATCACTCCTTAAAAAATTATCTTATCTGATGGTTTAATCATAGCATTTTTTGACCTTTTATTCAAGGAGAAAAACTGTAAATTAAAGTAAAATTACAAATAATTCACATTTGCAGTAAATAATTTTTATTATAATCAGGCAAAAATAAAACCCCAAAGCCAAAAACTTTGGGGTAGTAAGCAAATTACATAGCTTCTTCAACCGGATATACGCTGATTTGGCGTTTATCGCGGCCTTTGCGTTCAAATTTAACGCGGCCTTCAACCATTGCATAAATGGTGTAATCTTTGCCCATGCCTACATTGTGGCCGGGATAGAAGCGGGTACCACGCTGACGAACGATGATGCTGCCTGCGGTAACGAGCTGGCTTTCATGTGCTTTGGTGCCAAGGCGCTGAGAGTTGGAGTCACGTCCATTGTGGGAGCTGCCGGTACCTTTTTTATGAGCATGTAATTGAAGAATCAGTTCAAACATCGGTATTCACCTCCTGGTGTCTTTCACTTTGACATACTGCGGAAACTGCCGTTCTACACTCTGCAATGCCAGAACCATTGTTTCAAGTATTGCCTGTGTATTACTGTCCGCGCGGTCAAGTTTTAATGTAAAGATGCCGCTTTCTTCATCAACTGTGTACTGCGGCTTAAGTTTTAAATAACGCTCCAAACCGATAAGCGGAGCCTGAGTCAGTACGGAAACCGAATTGCAGACAAGGTCGTAACCGTCCTCCTCTGCCGCTCCGGCATGCCCTGCTACCTCATAAGAAGTAATATTTCCGTTTTTATCACGGTAAATACTGACTTTAACCATTATGCTTCAATTTTGGAGATTTCTACTTTAGTAAACGGCTGACGGTGGCCCTGGCGTTTACGGTAGTTGGATTTAGCTTTGTATTTGAAAACGAGGATTTTTTCGCCTTTGCCCTGCTCTACAACTTTAGCAGTAACTTTTGCGCCTTCAACTACAGGCTGGCCGATTTTAACATCAGCATCATTAACTACGGTAAGAACTTCGTCAAATACTACTTCGCTGCCAGCTTCTGCATTCAGTTTTTCAACGTTCAATACATCGCCTTCAGCAACACGGTACTGTTTACCGCCGGTTTTAATAACTGCGTACATTTATTTGCACCTCCCTTGTTATATACTCGCCAAATACGGTACTCCATCCGGAGTTTACGGAACCTCTCTGCGCGGTTGGGGACAGACTCAATCAGTCTATACTGGAATAATTTACCACACCGGGCGTTATTTGTCAACACCGGTATTATCTAAAAGTGAAAAAGTTTCAAGCTGTAACCGCGGCTCTGCCGTTACGGCAAGCGTGCAGTTCAGTTCTTTTTCCCACTGGCGTATAACTTTATGGCTCAGCCATTCGGCAAGCCACGGGCTGACCATAATTAAAATGCTGCGCGGCGCACATGGCTTGGCCAGAAGCGTACGCAGGCGGCGTTTTATTTCAAGCCCTACCGTTTCCTGCGACTGCACCCTGCCGCTGCCCTGGCAGACCGGGCACGGCGCATAAAGCACTGCCGACAAGTTCTGACGGGCTTTTTTGCGGGTTATTTCCACAAGGTTAAGTACCGTCATATCCTGCACGCAGGGTTTCATTTTATCGGCACGCAGCGTCTGCTGCAAACGTTCCATTATTTCTTCGCGGTATTCTTTTTTATCCATGTCGATAAAATCCACCACAATAATGCCGCCAATATCGCGCAGACGCAGCTGGCGTGCTATTTCGTCCGCCGCCTCGCGGTTAATCTGCATTACGGTTTCCGCCAGGTTCTCGCGCCCGCTGAAATGCCCGCTGTTAACATCTATAACTGTCATAGCTTCCGTATAATCTATAACAAGATAGCCGCCGCTCGGCAAATCAATGCGCCTGTCGCTGATGGAAGCAATATCATCGCTTAAACGGTAGTATGAAAAAATATCTGTCTGCTTGTCGTGCAGCAGCAGTTTGCAGCTTCTGCTTTCGGCAATATTCTGCAAAAGTTCCTGCAAACGCCCGTAAACAGCCGGGCTGTCTACAACAACCTCATCAATACAGGCATTAAGATAATCGCGCACAATGCGTACGGAAATATCAAGTTCGCGGTGCAGCACCTGTGGTGAACGTGCGAGCTTGGCACGCGCCTGTATAATCTGCCAATCTGTCATAAGCTGCTGCAAATCAGCGCGCAAAACTTCTTCCGGCATACCGGCTGCATTAGTGCGCATAACCGCGCCTGCCGCCCCGTTTGTAACTTCGTCGGCAATTTTCTTCAGGCGGCTGCGTTCGGCGCTGTCGGTAATTTTACGCGAAATGCCGGTGTAATTTGCTTCCGGCAGCAGCGCAGCATACCTGCCTGCAAGCGATATATCAAGCGTTGCCGTAGGGCCTTTGCTGCCGCGGGCGTCCTTTGTTATTTCAACCAGCACGCGCTGCCCTTCGGTAATGCCTGTTTTGTCGCCCAAATACAAAAAAGCGTTCTTATCAAGGCCAATATCTATAAAAGCCGCCTGTATGCCGCGTACTACATTGCACACGCGCCCCAGAAAGATGCTGCCGACAAGCTGCGCACTGTTATTGCGCTCAACAACATATTCCATTAAACGGCCGTTTTCCACTATGCCCATGCGGGTTTCTTCCGGGTTAACAGCCGAAATAATTATTTTAGCCGTCATCAGCACCCTCTTTCTTTAATCTTTACGCCGTTAATGCGTTCCGCGCACCACGTCAATACCGGCAGCAATAAATTTATCTTCCAGTTCTTTAATTACCGGGCAGATTACACGATTGCTGTTTTCATCTTTAGGCATGGTACAGTTGCTTAAATGCAGTGCGTCCGGCTGCATTTTTATAATGCGTTCAACTTTTTTGTTAATGCCTTCCTGGTTAGGCAGTTTATTTTCGCCGCAGCCGTTGCAGGTAAAAACGGCAGCAGCCTGCAAAGTTTCATCGCCATAACGTTCAAACGCGCCTGTTTTTTCGTTTAACGCACGCAGGCATCCGCTGCCCGTACAGGATGCGCTTACACGCAGGCAGCGCAGTACAGCAATTTTCTTCATTAAGTATTCCTCCATAAAGTTCAAATATCATTCATTTTTTTAGTTTGCAGCCGCCGCTTAATATAATCGCTGAAAAGCGCATAAAAAACGGAACATAAGGGCACGCTTATAATCATGCCCATAATGCCGCCAAGCCCTGCGCCTATCATAGCCGCAACAAGCAGCCACAGCTCCGGCAGACCAACGGATTTGCCGACAATTCTCGGATAGAGAATATCGCCTTCAATACGCTGCAGTACAAGGAAAAAGATAATGAAAACAATAACTTTTTCCGGCTGCGATATTACTATAAATATACAGCCTATAACTGCACTGGTTATGGAGCCGATATACGGCACAACCGCAAGGCACGCAACCAGTGCGGAAATAACAAAAGCATAAGGTATGCCTAAAATTATCATACCGGCAAAACACATCAGCCCCAGTAAGAAAGCCTCCAGAAGCTGCCCGCCGATAAAACCGGAACAAATCCTTTTTGCAAGCGATGCCGCCGCAATAATGTATCTTGCGCGTTCAGCACTGCAAAAAGCATAAAGCGCGCGGCGTGATGATACTGCAAGCTGTTTCTTTTCCAGCAAAATATACACCGCAAACACAAAGCCCATTACAAGGTTTGCCACCACACCGGCGACGGAAGCCGTAATGCTTAAAGTCTGCGAAAGCAGAGCCGCTTTATTGGCCTGCCAGTAATCTTCCACGGCAGCCTGCCATTCATAAATTTTGTCCTGCACGTATGCCACGTCTTCGGGCGAAAAATTCCATGCCAAAAGCTGCTCCTGCAAAAAGGCATTAAAATATACAATATCCTGCGGCAGCTTATGGCTTAAAATAACAATGCTTGCATGCAGTTCCGGCAAAACGGCAAAAAGCAGTGCCGTTATTACGCCAAAAATAAGCATAAAGCCTGCAATAAGGCAAACCGGCCCTCTAAACCTGGCAGCACGGTCTTTTAACACACGTATCCATATCTGCTCAAATTTTTCTATAAACACATTTACGGTAAAAGCAATAACGCAGCCCGTAATAAGCGGCATTAAAATGCCCAGCGCACTGCCCAGCAGAGATAAGGTTATTTCATAATTCCACAAGGCCCATATAAAAATTATAACGGCAACAAGCTGCTGCCAGATGTTTTTTTGCATAATTTACTCCGTTTCATTTAATAAGCTAATTGTAACATAAAAAACGGCGTCTGCAAAATAAATAACAGTACGTGCATTAAGCCCGATTGTACAAACAGCACATTTGTGGTATAATGCAAATGTTATAGTGCGCCTGTAGCTCAGTGGATAGAGCAGCGGCCTCCGGAGCCGCGTGCGGTGGTTCGATTCCACTCAGGCGTACCAGAATTATAATATTATAAAAATTCAGCCTGCTTTTGCAAATGCAAAGGCAGGCTTTTTGTTTTACGCTACATCCTTATAATGAGTATAAACATATTCATATATTCTTTGGCGATACCCCCAGATGCTTGCTTCATCATAACATTCAGGCAACTCTGCCCACAAAGTATCTCTGATTAAATTATAAACAGCAGCTATTGTTTCCTGTTTGTCCGTCCAATGGTCATATTCAGAAATCTTTGCTTTAATTTTATCAAGCAATTCCGCAGCAACGGCTTTAAGTTTTTTAATATCATTTTTATTCAAATCATTGCGGAACAACATATCGTATAAAGTTAATTCTTCATCGCTTTTAAAACCTTCACGTACATAACGCTGTTCTTCCCGATTCATCTTATTGGCTAAATCCATCAAATCCATAAAAGTTTTTTCAATGGTAGCCCTGTCCTGCTCGCTGTTATAATCATCAATAATCTTTTGGTAACGTTCATAATAATTAATGCGTTCAGGATTTGTAAACAGCATTCTATCCAGCTTTAGCTGTATAATTTCTTCCAAATCTCTCATCAGTAAATTTTGATTTTTAACCTTTGCAAATTCACGGCGCAATAAATCAAAATCAATACCGCTAATATCAAAGCGCTTTACTTCTTCATTAATCATATAACTATGTTCTATTTCAACATAGTCACTAATTATATTATTAATTTCTACCATTAAGTCAGTAATATTAATATGCTTGCGTTTTTTCTTAATTTCAGCATAAATTGCAGCAACGGCTTCATATTCCTTGCGCACATTCCTGTCAATATCATCACGGTCAGTATACTTCATAAAGCGGTTCAGTTCCGAAGCATATGCCGAAAATGTTTTTCTCTCCTCCACAGTTCCGCAAACAATATTTGCGCCTTTCTGCAAATAATACATTTTAGGAAAATCGTAAGAACAAATTAAATCCTGCAATACAAAACCACGTTCCGCTAAAAACAGCTTTGCCTTTTCCAGCGTATCTAAAATACGCTCAATTAGCTTAACTTTATCAACAGTAGGGTCTGTACCATCAATACAGCCAATATTAGCCGTATAATCAGCAAGGGCTTTTCTAAGTGCTTTAACAATGCCGATATAATCAATAATCAAACCATTGCTTTTACCTTCAGCCACACGGTTAGCACGGGCAATAGTCTGCATCAGCGTATGCGCTTTTAAAGGTTTATCCAAATACAGGCACGACAGGCATTTAACATCAAACCCTGTAAGCCACATAGCGCAAACAAATACTACCCTAAGCGGATTAGCAGAATCTTTAAAATCCTTATCCAATTCGTTTTTTACCATTTTATTGCGGTGATACTGAATATCCAGCCCCCACTTTTTAAAGGTCTGAATTTCATTTTGTTCCTGAGAAATAACAACCGCCATTTCTGTTTCTTCCATCCATTGCAGTTTGCGCCTAAGTTCCTGCGCTTCCTGCTGGCTTACATTTTTTATTCTGTTTTTCAAGCGTTCAATTTCATCCTGCCAATATTTCTGTACATAATCATACATACGCACACAAGTAACTTTGTTAAGGCAAACAAACATAGCTTTTCCGCTTGTCCATAAGTCAGAATAATGCCTTACAAAATCCTGCGCAATAGATTGCAGCCTTGGTTTTGCCGTCATTAAATGTATTTCTTTGGCAAATTCTGCTTCCAACTTATCTTGCTGGTCTGCATCAAGGTCAGCCCGTTCAATGGCATCCAAAATCCTGTCCGTAATTTCCGGATTATGCAAATTCAAAATTTTTTCGCCGCGGTTTTCATAATAAAGCGGTACAGTTGCGCCATCTTCAACAGCACGTTTAAAATCATAAATGGATATATAACCGCCAAAAGTACGCGCCGTAATATTATCATCAGACAAAAGCGGCGTACCTGTAAAACCAATACGTGCAGCAGTTGGCAGCAATTTCATCATATTATCGGCAAAAATACCATACTGGCTGCGGTGTGCTTCATCAGACATAATAATCACATCATGGTCAGGAAAAATTGGCTCTGCTTCCGGTTTGTTAAATTTTTGAATTAATGTAAAAATAAAGCTTGGATTCCCCTTTAATTTCTGTATAAGGTCAGCGCCGCTTGTAGCTATAAACTGCGAAGCTTTGACATCGCCAAGCAGACCGCAATTTTCAAACGTATCGCTAATCTGTTTATTAAGCTCATCGCGATCGGTTAAAATTACAAACGTTGGCGAGCCTTCAAATTTACGGCGTATTTTCTGCGCCAAAAACACCATAGAATAACTTTTGCCAGAACCCTGCGTATGCCAAAATACGCCCAGTTTGCCATTATTAAGTTTTCTTGCAGCATAAGCTTTCATTGCTTCGTTTACGCCAAGATACTGATGGTTACGGGCAAGAATTTTAGCCGTATTGCCGCCGGAATGGTCAAACAAAATAAAGTTTTCAAACAAATCAAGAAAGTTTTCTTTTTTGCAAATACCGCGCAGCATAGTCTCTAAAGCCACACTGCCACGTTCAGCTTCCGTAAGGCGTTTCCATTCGTGGAAAAATTCGTATTTACTGCCTAAAGTGCCAACTTTGGCTTCCGTTCCGTTAGAAAGCATTACAAAGGCATTATAATAAAACAAATGCGGAATTGTATCCTGATAATCTGTATAGTTATCTTCATAAGCATTCTGCACATCAACGGTAGTCTTTTTTAATTCCACAAACAGCAAAGGTATACCGTTTACAAAACCAACAATATCAGTACGGCGGCGGTATAAATCACCATGAATTTTTAATTCCTTCACGGCTAAAAAATAATTATTTTGCGGATTTTTAAAATCAATTAAGGCAGCCGTTTGTTTTTCGGTTTCTCCATTAGGCTTTTTAACCGTAACCTTAATGCCGTCGCGGATAAGAAAATACTTTTCTTCATTTATTTGCAAAAGAGATGAGGTAGAGAGACGGTTCTCCAGAATTCTTTGCGCTTCTAAAATCTGCTCGTCATTAATCCACGGATTAAACTTTTTTAAAGCAGCATTAAAATAACGTTTCAGCAATATTTCTTTGTAGCTTGTTCTGCCAAAAGTACCGTCTTTGCCTAAAACTTCTTTGTTGTAGGCAAACTGAACATCCCAACCCAATTCGTCACGCAGCAAATTACCGGCACTTTCCTGCACAAGAATATTTTCTGAATAATCGTAGCTCATAAACTCACCTGCTTTACTTATACGTACTAACTCATCATTTTTATCATTTCTGCAAATTTTTTTAGTTCCTCTGGATTATTTGTTATCACATCATTAATAGAGCCGTTATATTTTTGTATAAGACTATTTTGATTTACAGTGTGCACCCAATACCAACTAAAAATAATTGCACCATATAAATTTGCCTTATTAGGCAATATAAAAGCATTAATTGAATTTGAATTACTTATAGTAAAATTAACATTTTCTAATTTAATTTTAAAAAATTCCCAAAAGGCAGGCTTTAATCCTTTTTTTAAACCTGGAAATATATTATCAAAAGAACTTAAATCTAATTTTGTACCATTAAAACAAGACTCATCTTTATACACACAAATCAATACTGCTAGCAAAAGTTCCATACACATAAAAGAATAGTCTTTTTTATCATTATATAACAACTTATGTGCTATCATTGCTTTTTTTACTAATTGTTCTTGTGTCCTAATATCAATATTTTTAAAAATTGCCCGCAAACATTCTTCAACCGGTTCATCGAACGGAAATTTTTCATAATCAAATAACGCAATATAATCAGCATGTTTATCAGTAATTTTTTCTGATACATCACCATAATCTAATTTTACTTCAAATTGAATAAATTTTTCCAGATATTTATCAGAATTTTCAATACCAAAAATTTTCTCTACGCTCTTTTTCAACTGGTCTTTATCCATTGAAATAACGGTAATAATATTGGTCTTTCCTTCTGTTAAATGGTGTAAACGTTCTAAAACTTTAATGGCATATTCCGGCATACATCTGTCAAGTTCATCAACAAGAAAAAGAATCCTATATTTTTCTGATAAATCTTTTAATACTACATTTAATTCTTCTATTGCTTTTCTTAAAGAAAGATATTCATCATAATTATATTTTTCTTTATAATTCTTTTGGCCTTCTTTACAGCCTTCAATCGCAGCTTTTATACCATCCTTTAACGGCAAACCTGTTCCAACCTCTGCAACAGTACCAAATACAGTTAATAATACAATACTAATACCGTATAATGCTCCTAATATTTTTTGCTTTTCTTCACTATCTGGAAATAATGCTGTTCTTTCTTCAATAGTTGTCATCAATTCTGCAACTATTGCTGCAAGAGGTTCGCTATAATAGTCATACTTCCAACTATTATAACGAATAATAAAATATTTATTATCAGCAGTTTGTTCGCTTTGTTTTTCTTCTAACCGTTCTTGAAGCATATCTAAAACAAAGGTTTTGCCGCAGCCCCATTTACCATTAATTGCAAAACATGTAGAAACTTTATTCTCAGAAATATTTTCAATCATTCTTTCGAGTTGTTTTACAAACTCATCTCGTTGTAAAATATCAAGTTTATCCATTTATACCTCAATTTCCCCACTCATTAATTTAGTTAATAAACGGTCGCGTGCTTCTGATAATACTCCTATTTGTTTAGCAAAATTAACTATATCCTCTGAAATAGGTTTAAAGAGTTTTTCAAACTCTTTTACTATATGTGGCGCAGGAATTATTATTTCCATATTCAAAAAATCGTTTAATCTAACGTATGGCATTGTAGTTCCAACCGAAATAGTTGTAGCATAATTTATAGTATTATCAGAGAATAAAAGCATAGTAAGATAAGATAAAAATTCTCTCTCCTTAGCATTTATAACAAAACATGTATTTCTAGTTAATCCTTTATCATACGCAATTACGACTTTATGAAAGTATGGACGCATTGCTCCAAATAATATATCTTTGGGTTTAAATGAAACCAAAGAACTTTCGGCTAATTTTATATTTAAACTTTCTGTATAAGCCAGAGACTTTCTAGGCAAACAATCTATAGGCAAATATTGTTTATATTTATTTCTATCCTCTTTTTTTACTTTTTTACCTACATTTATTGCAATATCTCCTAAAATGCCTTTCTTCCACCCTTCTGGCACACCATCTATTATAGGTGTATTTTCACAGCCGGGAAAACGTAAATCGACAAACCATTCTTTATATAAACGCTGTGCAGCTTCTTCTAAAAGTTTTATTTGTTTTTGATTATTTTCTATGAGCTTATCATAAGCAGAAAGAATTTTTCCTATAATAATTTGTTTGTCTTTGTCTAAAATAGCTTCTATTTCCATATTTGAAAAAGCTGACTTTGAAATATTTTCCCTTCCTGAAGCAGTTCCTGAATTAAGCATTTTTAATTTATGTATGTTATTTTTCAACAAATAATATACATATTCATCATCATAATTATTGTTTGGTACAACAGCATTCATCGCTTGATTTATAAAACAGTCACAATGTGCCATTGTCATCTTTTTGCCAACACTGCCTATAGTTACAACGCAAGAAGCACCTTTTCTAATCAAGCTTTTTTTATATTTCTGAAATCCTATTTCAGAATAAAATTCTTCAGGAAAATATGTAAATTTTGAAGATTCTTCAATATCTGTAGCTTTAATAAACGGTGTATGTCGACCATATAATTCAGGATTAGATCTTGGTGGAGTATTTCCTGTAATCACTTCACCAAGATCTTTTATCTTAATTGCTTTTCTCATAGCCCCATCTCCTTTAAATTCTGTGAGATGGTATTCATTAAATCGTTGGACTCTTTTTGCAGTGCCAAAAGTTCTGCGTGTATTTCTTTCATGCGCTGCTCAAAATCCACACCGTCATCTTCTGCCTGGGCAACGCCAACATAAGCACCTGGCGTAAGGGAATAGCCTTTGGCTTCAATTTCTGCCATGTCTGCAATTTTGCATAAACCGGGTACATCTGCATAAACGCCTTCGCCAAATTTTTCATGCAGCCAGTTTGCTTCTTTGGCAGTTGTTAAAGCTTCGTTAATTCCAGCAAGTTTTTCGTCATATTCTTTCTGTACATTTTTCTTATCGCGCTTTGCAGCATTTTCTACCGCAGCTTTAGCTTCGGCGCGCAGTTTCTCTATTTTTGCAGTTATTTCTTCTATCTGCGCTGTAAAGTGTTTATCGCTGCCAAGTGCAGTACGGTATTCATTAAGCAATGCTTTATATTTTTCGGTTTCGCCGCGGTACAGCCACACAATGGCGTTAATATTTTTAAGCTGCCAATCGCTCCATTCGTTTAAGGTACGGTCTACAACAGTATAGTAATTACGCGCATCTATAAACAAAACTTTGTCTTTAATTTCATCAGCTTTACCTTTATTAAAAAACCACAAAGAACAAGGCAGGCTTTTAGTGTAGAAGAAGTTATTGCCAACGCTTATCATAACATCTACATGCCCTGTTTCTATCAGCTTTTGGCGTATGTCCTTATCTTTATTTTGGCTGTCTGTTGCAGAAGAAGCCATAACAAAACCGGCACGCCCGTGTTCGTTAAGGTAACTGTAAAAATACGAAATCCACAAATAATTGGCGTTGCTGATTTCTTTCTTTTTGTTAATGCCAGGCAAACCAAAAGGCAGCCTGCCTGCGCTTTGGCAGGTTTCTGCTTTAACCTTATCTACATTAAAGGGCGGATTTGCCATTACATAATCGCAGCAGCCTGTAAGATTATGGGCATCGTGATAAAAAGTATTTGCTTCATCGCCGGATTTTATTTTGCCGCTTAAACCATGTACCGCCATATTCATTAAGCAAAGCTGGGCGTTATATTCAACTTTTTCCTGCCCATAAAAGGTCATAGTGCGGTTGGCGTTCATGCCGCTGTGGTTTACAAAATCTCCGGATTGAATAAACATGCCGCCACTGCCGCAGGCAGGGTCTAAAAGTATACCGTTTTTAGGCTCAATGATATTAACAATCATTTTTACCAATGATTTAGGCGTGAAAAATACACCGTCATCAGAAGCAATGTTTTTAGCAAATTTATTTAAAAAGTATTCGTAAATACGCCCAATTATATCGCCGCCAATTTCATCAAGCGCGCTGTTGTTAAAAATACGCAGAAGTTCTGAAAGAATTTCATCAGAAAAACCTGTATAGGTTTTCGGCAAAACACCTGTAAGCTGCTCGCTTTGCGCTTCGATAAGCTGCATTGCATTATTTACCGCTTCGCCAAGGCTTTTTATAATATGCCCGTCTTTGTCTTTAATATTGGCAGAGGCAACATCTTCCGGCAAATTAAGCAAATAATCATACTGTGCCTCTTTAGGTAAAAATAGTGCGCTTTTAGCTGCAAAATCACTTTTCTCTACCGGCATAGCCCTGCCTCCGCGCATAGGGCGGTTTTTAAGTATTTCTGCTTCTACAGTTTTAAAACGGCTGTATGCATAACGCAGAAAAATAAGCCCAAGCACAGGCATGCAGTATTGATTTGAAGTTAGTTTTGAACCGGAACGCAGTAAATCTGCGGATTCCCATAATTCAGTTTCAAGTTTTCTTATATTAATCATTAATTTCCCTCGTTGTATTTATATTTATCTTTTTATGATATTTCACTGTTAATTAAATTGTACCATATTTTGAAAGCAGATTTATAACTAAAATTAGTAAAACCTTTCTTTTCTACATTTAACATATTTTAAAATTATCCGGTCATTGATTTTTATATTTTATTGCTTTTTCTAATTACTATTGCTATTATATAAATATTGTTTGTTTGATTTTACTTACGTTTCGTGGTATAATACTTGCACAGCGATAGTGAGAAGCCTGCGGGCAACTCACGGGGGCTTGCCAATCTGCGGAGCGGCAAGCCTTTTTTCGTTATATCAGGAGGATTTATGGATAAGGAGTTAAAAACATCAAGCGAATTAATTGAACACATGAAATCTAAAGGTATTACCTTTAACTTAATGTCTGAAAATGAAGCTACTCATTTTATACAAGAACATAACTATTATTTTAAAGTAGCTGCATACCGCAAAAACTATAATAAATACCCTTGCGGTGCCAAGGCAGGAAAATATATTGATTTAGATTTTGCGTATCTTAAAGAACTTTCAATTTTGGATATGTATTTGCGTTACCTTATTTTAGAATTATGTCTTGATATAGAACATTCTTTAAAAATTGCTTTACTTAATGATATAGAAACTAACCCTAACGAGGATGGTTATAAAATTGTACAGGAATTTTCAAAAACAAGAGATTGTATAAAGAAAATAAATACTCATCTTAATACAAGCTATGCTAAAGACCTTATTAAAAAATACAGCAGCAATTACCCTGTTTGGGTATTATGTGAGCTTATTTCTTTTGGAGATTTATGTAAATTATGTAACTGCTACGATAAATTATACCCCAAACGTTTAAAGTTTAAACCGGCACTTCTCTTTCCTGTCCGTGACATACGTAATGCTTCAGCTCACAACAACTGCCTTATTCATAATTTAAGGGCAGAAAACGTAAAGCCAAACAACGAAATTACCAATATTGCTGCTTCTGCATCAAAAGAATTTAAAAACTTTACAGTATCTAAAACTATGCGGTTAAAACTACTGCGCAATAAACCAATTCATGATTTTATCGCTTTAATTTATATGTATAAACAAATTGTAAAAAGCGAAAATACCCAAAAACGCCAATTCAAAAAAATTGATATTTTATTTAATTGGACCATAAAGCGCCGGTGCTTATATTTTTCTAAAAACCCGGCTCTTACCAATCCTTATTTATTCATCAAAGAATTTATCGAAAATTCATCATCTAAAATTTGACTGTCCATACGTCCTATGGTATAATATGCGTACAAGTAAAGACTTAGTCTTTGTAATGGCGTGTAATCTTCGGATTCACGCCTGAGTTTTTATCTTACCCGTAAGGATCTACATTTCTATCTAAAAAGGACGGTTGGTTTTATACCGGCGTCCTTTTTACTTTAAAAATAACGGCGGTCGAACACCGCCGTTATTTTATGCCGGTATTATGATGTGCGTTTTAAAGTAGTGCTGGTATATCTCTATCTCCTGTGTTCGACTGAACGCCTCTCTGGTGTACCAGAATTATAATATTGTAAAAATTCAGCCTGCTTTTGCAAATGCAAAGGCAGGCTTTTTGTTTCAGCATTAAACTTTCGGCTGTTTTAAAGCAGCATTACGTTTTAACCGAAGGTTTTTGTTGCTTTTATTTTTTAATTGTCAATTTCTGTTTTGCCTAAATTATGCAGCAAAAGTTCCACAAATTTGTGCGCATCGGCGTTTAAGGCAACTTTGGCGGTTACAGGCGCCTGCGATTTTTTGGTATTGTGGAAGTCTGCTACCATTCTGCCGTCGCAAATACCGCCGGAAATATCAATATCGACATTCGCGTCGGCAAGTTCCGTTACAACGGAAGGGTCAATCAAATAGGCAACGGCAAGTGCATCGTGAATAGGCGCCATATGGTTTTCGTAGCGGTACAGCACTTTTTCGCCCACGGTGCCCGCGGTATGGCGCAGATTGAAATTGCTTTCGGATACGTCGTTAACCTTTAAGTTGGCAATGCGCAGCTTTTGCAGTTTGGCAGCAGTTTGCGCCGCAGGTGTGCCAAGCGCAGCCAGTTTGTCACATTCTTCATCGGTGATGCAGGCACGCCAGGTTGCATCAAGCGGCAAAATAACTTTGGGAATTTTGCTGTCCATAACAATTTTTGCGGCTTCCGGGTCGGCATAAAAATTAAATTCGGCCGAAGCGCTGGCGTTGCAGCCGGTATGCCCGCCGCCCATAATGATTAATTGTTTAATTTTATCTTCCAGACGCGGTTCAATGCGCAAAGCCATGGCAACGTTTGTGAGCGGGCCAACGGCAACCAGCGTAATATCGCCTTCGGATTTCATAAAGGTATCTACCAGATAAAATACGGCATGTTCCGGCTGCGGTTTAACGGTAGCTTCCGGCAGCGGCAAAAAGTCGCCGTGGCAGTCGTTTAAAGTTACGCGCGGCAGGTTAGGCTTGCGCCCCGGCACGTTGTTGCAGATAACAGGGTTTTCGCAGCCGCGGTACACGGGCACATCCGCCTTTAAAAACTCAACCAGGCGAAGGGCGTTTTCAGTCGTTTTAGGCACAATGCGGTTGCCGTTAACGGTGGTAATGCCCAAAAGCTGCACCTTTTCACTGTACAAAGCCAGCATAATGGCAATAGCGTCATCAGAACCGGGGTCACAATCAAGCACAAATTTTTTCTTATCCATAAGTACACTCCTTTAAATTGTAAATATATAAGAGGCAACAATATTAACTATAAAAGCCAGCACCAGCAGCGGCGCACTGCGCTGAACAAGCTGCATAGGTTCTACCCCCGCCACGCCTGCAATGGCAATTACGGCGCCGCAAACAGGCGAGCACGCACGCCCAAGCGCCGTACTGAGTTCCATTGGCAAAATTAAGGTAACGGCAGGAATACCGAGTTTGGCTGCTATTTCCGGCATCAGCGGGCCAAAGGCAAAAAACGGAGCCGCACCGCTGCCCATAATAACGGCAAATGCAAATGTAATAAACGATAAAAACGCCATAATCAAAAATACTGCGCCTTCCATTTCGCTGATGTAGTTGGCAAAAATTGTAATGCCGCCCAGCGTTTTAATGCCTGCCGCAAAAACGGAAGCCGAAATAATAATTGCCACTACCGAAACAAAAATATCTGCCATGGCACGCAGAATAACAGTTATGTCTTTCGGTATTTCGTCGCGGTCGCTGCGGCGGATGAATTCAATAACAAAAGTGAAAAACATGCCGAGAATATTGGCGGTAATAACGTCAATTTTGGTTTCCGGCACAAAATAATCAATAAAAATAATTGCTAACGGTACTACCGGTAAAAGAGCGTAACCAACAGGAACATCCGGGTCGCTGATGACAGTTGCTTCCTGAGCCTGATATGTACCTTTATTACGGTCACGGTTATCCATATATTTGTAATAGAACGGTATGCACAAGGCTATAACAGCAATAATGCACAAAGTCACAGCAAATTGATAGTTGATAAATAAATCAACTACATTCATTTTTAAGACACCGGACATAAAAATCGTGGAACCATCATTCGGCCCGTAATCGATGCAAATAAGCGCCAATACAGAAGCTGCTGTCAGCGGACTAATCTGTATTGCCATCAACACAGGAAAAACCGTTGCCAGCATCAAAACAGCAAGCCCTGCCTGACTGGTAATAACCAGCTTTAATGCCATGCCAATAATGAACATACCGCTTAAAACAAGATATTTATTTTGTATTTTGCTCAGCGGCTTGCTGGCAAGGTAGGCCAACTTTGTAGAAGCCTGAATATGCTTCATGTAAGCGGCATAACCGGTTACAATCATAATAATCATGCCTATATTGGCAAGATTAGTTTTAAAGCTGTTGCTGATAAAGCCGAAAGTATCCAGAAAAACATTGCCTAAAGTAATTTTGCCCAAAATAGGAGTGCCTGTCCATAAGCTGGCGCCCATCAAGATAACAATGCCGGATGCGAAAAACACAAAAATAGCATTGTACTTTTTCAAGATGAGCTTAGCCACAATTACAGAACAGATAATAGTCAAAGCAATTGATAAAAATCCTGTCATCATCACACCTCTGCTTATAAATTTTATGAACCATTTTATTTTACAACAAAATTGATATTAAAACAATAATTATGGCTTAAAATTTTACAATTAAAAGATTATTACATTTATCACAATACAAAAGCACCGGCTGTTGTAACCGGTGCTTTCACTTATTCCGCCGCTAAGGGCAGGTTGTTTTCCGTTGCCCATTGCGTCCAGGATTTTTGCAGTTTGGGGTTGGCTTTTACATATTGGTAAAAGTCTTTTAAAAACTCAATGCGTTCGGTAACGGCTTTTTGCCGCCACACAGGTTTGTTGGGGTTATACGCCGTCAGGTTAATGCCGCCGATGGCGAACTGGCGCATAACGATATCGTCAAAACTTACCTTGTCCGCATTTTTCAGCATATCATACATCACCATAAAGGTTGTAGTACGCCCTTTGCCCGCAAAGCAGTGGAAGTGCAGCCACGCACCTTTGGACAGGGTTTTGTAAAAACGCACAAAGCGGTCAACCTCTAAATGATGGGGCATTAAATGGTCAGTTAAGGTCAGGCGCAAATATTTTGTGCCGTGCTTCGCCGTCATCGCCTTTTCCGTAACGGCACTTTCCACCGGCCATGTGTAGCATTTATCCGGAACAATTTCTTTATTCGCGCCCAAAATGCCGATATTCACAAACGGTACAGCGGCAATTTCATCCAGCATCTGCTGCTCGCTCGCCACAATTTCCCCGTGCGCGCGCCCTTTGTTGCCCCAGTCGTTAGGCTTGTACCAGCTTACGGCGCTGCCGTTAATGTAGCCGTGGCTTTCGCCGCGCAGGTCAACATCATAAATCAGCTCCGGCGCTGCCGGGATATGCTTTAAAATCTCCGCATATTCCAATTCGGAAAACGCTTTGCTGCCGGAGATGCGCAAATTCTCCATGCCGATGCGCGAAGGCTCTTTGCCGCCGAGCAGGCCTTTTTCAAACGCATAATCCGACGTGCGGAAATTGTCCGGCAGCATATCAATGTTTTTGCGGTCCAGCTTCAGCACGCCGTGTTCGTTATCCGTTACGGACGCAGCAAAACCGGTTGCCGCAAAGCACAGCGCCATCAGCACCGCCAAAATTTTGTAAATTGCTTTCATTATACCGCCACCTTATCAGCCACGCACAATAACTTCCAGCCTGCCGCTGTCCGGGCAGAACAGCAGGCCATGCACGATAATATCTTTGGGCAGCAGCGGGTTGCTTTTTATTTCGGCCACCGTTTTTTCCACGTTCTCACGCGGGTGCTGAAAAGCGTCCACCCATTTGGCAAACTCGCCTTCCACCGCCGCTATCGCCTCCGGCTTAACGCCGCGCGCCAGCATGCGTTCTTTCAGCGAGGCCGATGTTGAATGCTGCATGCCGCAGTCCTTATGGCCAACTACCATAATTTCGTTTACACCAAGCTCATATACGGCTACCATCAAGCTGCGTATTACTTCGTCAAACGTGCCGGTAATCATGTTTCCGGCAGCTTTTATAACTTTGGCTTCACCGCGCGCAATGCCCATGGCAGGCTCTAAAAAATCTACCAACCGCGTATCCATACAGGTGTAAATCGCCAGCTGCCTGGCAGGATATTTGCTTACCTTTTCGTTGCGGTGCAGATAGCTTTCCGGCAGCTGCGCCACAAAGCGGGCGTTTTCTTCCAAAATCTGGTCCAACAATGCCATAATATGGCCTTCTTTCATCAATATTCGTCAAAAATTTGCTGCAACTTAGCAGGGTCTTTGGTTTCAGTCAGCGCAAGCTGCAATAAAATGCGCGCCTTTTGCGGATTTAAATTGCCGCCGCTGATAAAACCTGCTTCATCCCATTTGGGGTTAGCGGCAAGAACACGCCCTTCGCTTACACGGGTACTGCGCACAACAGCAGCTCCGCGCTGCATGGCTTTTAAAAGTGCAGCCTCCGCACCGCAGTGGATGCTGCCCATACCGCTGCCGGCATAAATAATGCCCTGCGCACCGGCATTTACGGCTGCTTCTATAAGTACGCCGTCATCATCACAATGTGTGTAAATAATATCGGTACGCGGCAAAGATGTGTAGTTTTTACCGGCAAAAACGGAATTTACCGTATGGCATTTGTTGATTGCGGCTTCAAAATACACCCTGCCACCGGCAATTGTGCCAATCTGCCCGTAAGGCACTGCCTGAAACGCCTCTACCTTAAACGCGCTCGTTTTAGTGGCATACCTTGCCGCCATAATAATATCGTTCATTACAACAAGCACGCCTTTGCCGCACGCTTCCCGGCAGGCAGCAGTTTTTACGGCATTAAGCAAATCCAACGGCCCGTCCGCGCTGATAGCCGTTGCCGGGCGCATCGCTCCGGTAAGCACTACCGGCTTGGTTCCCTTTACCGTTAGGTTTAAAAAGTAAGCAGTTTCTTCCAGCGTATCGGTGCCGTGGGTAATAACAATTCCGTCCACATTATCATCTGCCATCAGCTCATTGCAGCGCTGCGCCAGTTTAAACCATAAACCGCTGGTTATGTTGCAGCTGTCGATATTGGCAATTTGCTCTCCGCTTACCTGCGCCGCGTTTTCAAGTTCCGGCACGGCGCTTATAAGGCTTTCAATGCCCAGTGCCCCTGCCGTATAGCCTGTAAGCTGCCCTGCCTGCGCCGCGCTTCCGGCAATGGTTCCACCGGTTGCCAGTATTTTTATATGCGGCAAAGACTTGTTAAGCTGCATTTTCTTCCTGCCTTTCTTCCATAAAGGTTTTTATGCGCAGATTTACGTTCTGCTGTAAATTGCGGTAAAAAAACTGGTAGTCATAAATATGGTAAACGCCTTCGCTAAACAGCGGCAGCCCCGGTACAAATTCTTTTTTGTCAACATCCGTTACTTTTAAAGTGCCGCGCACACTATCGATATAACACCCCGTAAGCTGCGGCATTTCGCGCACAACAGCGCCGCTGTAATCCGTAAAGCAGGCACCGGCATTAAGTGTTTTGGGCGCTTTTTGGCTGCCGCAGCTCCACGTAAGCGGGTTAATGGCAAAAGTTTTAACGCCTTCCGGCACTATGACCGAACTTGTTACTTCCGGCGCTTCGCTGTTAAAAATTATAACTTTGCCAAGGTCATCCGCACATTTTGCAGGCTGTATATACGGATATTTTTCGGCTTCCTGCGGCGTAAACCTCCAGCCGATGGCATAGCAGGCAACCATGTTGTTTTTTACAAAATCCTCATTGCCAAATTCTTTTAAAAGCCGCAGGCACATTTCCGCCCCCTGCGAAAACCCTGCAAGCACAAACGGCCTGCCGTTGTTTTCGTGCTGCATATAATATACAAAGGCCGCGCGTACATCCTTATAAGCAAGATTAAAATAAGGCTCTGCCTCGTTTGCCGGCAAATCGTAATCTGCCAGCACTGCCTGACGGTAATACGGCGCATACATGCGGCAATGCTGCTCATAAATGCCGCGCTCCATATTAAGTGCGCCGTAAAAATTCTTTTTCGCTTCGTTATCGGCAAGGCTCATATTTTTATTGTCGCCCGTGCCAAGGTCAACGGTAGGGCACACAATAAATAAATCGGCCGGCTTGTTTTCGCCAACGCGCCAGTACGCCCAACTGCCCGTGTCCGCATAATCAGGCTCCTGCGCCGATGCCAGGCTGCAAAACGCAGCCAGCACCAACAGCAGCATTATTTTTATCAGTTTGTTCATTTGGCATCACTGTTTAAATAATCGTAAGCAAATTGTGCATAAATACCGGCGCCGTATTTTAACTGGTCCTCATCCACAGCAAATTTGGGGTGATGATGCACACAGTTCAGCCCTTTGGCAAGGTTGCGCACACCGATAAAGCCATACACGCCTTTGGTTTTTTCCATAAATACGGAAAAATCTTCCGCGCCAGTCATTTTATCCAAATGGCTCAGGCAGCCTTCGCCCATAATTTTTACGGCTGCATTGCGCGCGATGGCATTAATTTCGCAGTGTTCGTTAATCAGCGGCGCAGGGCCGAAGAAGTAGGTACTTGTAACCTCGCATCCGTAAACCGCCGCTGCTTTTTTAGCTGTTTCTTCAATCAGCTGCGGCATGCCGTTGCGGAACGCCTTGTTAAAGGTGCGCACCGTGCCGACAAGCTGTGCTTTATCTGCCATGGCAGCCTCGCCGCTGCCGCCGTTCATCATGCCGGTTGTTACAACAAGAGTGTTGTTGGGGTCGTTTACGCGGCTGACGATGCTTTGCAGCGCCATAACCACCGCTGCTGCCGCCAGCACTGCGTCCTTACCCTGCTGTGGCTTATCCGCCGGTGCGGATTTGCCGGTAATATTAATGGTAAAACGGTCGCTGCACGCCATACGCTCGCCGTCTTCAATGTTTACCTTGCCGCTGTCCATCAGCGACCACACATGCTGCCCAAAAATGGCGTCCACATCGTCAAGGCAGCCTTTTTCAACATAATGGCGCGATTCCGTCCCAATTTCTTCCGCCATCTGGAATAAAAGTTTTACCGTTCCGTGCAGCTTATTTTTTTTTGCCGCCAGCATTTTACCGGCAGCCAGCAGCATTGCCGTATGGCAGTCGTGCCCGCAGGCATGCATAACGCCGCTGTTCTGCGAGCAGAAGCCGCAGTCGTTTTCTTCCTGTATCGGCAGCGCGTCGATATCGGCGCGCAGCATTACCGTGCGCCCGGGCTGCTTTCCGCGGATAATGCCGACGCAGCCGGTAATATCATCAAACACCTGCACTTCAATGCCGAAGGATTTCAGTTCGTTTACAATATGTTCCGTTGTTTTATATTCTTTGGTGCCAAGTTCCGGATGGGCATGCAGCCAGCGGCGCTGCTCTAAAATGTAGCTTTCTTCTTTTAAAGCAAGTTCTTTAAAGTTCATCATGCCTCACCTCCGTTTTTCTGCACTTGGCCGAATTCAACTTCTGCCGTACAGCCAAATGCTGCGGCTGCGCTTTTGGCAATTGCCGTAAGTCCGGGCTGTGCGGCTTTAAGGTTTTCTTCATCACTGGCATATAAATAAGCCGTCATTTTTACCAAATCGGTAATAATGTTAAACTGCGTACCGCCGTTAACACCGCTTACCGTAAATACCAGCGGCTTAAGCGGATTGTTTAAGCGGCTTACAAGAGCCTGCGCGTTTAAAATAAAAGACGATGCCGCCACAATAGCGTCTTTGCCAAGATGCGGCGTAGAACCATGTGCGGAACTGCCATGAACGGAAATATTAATTTTAGAATAGTACATAGCCATACTCCTTATAAAAGCGGCTGCCCTTTAAGCAGCCGCTGTATTTACGTTTAAATTATCAGTTAAGGAAAATACCGCCGCCCGGGCCAAGAGGAATATCGAGGAAAATCCACACCAAAAGCTGGATAATCCAGATAACCGTAAAAGTAACGGAAAACGGCACCATGTTGGCGATAACAGAGCCAAGCCCCATTTCCGGCGCATACCTGCGTACAAAGCCCAAAATAACCGGGCAGTACGGGAACAGCGGCGACAGCGGGTTGGTGATGGAATCGCCAATGCGGTAAGAAACCTGCGTAACGGCCGGGTCAAAGCCCATCAGCATCAGCATCGGCACAAAAATCGGCGCCAGAATTGCCCATTTTGCGGAAGCAGAACCGATAAGAATATTAACAATGCACGATACAAAAATAAGGCCAATCAGAAGCGGCGCACCGGTAAATTCCATTGCTTTTAAAGCTTCCGCGCCTTTAATTGCCATTACAATGCCCAGGTTGCTCCATGCAAAATAACTGGTAAACTGCGCAATAAAGAAGCACATAAAAATGTAACCGGCCATATCTTTAAAGCCAAGGGTTATATCGGCAAACAAATCACGGTCATTTTTGTATTTGCCGCAGCCAAAGCCATAGCAGGAACCAACAACAAACAGTGCAACGGTAACCGTTAAAATAATGCCGTTCATAAACGGAGAACCGTTAGTCATAACAGAATGTGTTTTGGGGTCTGCCAGAAGCGGGTCATCACCTATGCAGGCGGCAACAAGCGCAATTACAAAAATTACAAGTCCGATAACAGCCCATTTTAAGCCGCGCTTTTGTGCCTCGGTAATCTGCCCTTCCGATTCGTCAAAATTATATTTTAATAAATCTTCTTTGGTTGTCGGGAAACGTTTTACCAGGAATTTTTCCGTCAGCAGCGTACCAAAAACAGCAAGCAAAATACAGGATACAATTAAAAAATACCAGTTAATGGCCATAGTTGCCTGATAGTTAGGGTCAATCATGCGTGCTGCGCTTTCGGTAAAGCCGTAAGCCAGAGCGTCCGTCATGCCAAGCATAATATTGGCACTAAAACCGCCTGCGCAACCGGCGTAGGCAACAATCATGCCCAAAACAGGGCTGCGCCCCATACCCATATAAATAACTGCTGCCAGCGGCGGCATAACAATATAGCCGGCGTCGCCCGCAAGGTTAGCGTTAATTGCAACAAAAAGAATGGCAAATGTAACCATCCACGATTTGGCGTCGCCCATAACCTGTTTCATCATGGTTACAAGGAACCCGCTCTTTTCTGCAACAGCTGCGCCAATAATACATACCATTACCATGCCCAGCGGCGCAAAGTTTGAATAGTTGGCAACGGCCTTGCTGTACATATCACGGAAACCATCTTTAGTTAAAAGATTTACCACCTGAATGGTTTTGCCGGTACCGGGATGCACAGCACCATAACCAATGCTTCCCAAAACAGCAGAAAGAATTACAACCACAACAGCCAGAATAATGAACAGGCTGACAGGGTCCGGCATGGCATTGCCGATTTTTTCAATAAAGTCCATCGCTTTATCGAAGAAACCCTTTTGTTTTACTTCTGCTTTTGACATAAAATCACTTCCTCACCTTTCAAAATATTAAAAAAGAAGAGACTCCACCAATTTGTGAAGTCCCCGTTGACTAAATTTATTATAACATTTCAGCCTGCTAAAATAAATAGATTTTAATTTTATTTTTAAGGTTCGGAGGCGTTATTTTATATCAACTGCCAAAATATCGCTCAAGCCGTCCAGCGGAATGGCAAAGGTTACAACGCCAGCCGCATAAGGAGCAACTTCATAAGGCGGGTAGGCAATTACAAGATTTTTGCCGTCCTGAATATAAAAACGGTCGCCGTCTTTTACTTCTACCGGCCCGAAGAACATTCTGGAGTCTTCGGCTACCTTGGCTGCAACAACTTTATTGATGCGTTCCAGATAGTTGCTGCCGTTTTTAAATAAATCGGCCAGTTCGAGCTCCCTGCCGGTGTTTAAATCAAACGTTGCCGCATTAAAAAGCGTCATGCCATGGGCGCCGCCGGTATAAATGTAGCCGCGCTGCTCAACGCTTAAATAATTATCGCCTTTAAAATGCACGGTATACTGCCCCTGCAAGTCGTAGCTGGGCACACTGGTGCCGCCGTACTGTTTTACATCTTCAAGGTCGCAACGCAGTTTAAAATTAACAAAACCGGCCACGTCTTCAACAAATTCGCGTGCGTCTTCGCTGCCGTCTTTGGCTTTAAAGGTTTTATCGTAAGCGGTGCGCATAACGTCATCGTTTCTCATGCTTAAAGGCAAGGCTGCATACAGCTGCTTTAAAACATAAAAATTTAAAGTGTTATTAATTTTATTATCGGCAAATTTACCGCCTGCCGCGCCTTTAATTTGCGGTACATCAATTTTTACGCTGCCTTCGTGTACGTCAAATGTTTTTACAGCCGGTGCCGCAAATGCCGCCGAGCATACCGACAGGCACAATACCGCTGCTGCCAGAGTTTTTGCGATTTTCATAAAAACCCTCCTTTTGGTTTGTTGTTAGGTTAATTATAGCATAAATACCTTTCAACAAAAGCAGGGCCCAAAAATTTCACAAATCGTCCGCAGCCTGCCTGCGGCATGCCGCCGCTGCCGGAATAAAGCTGAACACCGCCGCCGCTGCCACTACAACGGCAATCATAATGCCTTCCTGCAAAGTAAAGCCTGCGGTAAGGTTAACCGCAGTTTTTTCGCGCAGCAGATATGCCAGCGCCGCAAAAGCGCCGTGCCCAAGCGCCGCGCCTGCCGCCATGCCAATGCAGGAAAGCAGCATGCCCTGCAAAAAATTAATTTTAATAATTGCCTTCTGCCCTGCGCCAATGGCACGCATAACAGCATTGTCGTGCCTGCGCATGGCTGCTGCCCAGTACGTTGTAAAGGCAATAATAATCAGCGACAGCAAAATTACGGCATAGCTTATAATTTGCAGTACTTTTTCCGCATCGCCCATTACCGAAAACAGTTCTATTATTGTCTGCGAAGGAAATACCACCTGCATTTCCTTATTATTGCGGTATTGTGAAAGCACTGCCAGTGCCTGCGCATAACCGGCAGGCTTAATCAGCACCCCGGTTACGCCCTGCACCGCCGCTCCGTGCCCTGCATGGGCAGCCCAAATACTTTTAATATCGGTTAAAATGCTTTGGTCATACGGCCCGTTAACCGGCTTTAAAATACCAACTACTTTATATTCCTGCGCATGGCCTTTGCTGCCCGGAATTTCTACCATGCCGTGCGAAGTTTTAAAAGTATCGCCAACTTTTAAGCCCGTCATGGCAGCCATTCTTGCACCGAGCACGGCTTCAAAAGGCGCTTCAAACGTGCGCCCTTCGTTTATTTGCAGCCACTTGCCGCGCTGCGGGTTAATTACATAATTAAAAATTTCCTTTTCCGTTCCCGCCATGCGGAAGCCGCGGTAATTATCGCCGTAACCGAAAGGCACTGCCATTGCCACATTTTTATTGGCGCGCAGCTTTTCCACTTCGGTATAACTGATGTTGCTCATGGGTGTGTCTTTTAAAAACACCGTATTCAGCACCAGCTGATTAGGGCTGCCCTTGCTGCCCGCAACTATCGGGAAAGGTTCTGCCGCCGCCGTAAGCCCGCTATGCACGCCGTCTGCCAAAAGCAGCACCAGCACCGCCATGGCAATGCTTGCCATAACAACGCAGCAGGCAACAAGGCTTTGCAAAGGTTTAAACATAATATTGCGGCGTACTATTTTAATGATGCTCATGAGTTATGAACCTCCCGCCTTTAATGTCAAACCATTCGTCAAACTGTTCTTTAACGCTTTCGTCATGCGTGGAAAGGATAAGCGCCGTGCCGTTTTCGCTGCATAAACCACGCAGAAGCCCCAGCACAATGCGGCTGTTTTCCGCATCAAGGCTTGCCGTGGGTTCATCTGCCAAAAGCAGTACAGGCTTGTTGATAACGGCGCGCACAACGGCTATGCGCTGCTGTTCGCCGATGCTTAATTTCCCGGGCAATGTGTCTTTTTTATTTGCCAGCCCCACGCGCTCCAACAGCATGGCTGCACGTTTTTTTAGTTCAGCCATATTTCCGCCTGCAAAATAACCGGCCAGCAAAATGTTTTCTTCCGCCGTCAACGCTTCTATAAGGTTCAGCTTTTGAAACACATAGCCGATATTGCGCGCACGCCACAAATCGCGCTCTTTTTCCGGCATATTGTCAATGCGCGCGCTGTCAAAATAAATTTCGCCGCCGCTTGGCGAAAGAAGCCCTGCAATCATATGCAGAAGGGTTGTTTTGCCGCTGCCGGACGGGCCGGTTAAAAGCATTTGCCCGCCTTTATCAAGCATTAAATGCTCTGCGTGGCTGACGGTAATAATTTCACCTGAAGGTTCCGTAACCTGTTTAAATACGTTTTTTATCTCCAAAAGCATTATAAAGCCTCCAGTGACTGCGCCTGTATGCGCACAAGGCTTACAAAGCCTGTTTCCGCGTCAACTTCCGTGCCTAATTCCAGTGTACCGGTAACGCTTATCGGACGGTCAAACGGCAATGCCACAACAGGCTCGCTGAGCTGCACAACAACAATATCCGCAGGCCAGTCGGCATCTGTGCTGCAAAACGGGCAAATACTCATCGGCTCGCGCGTCAGCACAAAAAAGTTAATGGTAGGCGTTAAGGGCGGCGCCATAAAGCCTGTCATCTGCACCGTCTGCCCTTCGCTGTTTTTCAGTTTATCGGAAAACGTAATGCCACGAGAAGAAACACCGGCATACATTTCATCAAAAGTCATGCTTATTGCTGCTTCTGCCCTGCTGCACAAAAAAGGCGGTTCAAAGTGAACCGCCTTTAACGGCAAGTCTGCGGCGGTAAAGGCACCGCCTGCCAGCAGCAGGAACGAAAGCAGAAAACTTTTTAAAAAGTTTCTGAGCATCTTCCTGCCTCCGTAATTTAATTATTTTTTGTAGTTTTTGGTTCCGTCAAGGCCAAGGGCTCTAACCATACCGAAGAATACTTCGGTGTTGTCCATTACGCCGTTGAAATATTCGCTGCCGGGGCCCATGGCATTCAGCAGGATATCGTCAGCGGAGTGAACTTCCTGGGATTCCTTGTAAGGAATATTGCCTTTGTAGAATTCGCCTTCCAGTTTCGGGTTGGCAATGGCTTTGTCGCCTGCCATAATAGCCGGGGAAGTCGGAACTTCTTTAAATTTATAGTTGATGTTGGTATCCGGATGGTTAGCAAACTGAACTGCAAGGGTTACGTCCGGGTTCGGGTTGTCGGGATAGCCGTCGCCGTCGCGGTCTTCAAAAGTAGGCCAGCCTGCTGCTGCATAAGTGCGTACTGCTTCGCGGCCGGTTTTGCCGTCCAGTTCATGGTAAGTACCGGTAATGCTTGCGCCGTGTGCATGGTCGGCAACTACAATAATCAGGGTGTCATTGCCGTTTTCGGCAGCAAATTTCTTGGCTACGCCAACAGCCTGGTCAAGCTCAATGTTGTCGTAAGCGGCACGCTGCCAGTCCATAACGTGCAGCTGTTTATCAACGCAGGCGCCTTCAACCATCAGGAAGAAGCCGTTTTCATTTTTGCTTAAAGTATCAATAGCGCGCTGAGTCATTTCCACAAGGCCCGGCTGGTCATTAAAGCCGCCCAGAACTTTCGGGTTTTTCAGCATGGCGCGGTCGATATATACGTTCATGTTATCCAGCTGGTACAGGCCGAGAATTTTATCTTCATCTGCCGGAGTATTCAAAAGCTCGGTTCTGTTGCCGGAGAAAGTGTAGCCCAAATCTTTAAACTGTTCTACAACGTTAACATTATCTTTGCGTTTGGAACCGGGCACATTCATCGGAATGAAGTGACGGGAACCGCCGCCCATGATAACGTCCGGACGGTGATAATCTTCAGTCATGGTTTCGGCAATAAAGTTCTGTTCAGCACGGCGGCGGGTATGGCTCAGCATTGCGGCCGGAGTGGCGTCGGTAATGTTTGATGTGGAAACAATGCCGGTTGCCATGCCTTTGGTACGTTTAACAAGCTCGATAATGTTTTCTACTTTCGGGTCGTCAAACGGGTCTTTGGTGCTGTTGGCATATACGCCCATAGCGTTGTTAACGGATTTATGGCCAGTTGCATAAGCAGATGCGCTGTTGGCGGAGTCCGTTACCAAAGAATCATAGCCGGAAGTTGTAATAACAGCCATGTGCGGCATTTTTTCCATGTTCAAAAGGTCGTTATATTTGCCGTCGCTCAGGCCTTTGGAAAGGATACGGGCCATTTCGCGTGCCTGCAAACTCATGCCATCGCCTACAAACAGAATTACGTTTTTGGCTTTTTTCTTGGCTTTGGCATCGGTAACAGTGTAGTTTACAACATTTTTGTTGCCGCCGCTTACAGCTTCTACTTTAACAGCGCCTGCTTTTGTAAAGGCAACATCAGGAATGCAGTAAACGGTTACGCCGTCAGCAGTTTTAACTTCGCCTTTTTTGCCAAAATATTTTTCGGCGTCAACGCCGTCAACAGTTACTTTAAAATCATCAGCAAGCCCTTTAACTTCTACCTGCAAATCAAAGCGCTGGCCTTTTAAAAATTTGGCCTGGTTAATAGGCATTACGCTTACAGGGTTCTTTTCCTGAACGGTATAGCCCGCAGCTTCAACGTGGGCAGGAAGATATACATTTGCTGCTGCGGCACAGCCAAAAATGCTTAAAAATGCACAAACGGCAGCAGCAGTTTTTCTTTTTTTGCTGGATAATTTCATAAAACTTTAGTCCTCCTTTAAAATGGCAGTTTAGTATATTGTTATTTTAGGTTGGCTTTATTATAAGCAAATTATTTAAAAATTTAATGCAGCGTAAGTAAAAAATATGTAAAAAAAGCACCGCCGGTATCATCCGCCAGCGGTGCCAAAAAACTTCTATGCTATTTTAAAAAGCCCTTGCTCTCCAAATACTCTGCCAAAAATTTGCCCATACGGTTAACAAGCTTTAAGCAGTTAATTAAATGCTCACGCGTGTTAAACTCATAAGGCATCAAATCTTTACATTCGGAAGAACCAAATTCTTTTACAAACAAATCATGATATTCCTTACTGTAAGGGTAAACTTCCGGCAAAGGCTTTTCCTGCGGGCTGGTGCGCCCAACAAAATAACTGATGACCATTACCGACCCAACCAGCGCACCGCAAACAGCGCGGGCATGCCCCATGCCGCCGCCAAATGCCGTAACCATGCGCATGGTGTTGTCGTCAATTTTTAAGCCGCCTTCAGTGCGGAACGCCTGCAAAATTGCCTCGCCGCAGTTAAACCCGCTTTTAAAAGCATTGCCTGCCGCCATGCCGATTCTTTCACTTAATTCACTCATAACCAATCCCTCCTGTGCGGAAAGTTTACTATGTATATATTTCGGCATAGTTATGGTAAATCCTTTAAAATAAAAAGAATATTAAAACAGCGACAAGTATAAACTAATTTGACTTTTTTTACCTTTTTGCTATAATAATTATAGAAAAACAAATGGCTGCCGATAGACGGTCAGCCGCAA
>ENA-ORNR01000424-ORNR01000424.1-human-gut-metagenome-genome-assembly--contig:-NODE-424-length-40906-cov-4.201195_pt1 | contig 40906 bp, 40 predicted proteins | sample MGYA00242114_ERZ509020 | MGnify/ENA primary metagenome ERZ509020 (study PRJEB26280, sample SAMEA2338758) | human gut metagenome | biome: human gut; feature: human-associated habitat; material: faeces...
GAGCCTTGGCGTCTGCAATGGCCTGGTCGTCGATCTTCTGTACCAAATACCACACCGGCACATCCTGGGACAGCTTGCGGATCTGCTGCAAATTCTCCAAATGGAAGGAGATAAACAGCGGCTTGGCACCGGTGTCCGCCACCAGCTTCAAGATCTCGTCATAATGCTCCGTGTTGTTCTTGCCTTTCAGCTCGATCACGGCGGTCATATTGTACTTGACGCAGGTCTTTAAGTAGTCCTCTAAGGTGCAAATTTTCAAATTGGGATATTGGTCGATATTCACCCCGTTGTCCGTATTGTAGGTGAGCAGCTCGTCGTAGGTCTTTTTTTCCACAAAGGCGTGCTGATCCATCATACGGTAGGTATGGCTGTCGTGAGAGATGACCCACACCCCGTCCTTGGTGCGATAGGTGTCGCACTCGGCGCCGGTAAATCCGGCCTTGCCGGCCTCCTCAAAGGCAGGCAGCGTATTCTCCGGTGCCACGGCACGGAACCCACGGTGGGCGATCAAGGTCACATCATGATTGCCCATAGCGGTGACGGTGTAGTCCTTCACCTGGCAGTAATTGTGCAGATAGATCAACCCGCCGCTGACTACGATCAGGATCAGCGCCAGCAGCACGCTGCACAGGATCACCGCCACCTTTTTGCCGGTGGACCACTTTTTCTTCTCTTTTTTCACTGCGGTTTCACTCATTTTCTTTTTCCCCCTCTGATTGCGTTGGGAATTTGATCACCTTATCGTCGGTGACGAATTCCCCTTTTTTGTTCCACTTGCCCTGCACACCCTTGTGGGCGGCGCCCAACTGAAAATGCAGCTGGGCAATACCAAAGTCCAGGCTCTTGTCCGAGTACGGCGCGTCCACCGAGGCAGAGATCTTGCCTTCCTCGTAGCGAAAGCGCACGCACCGCCGGTTGGTGGCAGACGGCGCCTTTTCCACCATCTGCATGGCAAACACATACGGCTCCGGCAGCGCCCGGTCGCAGGCCTCCATCATCTTTTGGTAGGGCTTGTTGGTCTTGTGGGTGGCGTTGTACATCATCTTCTCTTTCATGCTCTTGCCGGGCTTTACATTGCCGATGGTGATTACGCCGTACAGGCGCAGATCCCGGGGCAAATCCAGCATTTGGTAGAGCTTGTTCTCATTATATGTACCCGTTACCCAGCAGGTGCCCAGCCCGTGGTACACACACTGCAAAACAATACTTTCGCCAAAGTAGCCGCTTTGAATTCTGGCCCACTCCGTGTCCGGCCCGCACACAGCCACCAGCGCAAATTTGCCGGTAAACAGGGTAAAGGGGGCCGTGCCATCCGCCAACAGACGAAAGGAAAGCCCGCTTTGGCGATTGACGGCGTCCACCATCTCCTGCAAGATCTCCAGCACCCGGGGATCCGGCGGCGTGTGGCTGTAAGTACGGCGGGAACAGCGGGCGCCGATGGCCTCAATATATTCTGCATTGGTCAAATGTACCACTTCCTCTCTACGGCAGACACTGCCTACTGCACACCCCCCGCCCGGCGCAAAACCGGGCAGGGGAACACAGCTTCAGTATAGCACAATCCCGGGAGAATTACAAGTCAAAGGTCACGCCGTAAGCCTGAACCCAGCCGTAGATCTGGACCACATACGCCACCACCTGTGCCCCGCGCATCAGCTGGCCGTACCAAGGCTCTTGCAGGGTGTCCGGGTTTTGGCACAGAGCGACCACCGCGTCCCGGTTCAGTAGCTCATATAGCGGGCAGGCGGTGTCCGTCAGCACCGGCTCTGCCAGCGCCTTGACCCGGGCAAAATACGCCGGATTAAAGGTCTTGGGGTACGGGCTTTTTTTGCGCCAGGCAATCTGATAGGGCAGCTCCCCCTCAAAGGCTTTGCGCAGCACGCCCTTCTCCCGCCCCTCCGGCGACTTCAGCGCCCAAGGCATATTGTAGGCGTACTCCACCAGCCGCCAGTCGCAAAACGGCACACGCACCTCCAAGGCGCTGTGCATACTCATGGCGTCCTTGCGCATCAACAGTGTTTGCATAAACCAATCGGTGTTCAGCCGGAACATCTGGCGCATACGCTTTTCCAGCGGGCTGTCTGTGTCCAGCACCTCCGTGTCCGCCACCGTGCGGCGGTAGGCGGCCTGCACATAGTCCGCCCCCTCCGGTAACAGCCCCGGGCGCAGCAGACTTTGGCGCACGTCTACGCTGCGGGACCAGGGGAATGTGTCTGCAAACAAGATCTCCTGCCGATGATACCATGGATAGCCGCCAAAAATCTCGTCGGCGCATTCGCCGGACAGGCACACCTTAAAGTCCCGGTGCACCTGCCTGCAAAACAGCAACAAGCTGGAGTCCACATCGGTAAAGCCCGGCACGCCACGGGCCAGGGTGGCCTCCACCAGCGCCTCTGCCACATCCACATTATTCAGCACCACATTGCGGTGATCGGAGCCGATGGCCTCGGCCATTAGGCCGATATAATCGCTGTCCGCATTGGGCTGGAACAGACTCTTTTGGAAGTAGCGGTCGTTGTCCTCATAATCCACCGAGTAGGTGCACAGCCGCTCCCCCTGCGCCGCCATCTTCCGGGCGGCAATCTCGGAAATAATGGACGAATCCAGCCCGCCGCTCAGAAAAGTGCACACCGGCACATCGCTGACCAGCTGGCGCTCCACCGCGTCCGTCACCAGCTGATGGGTGCGCTCTATGGTGTCCGCCGGGCTGTCCGTATGGGGCGCGGCGTGCAGCTTCCAGTACCGATGCACCTGCAAAGCGCCGTGGTCATAGGTCAGGTAGCAGGCCGGAGGCAGCTCCGCCAGATCCCGAAACACCGCGTGCCCCGGGGAGCGGGCAGGCCCCAGCATAAAGATCTCTGCCAACCCGCTGCGATCCACCACCGGCTCCACCTCCGGGAGCAGCAGCAAGGTAGGGATCCGGCTGGCAAAGGCAAACAGTCGCCCTTTTTTGCAGTAAAACAGGGGCTTTACCCCGATCCTGTCCCGGGCAGCAAACAAGGTGCCCCGGCGGGTGTCATACACCGCAAAAGCAAAAATACCGTTGAGCTTTTCCAAACACCCGGCTTTCCACTTATGATAGGCCTTAAGCACCACTTCCGTATCGCAGGTGGTCTCAAAGCTGTACCCGGCGCTTTCCAGCAGATGGCGCACCTGCGCCGTGTTGTAAATTTCGCCATTATAGGCGATTACTAAATCGCCAAAGCGCATGGGCTGCCGCCCACCTGCCGGGTCAATAATCGCCAGCCGCCGGTGCAGCAGCGCCGCCTCCGGCTCTAAGTATCGCCCGCTGTCGTCCGGGCCACGGCTTCGCAGGCTGTCGCTCATTTGGCACAGCAGCTGCTCTTGCTCCCGCAGATCCACATCCTCACGCAGAATTCCTGCAATTCCGCACATAACATCACCTCACTTTTAGTCTATGCAGGCGCACGCCCTTTGCCAGTAACGGAATTTTTGGAAATTTGCAATTTGGGCTTGACTATCATTTTTTGTTGTGTTATAGTATTAAGGCGTTAAGAAATGCTGGTGTAGCTCAGTTGGTAGAGCAGCTGATTTGTAATCAGCAGGTCAGGGGTTCGAGTCCGTTCACCAGCTCCACGGCGGAGTTGGCAACGCCGTTCTCCGCATTTATATGGGTAGGTTCCCGAGTGGCCAAAGGGAGCAGACTGTAAATCTGCCGTCTACGACTTCGATGGTTCGAATCCATCCCTGCCCACCAAAGAAACGACAATTTTCTTCCGAAGATTGTCGTTTCTTTTTATTTTTGCACAAAAAGTAACCGGCAGGAAAGTTCCCTGCCGATTTTTTTATGCCTGTTAAATCTGATACCACTTAATTTCGTTAGGCTCCAGGTGCAGGTCAAACCCGCTGCCGTCGCCCACATACACGGTGGTGTCTTGCGGCTCATAGGTGTTGTTGACCACGCAGTATTTGCCGTTCTTTACATAAGCGTGGACCTCCACATTGTAGTTGGTGGAGAACCACTTGTGCAGCTCCGCCTCCGCAGAAGCCGCCCACAGCACTGCACGGTACAGCACGCGGCTGTTCTTAAAGCTGTACGGCAGACCGCTGATATACACGCCGCGGCCTTTGCCGAATTCTTTGACCGCCATCTGCACCTCACAGCCGTTGCGCACTGCAAAGGGCAGCTCCGTTTCGTTCTGGAGCAGCACCCGAGCGCCCTCCAGAGCCACAATGTTCTTCTTGCCCTCGCCGAAGTCCACATCGCCGTTTGTATCCGCCAAGATAAAGTGATCCGGGTGGGCGGTGGTGTTGTAGCGGTCCGTGTTCAGGGCAAAGCCGTTTTCCTCTTCCACGCCTAGAATATCGTCCAGCTGGAAGAACTTGCCCTGCCACTGGTGGGCTGCCGGCTCGCCCACGCCGATGAAGCCGCCGCCGTTATAGACAAAGGCCTTTACCCGGGTGACGATCTCCTCATCACACCAGTATGCGCCGCCGGTCTGGGCGGTATCTGCGTCGCCCACATTCAGAATCACGTCAAACGAATCCAGGAAGTGAGGATCGCTCTTAATATCCTCAAAGCTGATAAACGCCACATCAAAGGGTGCGCCGCTAAGCGCCTCAATGACGCCGAAATAAGAATAATTCTGCCGATAATACAGACCGTGGTGCACCATATGGTTGCCCCAGGCGCGCATTTTGCCCCAGCAGTTGAGCACGGCCACCTTCTTTACGCAATAGGGGGTCACACCCTGAATATTGTCATACAGGGTGCGGAACTCGTCGCACACGGACTCAATGTAATCCACAAAGTCCGGGAACTGGAGCGCCAGCTTTAAGTAGCCACCGTAGCCGATCCGCTGAATGGGACTGCGCAGAATGGCACGGCGAGCGGTGACCCAGTTGGTCTTGGCCTCCATAATGGGATCGCCCCCTGCGTGGAACACATCCGGGAAGAAATAGGGCAGGAATCGACCCTCCGTGTACTTTACATTCTTAATATCGCTAAACAGCCGCAAGGTGGCGCCGTTGCCTACGCTGCCCACCACAGCATCCAGCCCGATGGTGGCGAATTCCTCCATAAACGGCTCCATGCCGATCCAGTGGTCGCCCATAAACATCATAGCCTCTTTGCCGTAGCTGTGCACAATATCTACCATCTCTTTGGCCAGCTTAGCCACCTCCCGGCGCTGGAACGCCTGGAAGTCCTTAAATTCCTTCGTGGGGATCCGGTAGCTGTTGTTCATATAACCCTGGTCAATAATGAACTCCGGGCGGAACTTGTAGCCCACCTCCTGCTCAAACTGCTTTAAGATATAGGGGCTGACAGAGGCAGAATAGCCGAACCAATCCACCCACTTCTCCCGCGCCATCTCGTCAAACACCAAGGTAAACTGGTGGAAGAAGGTGGTAAAGCGGATCACATCCACATACGGGTGCTCGTCCAAAAACCGGCGCAGCCGCTCCATAGAGTGGGCATGGGTCTTGGGCTGGCGCACATCAAAAGTGATCTGCGGCTCCGCGTCTTTCCAGTCGTTGACCACCGCGTTATACATATTCACCGGGTCCCACATAATGTAGGTCAAAAAGCTGACGGTGTATTGGTGGAAGGGCACGGTGCGGATCACCACATTGCCGCTCTCCCCATCATAACGCCAGTCCTCTACCGGCACCGGCGCACCGGTGGTGCGGTCCATCACTTCCCACCAACGCTGAATATCATCATAAGTATTCACCTTCAGCATTGCCGGGTACAGGTGGTCCATCAGGTGGATCTCCAGCGTGTCCTTCACCGCCGTATGGAACGGGGTCATAATGTACATCTGCTGCACCTCGTCCGGGTTCGCCTTGGCCCAGGCGTTGTCCTTGCGGGTGGTGCAGTAGGTGGCGTAGATCTTGGCGCCGGTGTCTTTCAGCTCCTGGGGGAACTCTGTGCCGTCGCAGTCACGCAGGGCGTCTGCGCCCCAGCGCTCCATAATTTCTTTGGTCTGGGGCACCACATCCAAGTCGGTGGGGATGGTGACTCTGCCCTTTCTGTTTGCCATAGTTTGTTACCTCAATCTTCCTTGCTGTCCGCCGGAACGACGGTGTTGTTCACCAGTTTCATCTTGCCGTGGTTGCGCTTGCGCCGCAAGGGCACACCCGGCTCCATATAAAATGTGTTGTCCTCTACCAAACCGTCCGGGTTGCCGGAAGGCGACAGCACGCCCCCCAGATCCCGGTAGCTTACATTGTGGCGATAGGTGCTGTGCACCGCCTCGCCCAGGCAAAACATCATGGCTCCGCCCTCGTTGTAGGCGGAGTAATTGTATTCATACACGGTGCCGTCTCCGGAGTCTGCGTCATAGGCCATACCGTCCTGATTCAGTTTGGTATCTGCCACATCGTTGTACCGCAGCAGGGCGTCCTTGCACTTCCAGGGCCAAATGGCCGCCGCCACCTTGCCCTGGCGCTTGCCCGGGTATTTGTAATAGCGGTCGTTCATCTCAAAGGCACAGCTGTCCGCCGTGTTGTGCTCCACCAGCGGGCGCAGGGCGTACATGGGGGTAATCGCGTCGCCCCCGGCAGCCACCACATAATTGCCCCGCAGGGTAATATTTTCGTGGCCGTATTTTAAGAAAGCGTCTTCTGCCAGTTCCTTGGCAGCAAAGTCCCGGTGCCGATAGCTGTAACCCACTGCAATACCCCAGCGGCTCACCTGCTGAACCATACAGTTCTCCACCGTTACACCGTCATACCGAGCCACGCCGGTCTTGGCCTCATCGGCCGGAGTCAGGGCGGTCATATAAATGCCGCCGTTATTCATGTGCTTGTTGTATACATTGCCCTTCACATCATGGACAAACAGTCCGGTGAGCGTAATGCTGTGCAGGGTGCCCCGATCCCGGGCTACCACCGCCACGCCGGTGCGGTCCATCTTGTCTGCAGCGCAGTAGCTTTCCAGGTCGGTAAAGGGCGCATCGTTGGTGATCTCCAGATCCCGCAGCACAATATTTTCCACATCATAGAGCAGCACGGCGGAGGACACTTCTCCCCGATATACATGGCCGTCAAAATCCAGCGGCGTGCCGTAATCCTGGTACCATACACCGGTACCGTTTGCCGCAATACAAGGCAGGGCATCGCCCGTACCGTAAGCGCCGATCTCTATGGGCGCGCCGGCAATATCGCCGCAGTTTTTCAGGTGCAAGACCTCTCCGGCAAACACGCTGCCCCGCTCTAAAAGCACCTTGTCCCCGGGCTGCAAAGAAAGGGCGCTGACCTGCGCCTGGTGCAAGAACGGCGTCTGCGGGGTCAGGCCGTCAAAATCGGCACTGCCGTGAAGAGAACTAACGTAATAAGTCTTGGACGGCACGGTCATACTCCTCCTCTCGCATTTTCTTACGAACCACCTGCTTCACTTCACGGAAACGGAATTTGTCCCCCATATAGCGCGTAAACAGGTCCTTGTTGGCCTTGTAATAGGCCTTTTCTTCCCGGGCGGTAATCGGCGCATAATTGTAACGCACCTGCTTGCGCTCCCCGGCGAATGCCAGCCGAAAGCGGGTGCATTCATATTGCAGATACGCGGGCAGCGGATAGGCGGTCAAGCCGTACACCACTTCCCCGGCAGCCAGCTTTTCCCCACGGCGGGCATTCTCCCGACGGCAGCGTTCTTCTGCCGCCTCCAGACTGTCGTCGTCAATCAGTCCCAGCTGTTTTGCAAAAGTCAGGTTGGCGCAAATGCGCCGCAGCTCCTGCGGATCCTTTGCATACTTGTTCATCTTTTTACCCCATTGAACAGGCCGGCGCAAGCGCCCCGGCGCGATTTTTGTGATCCCCTATATCATACCGATTTTGGCTCTATATTGCAAGGGAATTTTCAGATTATCCCCCCAATTTTCGCCTTGGTCTTGCCCGGGGGTTGAAATTTTGCTATACTGGGGAGAGAAACAAAATGAGGTGGGCGTATGAAACAGGGCAAATTCATTGTATTTGAGGGACTGGACGGCAGCGGCAAGACCACCCAATTGGAGCGGCTGGGTGCTCGACTGACGGAAAAGCTGGGCACAAACGCCGTTTACTGTACCCGGGAGCCGGGGGACAGCGCCCCGGGGATACTGTGCCAACAGTTCAGCCAAAAAAAGCTGGCCTTGGCGCCGGAGACGGTAGCGCTGCTGTATGCCGCCGACCGGGTGGAGCATATTGCAAAGGACCTGCTGCCTCGACTGGAGGCCGGCCAAACGGTGCTGTGCGATCGGTACTATTTTTCCAACTTCGCCTATCAGACCCTCACCTCTGATTTAGAGGATCTGCTGCGATACAACGCCTTTGCCCGGCGCACCCTGCGCCCGGACGCCGTAGTGTTTGTCGATGTGGACCCGGAGGAATGTGCCCGCCGGAGAGCGCACCGGGGTGGCGCCGCGGAATTCTATGAAAAAACAGAACTGGCTCGCCAAATTCGCACCGGGTATCAGCAGGTGTTTGACCGATTAAAAACGGAAGAGCACATTCTCATCGTGGACGGCAGCGGCCGGCCGGATCAGGTAGAGGCCCGCATTTGGTCCGCCTTGCAGGAGTATTTTGAATCCGGCGTTGACGAAGAGATTGCACAGCCATAAATACAGGGCAGGCACAAGCCCCAGCCCTACGAAAACCCACACAAAAAAGAGCACCCACATGGGTGCTCTTTTCTTTTTACGTTTATTTATTCTTTCCCCACCGGGCGATTACATCTTGCAGCTTATCGTACTGCTTGGTGGTGATATTGTCCGGTTTCGCCACCAAAATGCGCTTCATGGTATCGCGCCGATCTACGGTCCAAACAGAGAGTTTGTACCCGTTCTTATGCAGGAAGTTGCTCAGCCGACCGCCCACATGCTTATAATTACAGTTCAGCCCGATGGCGCCGCTCTCTTCCAGTATTTTCAGCAGGCGCTGCTGGTAATCCGCAGAAAAAATCTGGAACCTGGAGGGAATATAATTGAGATAATAGGGCAGGTCACGGCAGGTGGAAGCTTTTACGGCGTTCATATTCCACACCTCCAGCCCGGTGAGGAACACCCGATCGTATAGGTTGTACTCCACCAACAGATCATGGAGCGCACCCAGCACTTTGGTCTCCTTAATATCCAAATTCAAGCGAATGGCAGTCGGCTCCAGCAGAGCAAAGGCGTCTGCCAGGGGCACGCCGTCGCTGTTTTTGACCACCAAGTCGTGGGCCATCACCAAAATACCGTTCGGCCGCTGGCGCACATCAATCTCCATCGCCTCTACCTGATTGTCAATCGCCGCCTGCACAGCCTCCAGGCTGTTTTGGTTCGTATGAAATGCGCCGGTATGGGCCGTAATGGTAAATCCATCCACAAAAGTCAACTTCCTTTCGTCATACGAGCGAGTGATGGCATAATTGGCCACCCCGATCACCATAGCCACAGACACCAGGAAGCTGAACACCTGGTACGAAAAATGCTTGGCCCAGGTGGGGGTCATATTCCGTTTTAAGAACCTCTTAAACCGCACCCAGCGGCTTTGCGGCTGTGCCATAGACTCACCTCAAAAGCGGACAAATGCCGAGAAACGGCTGGATCTCGGCATTTGAAACATCATTTTCCTAAAATCAATCCTGGCGGCTGCCGGAGTAGTTGGGCGCCTCCTTGGTGATATACACATCGTGGGGGTGGCTCTCCACCAAACCTGCACCGGTGATCTTAATAAACTTGGCATTGGTGCGCAGCTCCGCAATGCTGTGGCAGCCCACATAGCCCATACCGGAGCGCAAACCGCCCATCATCTGGAACACGGTATCGCCTACCGGGCCCTTGTAAGGTACACGACCCTCTACGCCCTCCGGCACGAACTTCTTGGTGCCGTTTTGGAAGTAACGGTCGGCAGAGCCCTTGTTCATGGCGCCCAAAGAGCCCATACCGCGGTACACCTTAAACTGACGACCCTGGTAAATCTCCGTCTCACCGGGAGACTCCTCACAGCCGGCCACCAAAGAGCCGACCATCACCACGGAACCGCCGGCCGCAATGGCCTTTACGATTTCGCCGCTGTACTTAATACCACCGTCTGCAATGATCGGGATACCGTACTTGTCGGCCATCTCTGCCGCGTCATAAATCGCTGTGATCTGGGGCACACCGATACCGGCAACCACACGGGTGGTGCAGATAGAGCCGGGGCCGATACCCACCTTTACCGCATCTGCACCGGCCTTGATCAAAGCCTCGGTGCCTTCTGCGGTGGCCACATTGCCGGCAATCAGAGAGATCTGCGGGAACGCATTTTTCACCTGCTCCACTGCCTTCAAAATATTGGCGGAGTGACCGTGGGCAGAGTCCAAAATCAGGGCGTCTACCTGGGCGTTGACCAGCGCGCCGGCACGATCCATAATATCCTTGGTTACACCGATAGCGGCGGCGCACAGCAGGCGACCCTTCTCGTCGCGGGCGGTGTTGGGGTACTTAACGCTCTTTTCAATATCCTTAATGGTCACCAAACCGGTAAGCTTGCCGTTCTTGTCTACCAAAGGCAGCTTCTCCACCTTGGAGCGCATCAGAATTTTCTTGGCCTCCTCCAGGGTGGTGCCGGCCATCGCGGTGACCAGCTTATCCTTGGGGGTCATCACAGTGGAGATGGGCACGGAGAAGTCCGTCATAAACCGCATATCCCGGTTGGTAAGGATACCCACCAGCGTGCCGTCCGCCTCGCAGATGGGCACACCGCTGATCTTGTATTTACGCATCAGATCCTCTGCGTCCTGGGCCAAGTGCCGGGGAGAGAGGAAAAACGGATTGGTAATGACGCCGTTCTCCGAGCGCTTTACCTTATCGACCTCAGTGGCCTGATCCTCAATGGTCATATTCTTGTGAATCACGCCGATACCGCCCTCACGGGCAATGGCGATGGCCATATTGGACTCGGTGACCGTGTCCATGGCAGAGGTCATCAAGGGGATATTCAGGGTAATATCCTTGGTCAACTTGGTGGACAAATCCACTTCGTTGGGCAACACATCGGACTCTGCCGGGATCAGCAGAACATCGTCAAAGGTCAGCCCTTCTTTTACAAACTTTGCGCCGTATTCGCTCATTACATTACCTCCGTTATCAATCAATTCCTATTCCGTGAAGAATATTTTTACTATAATAGCACTTTTTGCGCCGCCCTGCAAGTAGAAAATCCGACGCAAAAGGTGATATTCATTTGGTAGAAATGCTCTTTTTGCCGGACCAGGCGCCCCGATAGGTCACCGTTTTGCCGTCTGCGTTCTTGCGGGTCTTAACCGCCCGCACCTGCACATAATATTTTTTATGCCGGGAGAGCTTGCTTAATTTCTTCTGCACCGTCTTGCCGGAGCTGATCTTCACCGTCTTGGCCTTTTTCATATTCGATCGGGTGGAATAGCGCACCTCATAACCGGAGGCGGTCACCTTCTTCCACTTCACCGTGACCGTACCCTTGCCGGCTGTCAGCTTAGGCGCCGCCGGAGTAAGCGGGGTGGTGCAGGTCACATAATTGCTGCCGTATGCACCGGCAATGCCGCCCTTGTAAGCCGTAACCCGGAAAGTGTAAGTGGTAGCCGGGGACAAACCGCCGATTTTGGCGCTGTTGCCGCTGCCGGTCTTAACGGTGACCCACTTGCCGTTTTTCTTTTGCTGCAAGCGGTAGGTGCTCGCCCCCACCGCCTTTTGCCAGCTGAAGGTCAGCGCCTTGGGCTCCCGCTTGGTGATCTTGATCTGCTGTACCTTAGCCGGTCGAATGGTGTAGGTGCGCCCGGTGCTGTCACCGCCGGTGCCCCGCAGGGTCACGGTGTACGTACCCGGATTGGTGGCGGTGCCGCCGCGGACAGTGTAGCCGCTAAAAGGCTGTCCGGCGTAGGTAGCCGTCAACTTGGGCCCCTGTGCCTTGCCGTTGTAAGTAAATTGGGTTTGGCTCAGGCGCACCACCACATTGCCCATATTAGGCAGCAGCGGCTCATAGCTGCGGGCGGCCACCCGGTCCACATAGTTGCGGGTCAAGTCCGCGTCTGCATACACGCCGTCGTCCAGCCGGTGCTCGTGGTAGTCGCTGTCCATCGCCTGCAAATCCGTGTAATTCTTTAAGAAGAAGTTGTAGACGATATTGCCTTCATGGTAGGTATCGTCCCAAGTGCAGTCCACATAATAGTATTTGCCGCCCACCTGTACCAAGTTCCAGGCGTGGCAGCCCTCGTGCGGATCCGAGTACACAAAGCGCACCGACAATCCCAACTCCCGACACAGCCGGTAGTACGCCAGCGCATACCCCTGGCACACGCAACGACCCACATACAAGCACCCATAGGCAGAGAAATCATAGTCGTCGTAGCGGCTGTCCATCTCCATATCATAGACCGTAGCACGACACACATCGTCGTGCACCTTCTTCGCCAGGTCATAATCGCTCATTTTGTTTCGGTCTACCCGGCGCACATACTTCTGCACATACCGATCCACCCACTGCTCCTCCGCGGCGGTGGTGTAATAACCCAAGCCGTAATAGATCACCCGGTAGTAATAGACCCCGTTTTTGCTGCCGTCCGCATACAACACACCGCTAACGGTGCCCAGCTGCCAGCGCAGATAGTCCCCATCCCGAGCAGAAACGGAGTTCCGCTGGGAGGTGGCGTCGTTAAGCAGGCCAAGAAACAGCTCCTCACGCGCTTGTGTGGCGCTGTTACTCCTGCCGGTCAACCCCCGCCGATCGGTGGCCAAGCGCAGCACCACCTGGTCGCTGCGCTTTACCATCTGGTCCCGCAGTTGGCGGCTCAGATCGGTTTGGCTGCCGTAGTAGGTGTTGCCGTTGACCTTGTAATTCTTCTCTAATTTATCCCGGAATTGCAGCTCCATCTTGGCGCTGCTGCCCAGGCGAAAACCGTAAGTGCTGTGAAACGCCGCCTTTTCAGGTTGGGCGGCAAAGCACTCTGCCGGCAGCGCGCCCAGCGTGCCAGTCAGCAGAGCCAGCGCCAGCAAAAAACTGGTGAGGGCAGAAAATCTCTTTTTTGCCTTTCTTCTCTTCTCCATTTCTTTCTCCTTTTATCGGGCGCAGCGGGCGATCTGCTGGGCGGTCTGTTCCACCGTGTTATTGTCGCACTTAATCACTGCATCTGCATACCGGCGATACAGGGGCAGCCGCTCCTTGTACATATCCTGCAAGGTGTAGCCCGCTTGCAGTACCACGCCTCGACTGTCCAAATTCTGAATACGGCGGCACATGGTCTCATACTCCAGATGCAGATAAATCACCTTGCCCATGCGGCGCAGGTGCTCCATGGCCGCCGGGGAATACACCACGGAGCCGCCGGTGGCGATCACCGTACCGGCAATATCCAGGGACAAAACGGCCTCCTCCTCTGCCCGGGCAAAGTAGTCCAGCCCTTTTTCGTCAATGATCTGTTGCAGGCGCTGACCCTCCCGATTTTGGATCAGCAGGTCCGTGTCAAAAAAATTCTTCAGCAGCAGCTTGGCTGCCACCACCCCGCAGGTGGATTTGCCGCTGCCGGGCATACCGATCAATATGATATTGCCGCTGTTTGCTTGCATTTTCTCGTCCTCAATTCTTCACTTTTTGGCAGCCACACCTACGCGGCGGCAAGTACCGTCTGCCAGGGGACACCTCTCGCACTTAGGGCTGCGGGCCGGGCAAATATCCCGCCCAAACAGCACAATGCGGTGGCAAAAATCCGACCCCATATCCGGGGGAATGATCTTCTTTAAGGCAAATTCGATCTGCTTGGGATCTTTCGTTGCCACCAGCCCCAGCCGATTGGCAATGCGGATCATGTGGGTGTCTACCACCACACTCTCCTTGCCGTACACATCACCCACGATCAGGTTGGCGGTTTTGCGTCCCACCCCGGGCAGGGTCAGCAGATCCTCAATGGTGTCCGGCACCCGACCATCGTAGTCGTCCCGTACTTTGCGTGCCATTTCTATAATATTCTCCGCCTTGGTCTTGTAAAACCCGCAGGAGTAAATCAGTCGCTCTATATCCGCCACATCGGCGTTGCAGTAGTCCTCTAATGTGGGGTACTTGGCAAACAGCGCCGGGGTCACCTGGTTCACCCGGGCATCCGTACACTGGGCAGACAGGCGCACCGCCACCAGCAGTTCAAAGGCGTTGCCGGAGAACAGAGAGCATCTGGCGTCCGGATACAGCTGCTCCAAGGCAGCCGCCACCCGCAAAAATCGTTCTTTCTTGGTCATATTTACAGTTTCCTCTTCTTCACCCGCTCCCAGTAGGCACGGGCGGCCTGCTCGGTCTTGTTGTCGCCAAAATGATAATACTGCGTACCCTTAAGCACATCCGGCAGGTACTGCTGCTCCACCCAGTGATTTTCATATTCATGGGGGTATTTGTAAAACTGCCCTTTCACCTTGGCGTCTGCACCGTCGTAGTGCTTGTTTTGCAGTCGGCGGGGAATGGGCGAGTAATTGCCCCGCTGCACATCCGCCATAGCCGCGTTAATGGCGTCATGGGCGGTATTGCTCTTGGGACTGGTGGCCACCAGCACCACCGCGTCCGCCAGGGGCAGCCGTGCCTCCGGCAGACCCAGCATTTGGGCCGCGTCCACCGCCGCTTTAACAATGGGAATGATCTGGGGATACGCCAGCCCCACATCCTCACAGGCGCAGACCATCAGCCGCCGACAGGCGGAGGGCAGGTCCCCCGCCTCCAGCAGCCGCGCCAAATAATGGAGTGCAGCGTCCGGGTCCGAGCCCCGCATAGATTTTTGGTAGGCAGAAATAATATCGTAATGCTCATCGCCCAGCCGATCATAGCGGGCGCCGCTTTTTTGGGTCAGCTGATCCACCAGCTCTGGGGTGATCCGCTTTTTACCGTCCGTCTCCTGGGCGGCAAAATAGCAGTTTTCCACCGCGCCCAGGGACTTGCGCACATCACCGCCGCCCCGCTCTGCCAGGGTGCGAGCCACACCGTCCGCCAACTCTGCCGGGGTGCCGTTCTCCTCCTCCAGCAAACGGAAGCCCCGCTCCACCGCGGGCACCACATCTGCCGGGGTGACGGATTTGAACTCAAACACCGTGCACCGGCTGAGCACTGCCGGATAAATATAAAAATACGGGTTCTCCGTAGTGCTGGCGATCAGGGTGATCTTGCCGTTTTCTATGTATTCCAGCAGGGACTGCTGCTGGCGTTTGTTAAAATACTGGATCTCATCCAAATACAGTAATATGCCGTTAGGCGCGGACAGGGTGTCCAGCTCTGCCACCAGTGCCCGAATATCCGCCGTAGAGGCGTTGGTGCCGTTAAGCCGCCGCAAGGCGCGATCCGTGCGCTTGGCAATAATGGACGCCACCGTGGTCTTACCCACCCCCGGCGGGCCGTAAAAAATTAAATTTGGAATATCGCCGCTCTCGATCAGCTGCCGCAGAGCCTTGCCGGGGCCCAGCAAGTGCTGCTGGCCCACCACCTGCTCCAGGCTTTCCGGGCGGATACGGTCTGCCAGGGGATTGGTCATACCGGTTTCTCCTTCTCTTGCTTAGAATACACACAGCCGCAGAAGTTTTGGCGATACAGGCCGTACTCCCGGGACAGCGCAATGGAGCGCTTGTACCGCTCCTGCTTCTTAAAATCCGAGGGCAACCAGGCCACCCCGTACTGCTCCCCTACGCTCTGCCCAATGGCATTGATCTTTTGGGTGTCCTTTAAGGGGCTGATGCTTAGGGTGGTGCAAAAATAGTCAAAGCCCATTTCCTTGGCCAGCGCCGCCGTCTTTTCCAGTCGTTGGCGATAGCAGCGCATACAGCGGGCGCCCCCCTCCGGGCAGTCCTCATACCCCTTGGCAACAGCCGCAAAGGCCGCCGGTTCGTAGTCCCCGGCGATCAGCTGCACCGGGTGCACTGCCGGCTGGTGCGCGATCAGCCGCCGCTGCTCCGCCAAGCGCTTTTGGAACTCTCCCTCCGGGGCAATATTCGGATTATAATAAAAGACCGTGATCTGAAAATACTGCGACAGCCACTCCAGCGTGGCGCTGGAACAGGGGGCGCAGCAGCTATGCAGCAGCAGGGTGGGTACTCGCCCTGCCGCCGTTTGCTGCCGGATCACGGCCATACACATACGATCGTAATTGATTTTGTTCATGTTATTTGCTCAAATAGTAAGTGGGGTTCACCCGTGTGCCATTCAACCGAATTTCAAAATGGCTGTGGGGCCCGGTGGAATTGCCGGTAGAACCGCTCTTGGCGATCTGCTGACCCTTCTTCACCGTTTGGCCGGTGCCCACTAAAATAGACGAATTGTGGGCGTACAGGGTCACCACGCTGCGGCCGTGGCTGTCTGTGCCGTGATAGATCATCACATAGTAGCCGTAGCTGTAATCCAGCCGCTTGACGGTAATCACCACCCCGGACTGGGCGGCCACAACCTTGGAGCCTACGCCGCAAGGAAAGTCCAGCCCACCGTGGTACTTGCCGCTGGAGTAATTGGGGAACCCGGCGCTGACAGTATAGTGCCCGGGCACCGGATAAGTCATATTCAGCGCCGCGTCCGAGTGACTGTAAACCCCTTGGGCCTTGCCCCCGGCGGTGTTGTTCTTAGAGGTGGTGTGCTCCTTGTCCTTTTTGGACAGGGTGGTCACCTCGTCTGCGTTCTTCAAACCGCTGATCAGGGCGTCGATCTCGCTTTCCACCTGCTGCTGCAGCTTTTCGTCCTCGTTACGGTACTCGGTGTACATTCGGTTCTGCGCTGTCAGCTGCGCCAAGAGTGCGTCGCTCTCCGCCCGATCCTGGGCCAGGGTCACCTTGCTGGCGGCAATGCCCTCCTGGTCCCGCTCAATGGCGGCCTGCTTGGCTTTTAAGGTTTTGTTTTTTTCGTCCAGATCTTTTTTGACCTTTTGGTACTGCGCTTTTTGCTGGTTCAGACCGTTTTGCTTGGAACAGATCTCCTCCATCTTGCCATTGACCTCTTGCAGCAGCTCCGTGTCGCTCTTGGACACGGCCTTGATCATCTCGTACCGGGTAAGGAAGCCGGAAATATCCTTGCACCCCAGCAGCGCGGTGATAATGCTGTACTCACCGCTTATGTACATCACCCGCAGCCGGTAGCAATAGGCCTGATAGGTGGCCTCAAACCGGTCGTTGAGCTTGTTCAGTTCCTTTTGGCCGGCGTCCACTTCCTTTTGCAGGGCGTCCAGCTGCTTTTTGTTGGCAGCAATCTGGGGCTTTAGCGTGTCAATGGCCTTTTGGCTCTCGTCCACCTGGGCTTGCAGCACCGTCAGTCGGTCGTTCATGGCGCCGATTTTTTGATCTAAAGTGTCCACATAATCCTGGGTCACCTTGGAGCTTTTGCCCAGCTCCGCCAGCTTCTTTTCGCTTTCTTCTATGCTTTTTTGCAGCTCTTTTTGCTGCTGCTCCAGGCTCTTTTTGGCCTGATCCTTTTTGGCGTTCTCCGCCGCCTTGTCCGTGGTGGTCTCCGCCGCCGTGGTACTCTCCGCGGTCTCCGCACCCCAGGCGCTGCCCCCGGGCAGGGCGCACAATAGAGCGCACGCCAGCACCAACGCCAGGAGCTTTTGGCTGTATTTTTTCATATTCTGTTCCATCTCCTTGACGCATTAGGGCAAATAAATTTCCGGGTTCACGCAGTCGTTATACGACGCGGTGGGGGTGCGCACTTCAAAGTGGCAGTGCGGGCCGGTGGAGTTACCGGTGGAGCCGCTGTAAGCAATCAGCTGGCCACGGTGCACATGTGTGCCGGCAGATACCACTCGCCGACTGTTGTGGGCGTACAGGGTATACACCGAATTGCCGACGCTGTCCGTCTTGTCGTGGGCGATCACAATGTAGCGCCCATAGCTGCGGTAACTGCCGTCGCTGTTCGTCAGATCGGCAGACACGATTACCGTGCCGCTCTCTGCCGCCACAACGCGGGAGCCGCTAGCGCATGCAAAATCGCAGCCGGAGTGTCCGGCGTAGCCATGGAACGCGGTGGTAATGCGGGTTTGGCTGGGCACCGGATAGGTTAGGCGCAGCCGCTTGCTCTCCGTGGTGGTGTGCTTCTTTGTGGTGGAAGCAGTCGTGCCTGCGCTCTCGCCGTGCTTTGTCGTGGTATGCTTCTTTGTTGTGGTCGTTGTTGTGGTTGTGGTGGTTGTATATTTCTTTGCCGCTTCTGCAATTTGGCGGTCGATCTCATCCAGATCGTTTTGGGTCACATCCCGGTACTCGGTATAGGCCTTGGTCTTATCCGTCAACTGCTTGAGCAGCCGGTTGGCCTCTGTCTGCTGGTCGGTAAGCACCTGCCGCCGGGTGGTCAGATCTTTCTGATCCGCCTGCAAGGTGGTCACCGTCTGTTCCAGCTCCGTTTGGCTGGCGGCCAATGCCGTCTTTTTGGTTTGCAGGTCTTTTTGCCGGGTGGTCAAATCCGTTTTGGCCTGTTCCAGCCGGGTGCCCTCTGTCTGTACGGACCGGAGCAGCGCCGTGTCCTGCTTAGCAACCCTTGCCACCATCTCGTAGCGGGTGAGCAGCTGGCCAATGTCCGTGCTGCCCAGCAGGAACGCCAGCACATTGGTCTCGCCGCTGATATACATGGCCCGCAGCCGCTGGCAGTAGCGCTGATAGTTCTGCTGAAACTGGGCGTCCAGCACAGTGATCTGCTGCTTGGTGTCTGTAATCTGCTGCTGCAGCGCCGCCTGATCCTGCCGATTCTTCTTCTGCTGCTTTTGCAGCACGGTAATGCGGTTCTCCGCCGTGTCCACCTTTTGCTCCGTCAGCTTTAACTGGCTGCGCAGGTAGCCGATCTTCTGATCCAGGGCGTCCAGGTACGCCTGGGTGTCCTTGCTTTGCTTGCCCAGGGTCTCCAAGGTTTTTTCCGTTTGGCGCAGCTTCATTTCCAAGTAGGATTGCTGTTCCTCCGGCGTCATTTGGCTGTTGAGCCCGGTGTCCGCTGCCGGCACAGCCGCCGGGGTGGAAAACACAGCAGGTAAAAACAGACAGAAAGCCAGCAAAACAGCCAAAACTTGTTTTCCATGTCTTTGCCGCTTCACTGGCTTCACTTCCTTTGTGGTCTATTCTTGTTGTATGGTACGGCGGCAGCCCACGGTGGGGCACCGTCGCCGTTTCTATTTACAGATAATTCAGCGGGTTCACGCGGGAGCCGTTGACGCGCACTTCAAAGTGGCAGTGCGGGCCGGTGGAGTTGCCGGTGGAGCCGCTCTTGGCCACCACCTGACCGGCGCTGACCTTATCGCCCACGCTCACCAAAATTTGGCTGTTATGGGCATACAGGGTGGACAGGCCGTCCCCGTGGTCAATGATCAAATACCGACCGTAGCTGTAGTTCAGGTACTTAACCAAAATCACCGTACCGCTGGCGGCTGCATACACATTGGAGCCGGTGGATACCGGGAAGTCAATGCCCCCGTGGTAACGACCGCTGGAGTAGTTGGGATACCCGGCAGAAATGGAGCGGCTGTCCGTAGGATAGCGCAACCGACCGTTGCCGGAGCCGTGAGAACCGCTGATGCTGCCGGAGCCGTGAGAACCGGCGGCGGCAATGGCGGCGCTGATATCATCTTGCACCTGCTGCAACTGCTTTTGATCCGTCTCAATGGCTTCCTGATACTCGGAGGTCTGCTTGGAGAGCTTGCGCATTTGGGCATTGCACTCTGCGGCCTCGCTGTCCAGATCCGCCTTGGTGGAAGAAATATCGTTAATATTCTTCTGGAGGGCAGCTTTGTCCGTCTCCAGGCTCTTTTTGTCCGCGTTCAGCTGGTTGCGTTTTTCCTCCAGCTTCTGCTTTTGCGCCTCGATCTCCTCCATCTTCTTCATCAGGCTGTCCAAGGTGGCACTGTCCTGCTGAGAGACGGACTTGATCATCTCCGACCGAGTCAAAAGGCTGGACAGGTCAGAGCAGGTGAGCAGCACTTCCAGAGTGGAGGCACTGCCGCTGATATACATAGCCCGCAGCCGCTGACAATACTCGGCGTATGTAGCGTCAAATTCCTTTTGCTTTTGGTCAATTTGACGCTGGGTCTCCTCAATATCCGCAGCGGTTTTTTCAATCTTCGCCTGGGTGGCGTCAATCTCCGATTGCAGGGCGGACTTGTCGATCTCCAAATTGGAGATCTTGTCCTGCAACAGGCTTATTTTTTCCTGCAGGGTGTTGATATATTCCTGCGTATCTTTCTTTTGTTTGGACAAGCTGTTCAGCTTGCTTTGGGTGCTGTTGATTCGGGACTGAATTTTGCTTTTTTCGCTCTCCAGCTCCGAGCGGGACTTAGCCTCTGCCACAAAGGCGGAGCTTACCCCGGCGGTCAGCACCAACACAAGACTGCAAAGCAGGCAAAACAGCCGCCGCAACCAAATTTTGGATTTAGACTGCACTAATCTCACTACCTTCCTTATTCAGGTACTTGCGCATGGTGATCATGGAGCCGCCCACACCGCTAATAATACCGATGGCAACAAAGATGCCCAGCATTTGCAGCGCATAGGGGGCAAAGGGCAGCGCAGACAGGGACAGGCTTTTAAGTAGGCCGCTGAACTGGCGCACTGCCAGCTCGTACAGACCCCATACCAGCCCCAGCGACACAGCGCCGGACACGATACCAAGGATCATACCCTCTACCACGAAGGGCAGGCGCACAAAGCTATTGGTGGCGCCCACGCTCTTCATAATGCTGATCTCCAACCGGCGGGAATACACCGTCAACTTAATGGTGTTGGAGATAATGAACAGAGAAATGGCAAACAGCACAGCGATAATCACAATAGAGATCACCGTAATGCCCTGCCGAATGGACACCAGCTTTTGCGCCAGGTCCTTGTTCTCTCGAATGGTGTCTACATTTTGCAGCCCCTTTAGCCCTTTGACCGTTTGGTCAAACTTGCCAAGATCGGCCACCGTCACCTTATAGGCGTTGGGCAGCGGAATATCCGAACTGATCTGGGTAAAGAACTTTGCCTGGGCGTCCTCCATGGTTTCCAGCTGCTGTGCCCACGCCTTTTCCTTGGGCACATACTCCAGCTCCTTCACATTGCCCAGGGCCTTAATTTCCTGACCCATGGTGTCAATGGCGGCCTGGTTCGCATCGTCCTTAATATAGACCATGATCACATTCTCCTCCTCAATGCGGGAGAGCAGGGAGTCCATATTCAAAAAAATCATAGATGCAGAGCCGATGAGCACCAAACAGCTCATTAATACGCAAATGGACGCGATGGACATCATCCGATTGGTCCAGGTGTTGCGAAAGCCCTCTTTAATTAAATATCTTAAACTTGCGCCGGTCATTCTGCCGCACCTCCGTTCTCATCCTCCGGGGTGGCCGCTGCCTGCGCCGGGGTCTCGTCCGCCAGGGACTCTAAGTTGTCAAACACATCCTCGTCCGTCCGGGCGTCTGCCGTCTTGGACAGGTCTATGGAAGTGCCCTCTTCGTAAAAGAACATATCTGTTTCTTTGCGGGGCTCGCTGCTCTCAAACCGGGCGTGGGTGGGATCCGGGGTGTCAGAGACCACTTCGCCGTTCTTGATCACGATTACCCGCCGCTGGAAAGAGCGCACCAGATCGTGTTCATGGGTCACCATGATCACGGTGGTGCCGGCGTTGTTAATCTTGGTGAGCAGCTCCACGATCTCGTGGCTCATCTCCGGGTCCACATTGCCGGTAGGCTCGTCCGCGATGATGACCTTGGGATTGTTCACCAACGCGCGCGCCAGGGACACACGCTGCTGCTCGCCGCCGGACAACTCATTGGGCATGGAGCGAGCTTTTTGGCTCAGCCCCACCAGTTGAAGGATATAGGGCACCCGCTTGCGAATGTCCTTCTCCTTAGCGCCAATCACCCGCATGGCAAAGGCCACATTGTCATACACCGTCATCTTGGGGATCAGGCGGAAGTCCTGGAACACAATACCCATGGTGCGGCGGTAATAGGGCACCTGCCGCTTCTTCAAAGTGGCGGAGGAATACTCGTTAAAGATCACCTCGCCCTCCGTGGGCTTTTCCTCGTGCATAATGAGCTTCAAAAAGGTGGACTTGCCGGCGCCGGAGGAGCCAACCACAAACACGAACTCGCCGTCCTCAATCTTAATATTCACATGATTGAGGGCGTGGGTGTCCGTAGAGTCGTACACCTTTGATACATTTCTGAATTCAATCACAATTTTTACCTCTTTTAACTTGGCGCCGAAGGCTAAGGGTAACACTACGGCACTATATAGTTAATTATAATATATAGCAATTCAAGGGATAAATCAACCCCTTACTTGTTATTATTTTGTAAAAGATGTGACAGAATTGTTAAAATTTGGGCGAAACACACCGATCCGATCCACCAATATCGGCCCGCTTTTGTCCAAACAAAAAAAGCGGCACCAAAAGGTGCCGCAAATGCCGTTAATATTTTATGGGACTGGAATCCAGATACTTATTGACCATCAGCGCCACTTTGAACACAATGGCGTCGTCAAACTCCCGCAGATCCAAACCGGTGAGCTTTTTGATTTTCTCCAGCCGGTACACCAATGTATTTCGGTGGACAAACAGCTTTCTGGAAGTCTCAGACACATTCAGGTTGTTCTCAAAGAACTTTTGAATGGTAAAGAGGGTTTCCTGATCCAGACTGTCAATGGAGCCCCGCTTGAACACCTCTTTCAGGAACATATCGCACAGGGTGGTGGGCAGCTGGTAGATCAGCCGGGCAATACCCAAATTCTCGTAGCTGATAATGGACTTCTCCGTGTCAAACACCTTGCCCACTTCCAGCGCAACCTGGGCCTCCTTAAAGGAATGGGCCAGGTCCTTAATGCCGGTAACCCGCGTGCCGATACCCACAACGGCGTTGCAGTAGAACTCGGTGGAAAGGGTGTCGCAAATGGAGCGAGCCAGCTTTTCCAAATCCTTGCTGTCCACATTGGGGCGCACTTCCTTCACCAAGGCAATGTCCTTCTCGTTAATGTCAATAACCAGATCCTTGGTCTTGTCCGGGAAAAAGTTTTGAATCACATCATAGACGGACACATCCGTATCCTGCGTCACTCGAATGAGAAAGACCACGCGAGAAGCGTCATTATTGAAATGCAGCTCCCGGGATTTGATATAAATATCGCCGGGCAGGATATTGTCCAGGATCACATTCTTTACAAAATTGGAACGATCGAATTTCTCGTCGTTATTCTGCTTGATTTGGTCCAGCGACACGGCGATAATGTCCGCATAATGCTTGCTCATATCGTCCGTACCGTCCACAAATACCGCATAATCCGGGTGCACGGAGTTACCAAAGGCCTTATATGTGCAGTTATCCACACAGATTTGTGCCCCGCTGAACACGCCGGCAGAGATAATGCCCTTGCGTGCCTCGCCGATCTGGCCCAGCTCACTGCAAGCGATCACGGTACCGCTCTCGTCCACCACACCGATGGTACGGTCCAGCACCTCACGCATTTGGTTTATAATGCCTTGAAACAGTCTGTTGGGCATCAGGATCCAACCCCTTTGTCAATTCTTTATCAAATAAAAGGGATAAAATTGCACAAATTCAATCACCCTTTATTGGTCATATTATACAATGCCTTTAATCAAATTGCAACCTTTCGACAAAAATTTTTATTATTTTTTGTGCGACTTGCATAAACGGCCGACTTTTTCACACCAAAACCACAATATGTTGTTGCCGCGCAGTTCTTAACACCTATTGTACGGTGTCTTTTGCCAACAGCGCCACCTCCGCCGGGGTCAATGCCCGACAGTCCCCCGGTGCCAGCGTTGGATCCAGTTCCAACGCGCCCATGGCGGTGCGGTGCAGGGCAGTGACGGTGCAGCCCACCCGGGCAAACATGCGCTTGACCTGATGATAAATACCCTGCCGCAGCACCACCTGCGCCCGGGGCGGATCGGCAGATAAAATCGTCAGCTGCGCCGGCTGCAGTACCTTGCCGTCCATCTCCATCCCCCCGGCAAAGGCCGCGGCAGCCGTAGGGGGCACCGGTTTGTCCAGGGTGGCGATATAGGTCTTTGGAATATGGCTGCGGGGGCTGAGAATGCGGTGGGCAAAGGCGCCGTCGTCTGTCAGCAACACAAAGCCGGTGGTGTCCTTATCCAGCCGCCCGGCGGGGAACAGCCCTTTGCGCCTCAGTGCCGAAGGCACCAAATCCAGTACCGTCGGCTCCCCCTTGCTGTCCGTAGCAGAGAGCACCCCTGTGGGTTTGTTGAGCATCAAATACACAAAAGCCCGGCAGGCAATGGGTTCGCCTGCCAGGCAAATCTCTTGGGTGTCCGGGTCTGCCTGCTGCCCGGCGCGAGCCACTACGCCGTCCACAGTCACCTGCCCCTTTTGCAACAGCGTTTTGACCCGGCTGCGAGGCTCATTCAACTCTCGGGCCAGTATTTTTTCGATCCGTTCGCTCATTTGCGTTTTTCCAATCCCAGCATAAAGCCGTCCTTGGCAGAGGTGTTGCACAGATCTGCACCGATCACTCTGCCATTACTGACCAACAGATCCGCCACGATGCCTTGGTCGTAGCCGGTATAGTTGGTGATCTCATATGTATATAGCTGTACCTGCTTGCCCTTATAAGGGGTCAGGTCGTAGCCCTGCTGCTGTTGCAGGGCGTTGTACTCGGTATAGACCGCGTCCCAGTTGCGAGGCACGGTAATGGTCTTTTGGTTGCTGTCGCCGACTTGCCAACCCATATCGGTCAGCAGCCGGGCACCTGCCTGCACATCCGCACAGGTCAGTCCTGCAGACTCTGCCGCAGAAGGCGCCGCGTCCCCAGTCTTGACATGATTGGCCAAAAAGGTGAGCAGCACCACCAGCACCCCGGCGGCCACTAAAATCAGGCCGAACACCGTCTTAGGGTTCAGCTTTACCGTCATCACTTTCATACTCTACCACCTCATAACAAAGTATGCGGCGGCAGGGCAAATTAGGACTGTTCTGTTAAATAAAATAGGGGCGCAGTTCTTCCAGAAGTGCCGGGTCGGCCAGCACTTGCAGGCGGGTACCTACCGGAGTGTAATCCTCTGCCAGCACCTTACCCTCCCGGTGAAGCCGATCCGTCAGATCGCCCCGATCAAAGGGAATACAAAGTGCCGCTCTCGCCCACTGCCCTGGCAGCAACCGGTCAATCTCAGCCAGCAACTGTGGCAGTCCTTCGCCGGTGCGGGCGCTGATTCGCACGCTGGTGCCCAGCAGCGGAAAGCGCTCTTCCTCCGGTACCCGGTCGCATTTGTTTAGCACATGAAGCAGAGGCTTGCCCCCGCAGCCCAGGCTGTCCAGCACCTGGGCAGTCACCTGCATTTGGCTGTTGCAGGCCGGGTCGGAAGCATCGCACACATCCAGAATTACATCTGCCCAGGCTGCCTCTGCCAAAGTAGAGCGAAAGGCGTCCACCAACTCATGGGGCAACCGCTGCACCAGTCCCACCGTATCCACCAGCATCACTTGACGACCGGAGGGCAGCACCAGCCGCCGGGCGGTGGGGTCCAAGGTGGCAAACAGTTGGTCTGCTACCAGCACGCCCGCATCCGTTAAAGCATTCATCAAAGTGGACTTACCCGCATTGGTATAGCCCACCAGCGCTACCGTCAGCGCCCGGTTCTTTTGGCGACGCAGATGCATCCGCTCCCGCCGCTCCTGCACGATCTTTAACTCCCGCTGCAAGGCAGTAATCCGGCGGCGAATATGGCGCCGGTCGCTTTCCAGCTTGCTTTCGCCGGGGCCGCGGGTGCCGATACCGCCGCCCAATCGAGACAAAGAATTGCCCTGCCCGCCCAACCGGGGCAGCCGGTATTGCAGCTGGGCAAGCTCCACTTGCAGCTTGCCCTCGCTGCTCCGTGCCCGGGCGGCAAAAATATCCAAAATCAATGCGGTACGGTCGATGACAGCCGTGCCCAGTGCCCGCTCCAAATTACGAGCCTGCACCGGGGTCAGGCTGCCGTCCGCCACCGTTAAATCCACTTCGTTTTGCTTACAGAAATCCGCCAGGCTTTCCACCAGCCCGCTGCCGATGTAGGTCGCGCCCTCCGGCGCCGGGCGCTTTTGCACCGTGTGACCCACTACCAGGCCGCCGGCGGTATCCGTCAGCCGCTCCAGCTCCGCCATAGAGGCCTCTGCGTCATAATCGCCGCAGTCCAGACCGATCAGCAGCACCCGCTCCGGGGCGGCTGCGTCTGTTTTTGTCCACTGGTACGCCACGGTTACTTACTCTCCTTGTCCACCAAGGTACGCAGCACGGAGCCGGCAATGGGACCGGCCGTCTGGGAGCCGGAGCCGCCGTGCTCCACCACTACCACAAAGGCATACGGGTGGTCCGCGTCGTCCATAAAGCCCACAAACCAGGCGGTGTTGTGGTCCGTGTCCTTGTCCACCTCAGCCGTACCGCTCTTGGCGCACAGGTGCAAACCCTTGTAATTATACTCGCCGTACTGGGCTTTTACATTATTGCGCATCAGCTTTTTCAGCTGAGCGGCGGTCTCCGTGCTCAGCAGCTGGGTCTCGTTCTTGGTAATATTCAAATTCAGCGCCTTGCCCGCCTGGGTGGCCAGAGAATTCACCTCGTTAAAGGACACCGCCTTGCCGTCGTTGGCAATGGCCGCCATATAGCGCAGCATGGCAATGGGGGGCAGCAGCGTATCGCCCTGACCGATGCCCGTCCAGCCCACATAATCGTCCGGGTCGCTCTTTTCCAGGAAAAAGCGTCCCTGCTCGGAATTCAGCTTGTTGCTGACGGTCACCCGGCTGGTCAGCCCCAAGGTCTCTACGGTGCTTGCCAGCTTCTCCGGCCCCAGTTCAATGGCGATCTGCGCAAAAGTGGCGTTGCAGCTCTTGGCCAGCGCCTGCTTAAAGGTCAGGCGGCCGTGCACGCCGTTGCAGCGGATGGGCTCGCCCTTACCCGGGTCATACTCCCCGGTACATTCCCAGGTGCGGTCCATCAAGTCCGGAATATTCTCAATGGCACAGGCGGCGGTCACCAGCTTAAAAGTGGAACCGGGGGTATAAAGCCCGGTCATCAGCCGGTTAATATACACGCCCTCATAGGCAGAATTGGTGTTCAGGTCCGACGGCTCGTCCTCCATGTCATAAGAGGGGGTGGACACAGCGCACACAATGTCACCGGTTTTGTAATTGACCACGCCCACGGTGCCCGCCTTGTAGTCGCTGAGCAGACTGTACGCCTTGGCGCACACCTGGCTGTCTATGGTCAGCTGCATATTGTTGCCCTTGCCGTAGCGCTCAATGGAATACACGCCGAACAGCAGATTATAACCGGTTAAATCGGCCTTGTACACGGACTGAATACCGGAGGAGATAAAGCCCTTGGTGTCGCCCACCGTGTGCAGGGTGGCCTTGCGCACCGTAGAGTCTTCAGCATACACCCGCTTGCCGTCCTTGGTCTCTGCCAACACCGCGCCGTCCGCAGACTTGATGGTGCCGGCGCCGATCAAATCGCCGTTTTTGTAAATATGGGTATTGTAGGTTTTCATCACCCAGGTGTCGCCGTTCTCCACCAGGCTGTAAGTCATAAAGCCCAGCCCAAAGAGAAAGGCAACTGCCAGGATCCACAGGAAAATGCCCCGCTTGGTAATCATCTTCATTTCTTGCGCACACCTCCCAGATAGTTGTATGTCCGCACATCGGAGGCCTTAATAAAGGCCAGCACTGCCCAGCAGGAGATCATGGAAGAACCGCCCTGGCTCACAAAGGGCAGGGTCACACCGGTAAGCGGCAGCACATCGGTAATGCCAAAGATATTCAGCGCCGTTTGGAACAGCAGCAGGCCCGCTGCCGCCACGGCGGCGATGGAGTAGAAAGTGGAGCGGGCGGCAATGCTGTTTACCAGTGCAGACACGGCGATAGCCACAAAGGACAGCACCAGCAGCAGCCCAAAAAGAAAGCCCCATTCCTCGCAGATCACACCAAAGATCAGGTCTGTGGTCCGCGCCCACACACCGCGGGTGGTGCCGGCGCCGATGCCCAGTCCCAGCAGTCCGCCGGAGGCCAGGCCCACCAGTACCCGGGTCTGCTGATACCCGCTGTCGTTATAATGCTCCCACACATGGCGGTACACGGAGAAACGGGCGGTCACATAGGATTTGTACTTAATAACGATAAACCCGCCCATAGCCGCAGAGGCCAAGGCCAGAAAAATGGTCTTAATATCACCGGAGTTCATAAAGGCGATAATGAGAAAGGTTACAAAAAAGATCAGCGCCGTACCAAAGTCCTTAATGACGATCAGCGCCCCCACGCACACCAGCGAAAAGGCAATAAAGGCATACAGGTTCTTAGAGGTCTGAATTTTTTCCAGCGTGGCAGCGCCTACAAAGATAAAGGCAACCTTTACAAATTCCGAGGGCTGGAAAGTCACACCGAATATGGTAATCCAGTTGCGGGCGCCGTGGGTCACCTTGGCAATGGCAATGTTGACGATCAGCAGCAAAATAGCCGCCACCGCCACCGGCAGGCGCAGGCGCATACACAGGTCCACATCACCCATCAGGAACACCAGCACAATAAAGCCGATGACCCCGGCGATCAGCATCAGCAGCTGCTTAAAGGCGTCGTCCGGCTTAATGCTGCCGATGACGGTAATGCCCACCCCGGATAGGAAAAAGGCAATGAATTCCAACTCAAAATTCCGCCGGTGCATGACAAAGTAAAACACGCTCACATACAGCCACTCCAGCACGATCAGCACCAGCGTGCACAGCAGTACCTTGACTTCAAAGGTGCCGGTGCCGCCGGCGGCCGCCGTGCCGCTGAGTAGCTGAAACACGCTAAGCACCATTAAAAGGGCAAAGTTGTTAATGGGTTTAATACGGGGCAGCTTCTTTTGCTTGGTGGCTGCCGTTTTCTTTTTTGGCATAGGGCTGCTCCTTTCTTATTTTTCGTAAAACAGAAACACCTTGTCCCCAAAGGTGAGCATATCTTCGTCAAAAATCAGCTGGGGCTGCGTAATAAACCGACCGTTGAGCTTGGTGCCGTTGTGGCTGTCCAGGTCATACACCGCCCATCCCTTGGAGGTGCGGCGCAGCCGTGCGTGGTGGGCACTGACCGTGGGGCTGAGCAGCTGAATATCCGCGTCCTCGCCTCGACCGATGAGCACATCCTGCTTTTTGATATAGACCGGGCGGTGGGTCTCTGCGTCCACCAATACGCCATAGGCCACCGTTTGACCCCGGTTCTGCCGGGCGGCGGTGCGCATTTGACTGCGGTCGTCGGTAGAGATGGCTTCCTTACACAGGAATTGCAGCGGGATGGTGCCGATCATCAAAATATCCCCGTCCGCCAGCGGTGCCCGCTGGTCCACCGGCACGCCGTTCACCTGCACGCCGTTCTTGGAGAAGGTGTCCGTTACCATCCAGCCGTCCTTTTTCTTGGCGATCACCGCGTGAAAGCGGCTGACGCTGGGCAAAGGCAGCACCACATCGTTGGCCTTACTCTTGCCGATAGAGGTCTCCCAGTGGGTAATATCCATTACGGAGCCGTTATTTTGGTCCACCAGCTGGGCCATCTTGTGCACCCGTGGGCGATTGCGAAACAGAGAGATCACGCACACCGCCAGGATCAGCAGCGCCAGCACCGGCAGCACATACCGCAGCACGCCGGTCAAGAATTGTAAAATCGTATCCATAGGTTCAACATCCTTTTTATCTGCATTTCAAAAGGCAAATTATACTTCTTATTATTAACAGAATACTGATAAAGGGAGAAAAAGTCAAGAAGTATTGCAATTCCCGCCCCTTTCGTTTATACTGAAAATGGAAAAATTGGGCGGCATTTTCGCCCGGCAAGGAGCATTTGTTATGATTGAAAAGACTGTCTTTGGCCATCTGCCCTCCGGGGAGCAAGTGGACCTGTATACCATCACCAACAGCCGGGGCGCCAGCGTATCGCTGCAAACCCTGGGCGCCGGGATCGTGCGCCTGTATATGCCGGACAGGAACGGCAATTTGGGCGATGTGGTGCTGGGCTTTGACGACCCGGCTCTTTATACAGACCCGGACCTGGGCTACCAGGGGCTGGTGGTGGGTCGCTGGGCCAACCGTATTCGCGGCGCCGCCTTTGACTTTCAGGGCCAAACCTACCACACCCCCATGAATCAGGGGCAGTGGACCCTACACAGCGGCGGGCGTATGAGCTTTCACCTGTGGCAGGTGAAGGACACCGCAGAGAACAGCATCACCTTTTCCCGCTTTTCGCCGGATATGGAGGGCGGCTTCCCCGGCAACTTCACCTTGCAGGTAACTTATACGCTGACGGAAGAGAACACCCTGCGACTGGCCTACCGGGTAGACAGTGACCGAGACACGGTAGCCAACCCCACCAACCATGTGTACTTTAATCTGTCCTGCAACCCGGCAAAGACCATTGAGGGGCATGTGCTCACTGTCCACGCCCATCGGTTTACAGAGACGGACGACGACCAACTGCCCACCGGCGAGCTGGGCGACCTGACCGGCACAATGATGGACTTTTCTGCCCCCCACCCCATCGGGGAGCGGATCGATGCGCCTTTCCGTGCCGTGATTCCCGGTATCGGCTATGATAACAATTTCTGCCTGACCAAGGCAAACCCCAGAGCCTTTGCAGAAGCGGCGGTGCTGTGGGAGCCGGAGAGCGGACGGCGGCTGTCCGTGTGGACGGACCTGCCCGGTGTGCAGGTCTATTGCGGCGGCTGGCTAAAGAAAGACGGCAACCCGGGCAAGGGCGACTCCAAGGTTACCTACCGCCGGGGCGTAGCGCTGGAAACCCAGTTCTACCCGGACAGCCTTCATTGCCCCAACTTCCCGGTAGAATTCGTCAAAGCCGGCGTGCCCTTCACCACCACCACCGAATTCCGCTTTGATACAAAATAAGCGTATTTTCTGAACCCCATACGGAGGTTAATTATGGCCGGCAAGATCAAAAGTCTGTCCATTCGCATTGATGAGGAGATGCTCAACAAATTGCATGTGGTTGCGGATTACGAGGGGCGCTCCGCCAACAGTGAAATCCTCATTCTGATCCGCGACGCCATCGCCGCATACGAAAAACAAAATGGCAAAATAGAATTGTAATTTCTACTCACAAAATGAAAGGCCACCCACTATGGGTGGCCTCTTTTTGTGTCGCTTTTTGAAGGATTCACATTAATTTAGAAACCATCAATTCCCAGCATACACATTGTCCATATTTTGCTCTGCTTTTTCCTGCAGGGCAATATTTCCATCCTTATCAAATACGATATAGCAACTGTAGGCAGTGCCATCATCACCATTCCAATACGGATCGCTCTGGTCCGCTTCTTCATAGGCGTTATAGATAAACACATACTTGCCATTCACCACCTGAATACCCCCCTGCATTGTTCCGTCTTGCATATCGTAATTTGAGTCAAACCTCCACAATATTTCTCCCTTATCACTCACTTTCATTACCATATCTTCCTTGGTTTTGCTCACCAAAAGAGTACCGCTTTCGGTAATCATCACGTCAATTTTTTCACCAACAAAAGCTGGCTTAATTAGATCCTTTCCTGTTGCAGTATCGATAATATATAAATCGTTGTCCACTGCTATCGCTATTCTTTTGCTTGTATAATCCATAGGATATGTGGTCACATTGTCAAATTCTCTACCCCACAATTTTTTAAAATCACGATCATAATACTCCAAATATAAAATTTTTGTGCCTTCATTGTATGATGTAATTATGTAATGCTTCAAGTCTGCAGAAACGCTAATACTTCTTTGGTACTCGTCATTTCTTGTATCTGTTATACTTCCGTTTTGATAATCAAAATCAAAGCTCTTAAAATTTTCATTAGATTGATTATCCAAGGTCACTTGGTACGGTGACCACTCGCCCTCTCGACTCATTTTGAAATCATTGCCGAAAATATATTTTGCCACGTTGTTAATGGTTTCTTTATCAAATCTCGCATTTATATCGCATGTATAAAACGCTTCAATTGTCGGTACGGTATAGCTTTTTCCGTCAACCTTGTAAGTGTTTATATTGCTATACCGTCCAAAAACACGAAAAGCATCTCCCTCTGTCGGTCGCTTTGTACTCTGTTTTCCCTTTATTACAATATATGTATCGTCCAATGGTACAACCTCTTCACTTCCGCCACACATTAAGCCTAAAATTTCAAACTCTGTATCTGTAGACTTAATAATCTTTGATATATATATCATAACATCTATCTGCGCCCCGTTATAGACGTCCGGATATTTGTTCAGCCCATCATAATCCCAAAATCCAGGCTGAAAGTAGTCATTATCAAAATATCGCAGCACTTCCTTTTGTGCATCCGTAAGATGCAAATCGTTATTATCAAGTTTCATGTTGGCAAAACTAATTGAGGATTGATCTACCGTTATACCTGTCTCACTGATATTTTTTGTTGTTTCGACATTTGTCGTTTTTGCTGTATCTGCATTTTTCAGAAACAAAAATACCGCAACACCTATCAATACCACAACCACACTGATAACAACGCTCATAATTACCTTCTTTTTCATAATTTCCTCCTATAATAGCTTATAACTTTCTATCCTATTTTATCCTACTTTATCCTACTTGTCAATGCAAAATATGACATTATAGTATAATTAAACTGCAACAGAAGTTATTATGATAAAGGGCGTGGCGCAATGAAACCGCTAAAAGATAAAATCAGCATTACCATAGACAGCGATATATTGGAACGGATCAAGAAGGAAGCGGAAAACGATGACCGCTCGCTGTCACAATACATCAACTTGGTGCTCAAGCACCATATACAAAAATTGGACAAATAAAAAGGCCACCCACTATGGGTGGTCTTTTTTATGGTTTGTAGCCGTATGGGCCGGGGTTAATTCCTCCGTTTCGCTTCGCTCAACACCACCTAACCGGTGCCCGTCCCCTCTGTCGCTGCGCCACATCTCCCCGCACTGCGGGGAGTCACCCTTTACAAAGGAGGAAAATCGGTTTCCATCTCCGCGGTGCAGTGACGGTGCCTTACTTCTCCGGAATATAGATCTTGGCTACCAGAGCGGTGACAGCGGAAAGGGGCAGCAGCTTATTCAATCCGCAAAGGAGCTTATACTTGGCACCCACGGTGGTCACCGGGGACAGACGCTTCTTATGGGCGGCACGAATCACAGCGGCGGCAATGGCAGCCGGGGGCATACCGTTTTGCTCGTCGCGCTCCATCACCGCCACGCTGCGCGCAATGCGCCCGGCGTACAAATCGTCACCGGAGCCACTCTTTTGACGGGCGGCGGTAAAGCCGGTCTTTACATCCCCCAGCCGCAGGGCGCCAACGGTAATACCAAAGGGCGCCAGCTCGCTGCGCAGGGCGCAGGTCAAGCTTTCCACCGCCGCCTTGGTGGCAGAGTAAAAGCTCTGGAACGGAATGGAAAACACCGCTGCGGCGGAGGAAATATTGAGAATACGCCCCCGACTCTCTCGCAAGGCCGGCAGGGCCGCCTGAATCACCGTGACCCATGCAAAAAAATTCAGATCAAACTGGCGGCGCATCTCTGCCTCCCCGGTGCATTCCACCGCACCGGAAATACCGAACCCGGCGTTATTCACCAGCAGATCTACCCGGTCAACGGCCGCAAAGGCCGCCTGCACCTGGGCGCTGTCCGTTATATCGCATGGAATGCTGCGCACCCCCTCCAACGGGCAGGCATGGCGGCTTAGGCACACCACCTGCCAGCCGTCTGCCAAAAGCGCCCGCGCCGTCTCCAATCCAATGCCGCCGGATGCGCCGGTAACTACCGCTGTCTTCATACCCATTCCTCCAAAAAAACAAAATAAAAAAGGGTAAGAGCCTACTGCCCTTACCCTCTCTTGGTTTGCATTACTGCTCTACGGGATAAACAGAAACTTTCTTTCTGTCCTTGCCCAGCTTTTCAAACTTCACGGTGCCGTCCACCAGTGCATACAGGGTATCGTCAGAGCCGATGCCTACATTGGTGCCGGGGTGAATATGGGTGCCGCGCTGGCGATACAGAATGTTGCCGGCCAGCACGAACTGACCGTCTGCGCGCTTGGCGCCCAGGCGCTTGGACTCGCTGTCACGGCCGTTCTTGGTAGAACCCATACCTTTTTTATGTGCAAAAAGCTGAATATCTAACTTGAGCATGACTTACACCTCCGAAATCAAAACTTGAATACTTTGCGGGTACTGCTCTGAAAGGGCGCTCAAATGGAGCTTTAGCCCTTGCAGGAGCACCTGCGCCGGGGCGGTATCCCCACTGAGCCGCAACTGAAGGAACCCATCCTTCATCTCCGCTGCGGCCGGCAGGTGCAGCACCTCGGTTATGGTGTTGGCAGTGAGCAGGCAGGCGCTGGATACGGCGGCGCAAACAATGTCCTCTCCATAAGGGGCTGTGTCTGCGTGGCCGCGGGCGGAAAAGCCCGTAAGCGCTCCCTGCGCTGCGAAAAAATCAATGGAAATCATTATGCCTTGATGGAAGTGATCTCAACCTTGGTGTAAGGCTGACGGTGACCCATCTTCCGCTTCTCGTCCTTCTTGGGCTTGTAGGTAAAGACGGTGATCTTCTTTGCCTTGCCGTTCTTCAGGACCTTAGCGCTAACAGCAGCCTTGGCACAATCCTTGCCTACCTTCAGCCCGTCGTCGGTGCCTACTGCAAGTACGGTGTCAAAGGTGATCTCGGCGTCTGCCTCGGCGTTCAGCTTCTCGATATAAAGCACATCGCCCTCAGACACCTTGTACTGTTTACCGCCGGTAACAATAACTGCGTACATCTGTCATTCTCCTTTACTTAAACTCGCTACGGCAGGCGCGCGCCAAAAGAGCGCAACTTACCAGCCCGCAATATGCGGCTTAATTATTATAACAGAATTCAGCCGATTGTCAAGATTTTTTTGTGCACCGGGGGCGCACGGTAATTTCACCGCTGCGCAGGGTAATCACGCTACCGTCTTCCAGGCGCACCACCAGCCCACCGATCTCATCAATACCGATAGCCGTAGCCGGGGTGGTCACGCCGTCTCGGATAAAAGTAATGGCCTTGCCCAGCAGCATACTGTGACTGCGGTAATAATCAATATAACTTTCGTAACCGTCGTCCAAGATCTCCCACAAATGGTCCGCAATCGCAGCGATCATGTCCGCCCGGCTCACATCTGCGTCCAAAGACGCGGCGTTCTCCACATCCGGCGGGAACTCCTCCGTCTGCATATTGGCGCCGATGCCGATGATCATAGCCTCGGCTAAGCCGCTCTCCATCCCCACAACGGCCTCCGTCAAAATGCCGCAGATCTTCTTGTCGTCTATGTACACATCGTTGACCCACTTAATCTGCGGGTGCTTGTCCGTCAATTCCTCAATGGCGCGGCACACCGCCACACCGGCAGCGGTAGTCACAGACACCGCGTCCTGAAGCCGTCGACCGTGATGAACCACCACGGTCATATAGATCCCGGTGCCCCGGGGAGAATAAAACTGCTTGCCCTGGCGGCCGCGGCCAGCGGTCTGCTCATCTGCCACCACCAAAAAATTGCCTCGATACCCGGCGTTCAGCAGCCGCTTGGCCTCCGTGTTGGTGGAGTCCACCGTAGCATAATAAATGGGCTCCAGCGGGCAATGCAGCCGGGGGGTAAGCACCTCTGCCGTAACCAGATTGTTGTCGCCCAGGAACTTATAGCCCAAACGCTGGGTGGCTTCAATTTTGTACCCTTCCTCCCGCAATTGCTGCACACACTTGCCGACGGTTTGGCGGCTGACCCCCAATCGATTGGCCAGCTCCTGACCGCTGATGTAGTTGGGGCTGCCCAGCAACATATGCAGCACCGCGCTCTTGCTTTTTACGCGCATACGATCACCTCGTGTCTCCTCACATTTCTTTTTATATAATATAATAAAAGCCACGCTCTTATTTTTGCAGATAAAACACCGCCAGCGTGCCCGGCCCACAGTGACTGGAAATGGTGCACCCGGCATCCGCCAGGATCAATTCCTTGCACCCGGTCTTGCCGCTGATCACGCCTCGCAAAAACGCCAGCGTATCCGGCGCAACACCGCCGCTGTCTGCCAGCACAATTCGTCCGGTGTCCATGCGTTTCAAATCCAGCAGTCGGTCCGTTACATACTGGCGGTAAACACTATCAATCTTGCCCCGATATTTTTTAGACACTTCCAAACTGCCCTCCGGGGTGACGGCGATACTGGGCTTGATCCCCAGCACATTGGCGCCGAAGCGGGCCACGCCGGAGCAGCGCCCACCTTTATACAAATACTCCAAGTCGCTGAGCACAAAGGTGGAAGACACCTTGGGCACCAACCGGCTCACCTTGGCGGCGATCCGCCGGGCGTCCATACCGCTGTCCCGCAGATCGCAGGCGCGCAGTACCAGCAGCCCCATGCCCATGCACAAATTCTTAGAGTCGATACAATATACATTGTCCAGATCCGCCGCAGCGGTGCAGGCGTTCTGATAGCTGGAGGAAATGGCGGAGGACAGTCCAATGTGCACGACACTGCACCCGGCGTCCGTCCACTGCTTAAATTTGTCATAATACACACCGGGGGGCACCGCCGCCGTCTTGGGCAGACGGTGGTTCTCCGCCACATCGGCGTAAATATCCGCCGGGCGAATTTCCACCCCGTCTGCATACGCCGTATCGCCCAGCAAAATAGACAGGGCAAAGCAGTACACATGGCGCTGCCGTTGCAGATCCACCGGCAGATCGCAGGTGGAGTCCGCCGAGATCATGACTTGGTTCATAATAACGCCTCCGAAAATAGTATAACACAAAAGCAGTGTCTGTCAACCAATGCGTGCAATGTTTACAGCAAACGAAAAACTCTATGCACCAAAGCGCAGGGTCACCTTTTGCAGGTCGCTGCGCTTGTAGCTTTTGTCCAGCGTAAAGGTAAGCACACTGCGGCCGTCCGCCTCTGTGATCTCTGCACTTTTATCAATACGGTAGGTCACTTTGTTCCGGGTGATCTGCACCGCATAGTCCCGGGCATTCGCCGTATTTTGCATAAAGCTGTAGCCCTCCGCTGCCGTCAGCACAATCTGCTTGTTGGTAAAGCGCACGGCGCTCACCGCCTTGATCTGACTGTCCATCCCGCTGAAGGATCGCACCCCGTCCGCGCCGCTGTCCGGCACGGTAAGGGTACCCTCCACCCGGCTCAGCTGCGGCTCGGTAATGCCTGCGGTGCCGGAAGCATTGGTGAGGGTATAGGCCCAGTCCCGCTCCGCCACATCCCGGGGGTCCGTAATGCGGTAGTTCTTGGCAGCCCGATAGTAAACGCTGCCTTTCTTTAAGGAGAAGCCGCCCCCCAAATAATCCAGGCCACAGTGGATGTAGCCCACAATCTTGATCTGGCGGGAGGGCTTGTAGTCGATACGCACGGCGATTTTGACTTTAATCTGCCCGTCCTCCACCGTGTAGGTGCCGATACCGTAGTCCCAGCCGTAAATGGTTTGCGGGGTGCCGTCCGTATTCGTTTCCGCCCGGGAAAATGCGGTGTACTTGGAGGTGGAAATACCGGTTTTTTCGTCAAAACTCAGGCTGCCGGAGGCATTGCCCATGGCCACCTGCACCCGCATAGGGTCATTCTTCAACTGGGTGACGCTGCACTTCACCGCCTGGGTAAAGGGCCGCTTCCAGCTTTCTCGGTCGGCAACCACAAGATCGTATTCAAAGCTGCCGTCCTTTTGCTTATGGGGGGTGAGCACATACAGGTCATAGGTGTACAGCTCCTGCCCGGTGGACCGGTCAACACCACTGACCAATCGCACCACCAGCTCTTTCTTTTTGTCGCCGTTTAGATCCGTATAGTAGAGCTTGGGTCGTTCCTTGGTCAGGTAATGGCTCCAGCCGGAAAAGGTCTTGCTTTTGCCCTGATGGACCAAGATGGCCTTGTCCCCCTGTGCGTACAGCTGAAAGTCGCCCTCTTTATTCTCTGCCAAAAGGGTGCGTTTATTAGAAGCGGTGGTGCTCTCGGCGGTAACCACCGTCAGTCCTTCCTCCGGCGCCTTGCCGTGGCGGTAGGTCTGAAAATAATAGCCCACCCCCACCAGCAGCCCGATCACCACCAGCGCAGAAAGCAAAATAATAGGTAAATTCTTTCTCATTCCGGAAAATCCTTAAAAAATATCAGTCTTTATATTGGGTTCGGTAGTCAAAGGCATGGGGTGCATGGCCGGTCACATGGTAACAGGTGCCGGTGGCCAGGCCAAAAATGGGTTTGTCGTGGCCCAAAGAATCGGAGTACACATCCACCACCTGCACACCGGGGAACGCCCGATGAAAGCGGCGCACCTTTTCTTCACCCCGGCAGTTCTGCCCTAAAATACGCCCGGTCTTTGGGTTGTGCCGGGTACACAGCAGATACGGCAGCCCCAGTCGGCGCTGCAATTCCTCCAGCAAAAAATCCGGTGATGCGCTGATGATCACCGCCGGGCGTTTCTTTTGGGTAAACCAGGGATACACCTGGTGCAAATGCTTCTCCCAAAAGCCCTTTGCCGCCCGCTGCACCGGCACCAGGGGCAAAAAACCGAAGCACAGGTTCTTAAACTTTTGCAAAGACAGAATCCGCAAGGCAAACAGCAGGCACGCAATGAACCAAACCGGCAAATACACCAGCACCCAAGGATAATGCAGGGCGCAGTAGCCGATAAACAGGGAGCCGCTGTCAAAGGGCACCAGGGTTTTGTCAAAATCGTAAATATCCACCTGCGCCGGCAGCGCCGTTTGAGGCGCCGTCTCGCCGATGGCAACCGGGTTTGGCATAATTAAACTTCCTTTTCGTCAAACGAGATGGTAATGGTCTTGTTGCTGGCAAAGCGGGTCAGCTTGACCCCGGCGGAGGCCAGCATACGCTTGCTGGCTAAAGTGGCGTCCGAGTCAGCATACTTGTCGCTGATATAGATCACTTCGTTAATGCCGCTTTGGATAATGGCCTTGGCGCACTCATTGCAGGGAAACAGCGCCACATAAATACGGCAGTCCTTCAGACTGTTGCCCCCGGCGTTCAAAATGGCGTTCAGCTCCGCATGGCACACAAAGGGATACTTGGTTTTGTTAGGGGTATCGGCCGTGCGGTCCCAAGGGTACTCGTCATCGCTGCAGCCGCGGGGCAAGCCGTTGTAGCCCACGCTGACAATGTGATTGTCGCCGTTGACAATGCAGGCGCCCACCTGCGTATTGGGGTCCTTACTGCGCAAACAGCTGAGCAGGGAAATGCCCATAAAATACTCGTCCCAACTAATATAATCCTGACGCTTAGCCATCTTAATCACCATAGCCTTTCAGTACATCAATAAAATCTTGCAGCTCCGGGCGCTGCACATCCTCTACCCGACCGGCGTCCACCAGCGTATTCACCGCCGGGTCTAAAGGCAATTTCGCCAGCACCGGCACGCCCAGTGCCGTCGCCGTCTCCTCTACCTTAGAAGCACCAAACAGCGGGTGGGACTTGCCGCAGTCCGGGCATACATAAGCGCTCATATTCTCCACCAAGCCCAGCACCGGCACTTTCATCATCTTGGCCATATTGAAAGCCTTTTCCACGATCATCTGCACCAGATCCTGGGGGGTAGTAACGATCACGATCCCGTCCACCGGCAGGCCCTGAAACACGGTCAGCGCCACATCGCCGGTGCCCGGGGGCATATCCACAAACAGATAGTCCAGCTCTCCCCAGCGCACATCGGACCAAAACTGGTTAATGACCCCGCTAATCACCGGGCCACGCCACACCACCGGGGCGCTCTCGCTCTCCAGCAGCAGGTTAATGCTCATCAATTTAATGCCGCCGTCTGTAACGGCAGGCAGCAGACACTCGCCGTCCTGCATCGCCCGGCTGTGCACCCCAAAGGACTTAGGCACGCTGGGACCGGTAATGTCCGCGTCCAGCACACCCACTTTCAGTCCCGCCTTGGCGCACCCGGCCGCCAGCAGACAGGTGACCAGGCTCTTGCCTACGCCGCCCTTGCCGCTGACCACACCGATGACTTTCTTGATATGACTGTATTTGTTGGCAGGCTGCTTAAAGTCCGCCTTGCGGCTGCCGCAGTCTGCCTGGCAGCCCTCGCAGTTATGATTACAGTTTTCGCTCATCTCAAACACCTCTGCATACCGGCGCTACCGCCGGTTAAACTCTTAATAGTATTGCCGGATCACGAACTTAACCCGTCCCAGCACCACCAATTCGTCCACAATGATGGGGGCGTAGGCATCATTCTCCGGTTGCAGGCGGAAGTGACCGTGCTCCTTATAAAACCGCTTCACCGTGGCCTCCTCGTCGATCATCGCCACCACGATCTGGCCGTTCTCCGCCACCGGGGTGCGCTCCACCACCACAATGTCGCCGTCCTCAATATGGGCGCCGATCATACTGTCACCTCGCACATGGAGGGCAAACAGCTCCTCCCCCGGCCGAGCGCCGAACACAGGAATATACTCCTCAATATGCTGGGTAGCAAGAATGGGCACACCGGCAGTCACCGTGCCCAGCAGCGGCACCTGGGCCACCTGGGCCGCGCGGCCGGGCAGTCGAATGGTGCGCTTGCAGTTGGGGTCCCGCTCAATGCAGCCCATACGCTCCAGTTTGTTCAAATTGTATTGCACGGAGGAGGTGGAGCTGAGCCCCACGGCGTCACCGATCTCCCGCACGGAGGGCGCCACGCCTCGCTCGTCCAAGGTGCGCTGAATATAGCGCAGAATCTTTTGCTGCATCCCGCTGACAGCGTCCATGTTCGGGACCTCCCTTCCGTCCGTTTTTTCCTGTTTATTATTAAAGACAGTATAGCATTTGGCCCCTGCCTTGTCAAACAAATGTGCTAATCCATCGGCATTCTGATCTCTTTTGCAAAAAAAGTGTTGACAAACGGGGCGCAATCGGCTATAATTCTGTTTGCAAGTTTTTCAGTATGGCTTTATAGCTCAGTTGGCTAGAGCACACGGTTCATACCCGTGGTGTCACTGGTTCGAATCCAGTTAAAGCCACCATGGCCCGGT
>ENA-ORNR01000425-ORNR01000425.1-human-gut-metagenome-genome-assembly--contig:-NODE-425-length-40895-cov-9.885945_pt1 | contig 40895 bp, 17 predicted proteins | sample MGYA00242114_ERZ509020 | MGnify/ENA primary metagenome ERZ509020 (study PRJEB26280, sample SAMEA2338758) | human gut metagenome | biome: human gut; feature: human-associated habitat; material: faeces...
CGTCCGTTTGTTATATCTTGCATAATTCTAATATTTGTGATATGGAACAAATGTAATGGATTCATGGCATTATGCCAAATTTAAAAGGACTATTTTATACGCATATATAAATTATCTTACAGTGTCAGGAGCCGTTCTTGCAAAAATCTTTTGGCAGTACTCCAAATTGTTTCTGAAAACATTTGGCAAAATAGGAAGAAGAGTTGAAACCGACAATATAGCATACTTCATTGATTCTGTATTCTCCGGATTGAATCAGTTGGGCTGCCATTTTCAACCGTTCCAGTTGAATAAACTCATTGGGGGTAATTTGAGCGATTCCCTTTATTTTTCGATGCAGGCTGGAACGGCTCATATTCATTTTCTCGGCTAATATATCCACATTAAAATCGGGTTCCGAAATGTTCTTTTGAATTACTTCTATTAGTTTGTCTAAAAAGTTCTCATCTGCTTTGCTCAGTGCAATGGTTTTGGCGTTCACAAAAGGTGATGAAGTGAAAGCATGGCGCAATTTGTCCTGATTGCTTAATAAGTTCGCTATGCGTGCCAATAAGTACTCCGTAGAAAAAGGTTTTTCTATATAGTCGTCGGCTCCCAGTTCTATTCCTTCTATCTTGGATTGCATGGTAACTTTTGCTGTGAGCAGAATGATAGGAATATGGCTATGTTCGATATCGGTCTTTAATGTATGGCATAATTCGAAACCATCCATTTCGGGCATCATCACATCACTGACAATCAGACTGATTGTCTTTTCTGATAGCACTTGCAAGGCTTCCTTGCCATTAGATGCACGTATAACGCAATATACAGTTTCCAGTTGTGCGCAAATAAAGTTCTGCATCTCGGGGTCATCCTCTACTACAAGAATACAGATGTTAGTGCTGTGTTGCCGGATGGCTGTTTGCATATTGCCGGTCTGGCTGATAGTGGAATCTTTTTGTAACTGTATGGCTTTTTCTTGATCGACAGGAAGCTCGACACAGAAACAGATTTCTTCACTATCCTTTAAATAAAGTTTTCCTTTATGTAATTCTGCCAGGGAACGTGCCAAAGGCAGGCCGATGCCGGTACCGGCTGTGCGTTGCCCACCGGAGGTTTGTTTGATTTGCACAAAAGGCTGGAAAATTTTTTCTTGCATATCGTGGGGGATGGGATGCCCGTCATTGCTGACCATAATGGAGAAGTATCCCGGTTCTTTCATTCCGCATGGTGGTATTAAAGATACATGGATAGATGATGTGGCATATTTTACTGCATTATTGAACAGATTGCTTAGAATTTTGGTCAGGGCTTCTTTATCTACGGGTGCATTGAAATCCTGTTCGGGCAGGTCTGTTTGAAATTTCAACCCATTCTGTTGGGCGGCGGGATTGAAACGGATATAAGTGTCTCTTATTAGTTGGGAGATATTACAATCCATAAAGTTAAGACGGAACCCCTTGGTTTCTGTTTTTCGGAAGTCGAGTAACTGATTGGTCAGGTCAAGTAATCGCAGGGTATTCCGTTCCATGACGTCCAGGTTCTCACGGATGGTGTTGCGATCTATGTTTTCCTTGTGCAGGATGTTCTCTAACGGGCCTTTTATCAGGGTTAGCGGTGTGCGGATTTCATGTGCTATATTAGTGAAGAAGTCTATTTTGGCATGATAAATTTCTTTTTCCTTTTCGGCTTCTAAGATTTCCAGTTGTCGTCGTTGTTTGTCCGTGATTTGTTTTCGGAAGCGATAGAAGATATATCCGATACCGGCTGCCGAAAGCATAAAATAAAGAAGATAGGCCCACGGGGATTTCCAGAAAGGAGGTGCGATATGTATGTGGATACTTTTGATGTCATTACTCCATTCTCCTTTGGCGTTAGCTGTTTTCACGCAGAAAGTATAGTCGCCTGGCTTTAGATTGGTATAGGAAGCGGTGGAACTTTTTGTGGTACTGTACCACTCTTTATCAAATCCTTTCAATGTATAACTCAGGTAATTTTCTTCAGGGGCGGCGTAACAAAGAGCTGCAAAGCGGAAGGCAAAAGAGTTTTGATTATACTTCAGGTTTATTTCCCGGGTATAAGTCACGCTTTGGCTGAGGGGGGAATCTTTGGTGCCTATATCGGCGCTTTTGTTGAAAAGCAGGAAATCGGTGATGGCTACAGGTGGAAAATAAGTGTTTTCGGTGAAGGACTCGGGTTTGAAGGCAATGAAGCCATTGATACATCCGAAATAGATGGTACCGTCTTTGCTCTTAATTCCTGAACTATAATTGAACTGATTGGTGAGCAGTCCATTGTTGTCTGCATAAATGTTCGAGGTTTTGGTCTTCAGATCGAACCGTATCAATCCTTTGTTGGAGGTGAGCCAAAGGATGTCATTGTTGGCTTCTACAATCTTATAAATCACATCATTGGCAAGCCCTTGTGAAGAATCATAAGTAGTGAATTCCTCTGTGTCCTGGTTGAATGAGCAGAATCCTCTTCCCAGCATGGTGAACCACAAGCGTTGCTTGCTGTCTTCATAAATACTTATCACCTTGTTGTAAGGGAGTCCGTGGGGAACTCCGGGAGTGGAAACATAATTTTTCCAGCTGTTATTTCTAGGATTGTATTTGAATATACCGGAGTTATAGGTGGCAAACCAGATATTTCCTTTACTGTCTTCCAATATGTTGAAAACAAAGATACCATCCATTTTGTGGATACGGGTGAAATCATTTGTTTCATGGTTATAGAGATTGAGTCCGGTTGTGGTACCTATGTAGAGTTGACCTGCAGAGGTGCGGCACATGGAATAGATGTTGTTGTCGTTCAATGTATTTTCGGCATGTCCCATCAGGTAGTGACGGGAACGGCGGGTCTTCAGATCCAATGAGTATAATCCTTTGGAATATGTACCTATCCACAGAGTGTGATTGTCCATACTTAGAGCGTGGACATTATAGTGCAGTCCTGCCAGTGGACAAGGGCTGAATTCTTTGGTCTTTGGATTGAATTTGTTCAAGCCGCCGTCTTCTGTTCCTATCCATAGATTTCCGTCTTCATCTTCGCAAAATTCACGGACTACTTTTCCGCTGAGGCTGTTTTGTCCTATGATGGGATAGTATTTTTCGAAGGTGGCATATTGGGTGGGATAATAGTCTATGCCTCCGAAATAGCTGCCGATCCATATGCCACCTTCAGCATCCTTGTAGAGGGAATAAATGGCATTGTCCGACAAGGAATAGTCATCGTTGGGATTGTAGGTGAGGTGTTGGATTTCCCGGGTTTCCTTGTTGTAAGTGTATATTCCTCGTTCTGTGGCAACCCACAATGTTTTTTTGTCGATGGGATAGATGTTTCTTACAAAGATACTTTCGGTTTGGGAAGAGTCCGGTAGCAAGTCGGTGACTGTCCGGGTAAGGATATTGATACTTTTCAGACCACCTTTTGCGGAACCAGTGTACAAGGTGTTATGCTGTTCGGGGAAAATTTTGAAAATCTGGTCATCGGTGAAGAGGTTTTTCCCCTCTTGTGTTTGGAATAACCGGAAGTTCTGGAAATGATCATCAGTATAATAAAGCCCTTTTCCGTTATAGCCTATCCATACTGCGTTTTGCTGGTCTATACAGATAGAACTGAGTAGATGGGCATCGGGGATAGCATAGTGTGTTAATGTTTGTCGGTCGTTATCGAACAGGAAAACGCCTTGGGATTCTACTGCTATCCAGATGTTTTTTTGTGTATCGGTGGTGATTTGTACAATGGGCTGGGTGATGCACAAGCTGTCCTGACTTTTGCAGGTGAGTTTTGAGAAAGTTTCCGTCAATGGATCATAGATATAAATTCCGTCGTCTGTTCCTATCCATAATTTCCCATCCTTATTTTCGTGCAATGAGTTGACGTTGTTATTACCCAAAGAATGAGGGTTGGAATGATTGTGTTTGAAAATACGGAAATTGGATCCGTCATAACGGTTTAGTCCGTCTTTGGTGCCGAACCACATGAATCCGTTCCTGTCTTGGGTGATACAAAGAACGGAACTTTGAGACAGTTTGTTTTTCAGACCCAAATGTTGGAAATAATATCTTTCAGCATGAACACAGGGGGATGACAGGCTGAAAAGGATTGATATGAGAAGGAATAAGTGCTTGTACATAGTTTGTTTTATCAAGTGGTTTACTATGTGCAAAAGTAGATATTTGGCTGAAAAACACAAGGGGAAGGCAAAATATTGTCCTGTTTTGGCAGAATATTGCTCTCTTTTCGTAAGGTGGAGGAGGTAAGGTGGTGTAAAAGGTGGGTGAAAATATTGTTTTGGCAGAAAATTCATATTATTTGGATGGATATTCTTGTGGCTTTTTATCTAATAAGTCTACTTTTGGGCTGTAATTAAATTAAAGATCAAATATGAAAAACATGTTTAGTAAAGGTGCACATCCGTCTGAATTTGGACATCGACAAACAACGATGTTGATGTTGGGCTTGTTTTTACTCGTTTCCCAATGCTTGTTTGCTCAGAGCAGAATAATAAAGGGAACGGTATATGATGAACATAAGGATGCACTGATCGGTGCGTCGGTTATTCTTAAAGGTACTTCTCAGGGAACCATTACCGATATAGATGGTAATTTTAGTGTGGAGGCAAGTGATAAGAATACTGTTTTGATTGTTTCTTATATAGGTTATGATGCCCAAGAGATAAATGTGGGTAGCCAGACCTTTGTCAAGGTACAGTTGAAACCTTCTTCTCTGGCGCTGGAGGAAGTTGTAGTGGTGGGTTACGGTTCGCAAAAGAAAAGTGAGTTGACGGCTGCCATCTCAAGTGTCAAGTCTTCGGATTTTGTCCGTGGAAATGTGAGGGATGCGGGGCAATTATTGAAAGGGAAAATTGCTGGTCTTAGCATTGTGAATTCTACAGGTGACCCTACCGAGAATTCGTCTATCTTACTTCGTGGTACTAACTCCTTGCAGGGTAACAATTCGCCATTAGTGTTGATTGACGGTATTCCGGGAGATTTAAGAACGGTGGCTCCTGAGGATATTGCTCAAATCGATGTGCTGAAGGATGGTTCGTCTGCGGCTATTTATGGTACACGAGCTACCAATGGGGTGATTTTGGTTACTACCCGTAAGGCTAATTCTGATTTTTCCATAGACTATAATGGGTATGTCGGTACAGAAGAGTTTGTGAAAACGGAAAGAGTGTTGACTGGAGATGAATTTCGTTCTTTAATTCAGGATGGAACAATTTCTGCTACTGATTTTGGAGGTAATACAGATTGGCTGGAAGCCATAACTCGTACTCCGGTCAATCATGGGCATAATCTGAGTGTAAAGGGTGGTTCCGAGAAGACTAATTATTTGTTGAATGTCAATTATAAAAAGAACCAGGGAATTTTCAAAAAGTCAGATAATGAGGCGTTGATTGTACGACTGGCGGTGAATCATTCAATGTTGAATGATAAATTGCGTTTGAACGTCAGCGTTAATTCTAATACGCAGAACTATACAACGACCGGAGATGGTTCCTCTTTCAATAGAGGGGTATATAGTGCGGCATTGGTTACTAATCCTACCTTGCCTATTTATAAGCAGGATGTAAATAAGGATGTCCTGTCATCAATGCCGGAGTATGATGGTCCTTGGGCACAGCCTTCGGCTCTGGTGGCTATCGCCAATCCGCTGAGTACTATCGAGACAGCTAATGGCAGACATCACAGACAGCGTACCAGATTGAATGGTAATGTTACTTTCCAACCCATCGAATCATTGAAATTCAATGCTTTGTTATCTTGGGATAGATATTACGAAACAAGGGGTTATCGTGAGACTTTTGATAATTTCAATACCACAGTGGCTCATTCCCGTGATGGTTTTGCCTCCAGAGGTACTTGTGAGACTACAGACCAGTTGTTTGAATTTACCGCTCAGTATAGTGAAGTTTTTGGCATTCATAATATTTCTGTATTGGGAGGTTATGGCTATCAGAAGAATATATGGGAGGATTATTGGATGCGGAACTGGAATTTTCCTACAGACCAGTTTGGCTGGGATAATATCGCTTTAGGACGTGGCGACAGCGATATTGCCGGTGCTGCTATTCCTATTAACAGTAATAAAACGTCAGGTAATCTTATCAGTTTTTTCGGACGTATCAATTACATATTGGCGGGCAAGTATTTGGCTACCATTAGTGTAAGGCATGAGGCAGACTCCAAATTTGTGGGTTCCGATCAGGTTTGGGGTACATTTCCGGCTGTAAGTCTGGCATGGCGGATTAATGAAGAGAATTTTATGAAAAATATCAAGTGGATTAATAGCTTGAAACTTCGTGCCGGTTATGGTGTGACAGGTATTGCTCCTTCCAATCCTTATTTGGCAACCTATCGTTTGGGATATACTTCAAATAATGATACTTTTTATTATAATGGTCAATGGGTGAATAAATTGACTCCGCAGAGTAATCCGAATCCGGAATTCACATGGGAAAAGAAGAAGGAATTTAATGTGGGGCTTGATTTCTCTATTCTGAAAGATCGTATCAGTGGTAGTGTTGATGCTTATTACAGAAAAACTGTAGACTTGTTATATAATTATCCTGTTCCTGTTCCGCCCAATGTATATGGCACTACACTGGCAAATGTGGGTACTATCAGTAATAAGGGACTGGAGATATTGCTGAACGGGGTTGTCTTTAATAAAAAAGATTTTGGTTGGAATACCACACTGACTTATTCTACTAATAAGAATAAGCTTGACAAATTGAATAATAGTAAATACCAGTTGGCAAACGATTATTTTTATGTGGGTGACGCACAAGCGCCTATGTCGGGAGTCCCTACCCATCGTGTAAAAGTAGGGGAGCCTATAGGGCAGATTTGGGGTTGGAAAGTATTGGATATTACAGAAGACGGTAAATGGATTTATGAAGATCAGAATGGTAATGCTGTAGAGTCTAAAGATGTGAAGATAGAGGATAGAAAAGTGATTGGTAATGGTTTGCCAAAGCATTATTTGGGATGGAACAATGATTTCCGTTATAAAAATTTTGATTTGAGCGTTACCATGAGAGGAGCCTTTGGATTCCAGAATATCAACTTTACTCGTCTGCATTATGAGAATTATAGAGACCAGGCAATGAATAATTTGAAAGCCGGGTATGAAAAAGTATTTGGTAAAGCGGTGCTGACGGACTCCAAGCAATTTAATAGTTACTATGTGGAGGATGGTGATTATTGGAAGATTGATAATATTGTATTGGGGTATAATTTCAAGAAAGACTTTATTAAAGGGATTAAGGGAATGCGTCTGTATTTCTCTGTTCAAAACGCTTTGACCATTACCGGATACAAAGGACTTGATCCGGAGGTAGGCGGTTCGCTTTTAACTCCGGGAACAGATGACAGAAACAAGTATCCCACTACCCGTTCATATACCTTTGGCGTTAACTTGAATTTTTAAATTATTAGATTGAAGAACATGAAAAGAAGAATAAGAATAGCATTGATGTGTCCTGCACTTTGTTGTCTGATAGGAGCATCATTGAATAGTTGTATGGAACTGGACGATAGCGTGTATACTACGATCGTATCCGATAAATATCATTATACGGAAAAGGACATGGTTGCCATATTAGGTAATGCTTATACTCCATGGCGTTCTGTTGTTATCGGTGCAATAAATGAAACGCAGACCATTTCTACAGATGAGACCATGATACCGGTACATCCTTGGGGATGGAATGGGACTACCATTAACATGCATTTACATACCTGGACTTCGGAGACAGGTGAGGCTGTTAATCGGTGGGGTGACCTGTATACTGGTATAAACAATGCCAATCAGGTAATTTACCAGATTGAATCCGGCCTGTTGCCTGTGACGGAAGGTAAGGATAATTATTTGGCGGAGTTAAAAGCGGTAAGGGCTTCTTATTATTATATGCTTTGTGATTATTACGGCAATGTACCCTATCTGACCCGTTTTGATGTCCCTCAAGGTTTTCTTCCCGAACAAATCAGTCGTAAAGCCTTGAATGATTCTATCATTGCCGAAGTGACAGCCGCCCTTCCTTTATTACCGGAGAATGTTGATGAATCGACTTACGGACGTTTTACCAAATGGGCTGCTTATGCTTTATTGGCCAAGATGTATATCAATGCGGAGGTGTATACGGGAACCCCACAATGGCAAAAGTGTCTGGATGCCTGTGAGGAGATCATAAAATCTGGAAAATTCTCGTTGGCGGGAAATCAGAAAGATGTATTCAAGGCTGATAATGAGGATTGTACGGAAGCTGTTTTTGTTGTTCCTTTTGATCAAAGTTACGCCGGTGGATTGAATATATTCAATTACGCTCTAAACGGTCAGTTCTCTCAGGTATATTCCACTAAGAGTTTTGGTGGTTGGGGAGGTTCGGTTGCTGTTCCGCAATTTATAAATACATTTGATCCGGATGACAGTCGTCTGACCGAGAATTATTTGATGGGACAGCAAGTGTATCCCGATGGTTCCAATGTGTTGTGCGAGATAGGCAACAGTCAGGGGATTCCTATGAATATTGTAAATGTGGTTCCGGGGGTTGATTGGGCTGAGGAATTACATGGATATCATTTGGCAAAGTATGAGTATGTTGCCGGTATGTCTCCTGGTGCTATGAGTAACGATGTTTTCCCCTTCCGCTATACAGATATATTGATGATGAAAGCTGAATGTTTGTTAAGGACTGGAAAAGCGGACGAAGCGGCACAAATTGTAACAGAAATCAGACAACGCGCATTCAAGTCTGCTCCGGAAAAAGCGGTAGTCACTGGTGCGGAACTGATGGGAGGGAGTACCTATGATTATGGATTGCGCGAAACAACCTATTTGGACAAGATTAAAAGTCCTAGAACAACTCATGAAGGTGGAGCAGATATAAAATATGGTCGCTTTTTGGATGAATTGGGTTGGGAGTTTAACCAAGAAGGAAGAAGAAGGCAGGACTTGATTCGTTTTGGAGTATGGACAACTAAATCATGGCTTTCTCATTCTGCTACAAATGATATAAATAAGAACTTGTATCCTATTCCAAGAGCTGAATTGGATAAGAATGGTAAGTTAAAGCAGAATCCGGGATATTAGTGGATTGGTAATGAACAGACTGTCCGAAAACCTGTTTGGCACTTTTTGTCATGTGCGGTTCCGGACAGTCTTTTTCTTTTAATATTTATTTGAAGTGATGGTATGAAAAGGTTTGCCGGTTGGTTGTTGTTTTTCTGGGGATGTATATGTTGTATATGTGCCTCTGAAATTTCTATAACAGATTCATGGAAGTATAAAGCAGAGAATGATGAACGTTTTTCCAGTATGGATTGGAATGATTCTGATTGGGTAACTGTAGATTTGCCTCATACTTGGAATGCCGGAGATGTGATTGACGAGCAACGGGGATATAGGCGTGGCATATCTTGGTATAGGAAGAAGTTGTTCATTCCTTCAGAGGCACGGGATAAGAAAATAACTCTTCGTTTTGATGGAGTGGCCAGCAAGGCAGACGTCTATTTAAATGGGAAATTATTGAAAACTCATTTGGGAGCATATACCGCTTTCGGAGTTGATATAACTGATATCTGTGAAGTTGGAAAGGAAAATCTGTTGGCGGTAAAAGTGGATAATAGTTCTTCTTTGGGGGAAATCCTTCCACCGGTTTCCGGAGATTTTTCTATTTTTGGGGGTATTTATCGCAGGGTGTTCTTGCAATGGACGGAAAAAGTGCATTTTGTGACAGAACCTTATGCAGCTGTTCCAGTAAGGATACAAACCCCTGAAGTGTCGGTATCTGAGGCGTCAATGCAAATTGTGGCTTTTCTTAAAAATGACTTTACCGATACAAAGCACGTGCACGTCAATGTTTTTCTTTGCGATGAAATGAATCGGATTGTGAAAGAGAAACAGTTGAAACTGAAACTGATTCCAGGCAGGAAATATCCTATATCCACTTCTGTAGGAAGGATAGAGAATCCTCATTTGTGGTCTCCTGAATTGCCTTATTTATATACGGTAAAAGTGCAGGTATGCGATGCCAAGAATGGAGAAATGTATCAAGAAGTAATTTCTCCGGTTGGATTCAGATGGTTTTCGGTGGACAAGACAGGCTTTTATCTGAACGGGAAGTATCTTAAATTGAGGGGAGCTGCACGGCATCAGGATTATGCAGGTTTGGGAACGGCTATTCCCGTTGAAATGAATCGTAGGGATATGCGGTTGCTGAAAGAAATGGGAGCTAATTTTGTGCGTATCAGTCATTATCCTCAAGATCCGGAAATATATCGAGCCTGTGACGAATTGGGGTTGATAGTATGGTCTGAAATTTGTGTTGTGAATGAAGTGAGAAAAAATGCGGCATTCGCTCATAACTGCAAAGAAATGTTGAAAGAGATGATTCTTCAGAACTACAATCATCCATCGGTGGTACTATGGGGGGCTATGAATGAATTATGGGATTACCATAAGCAAGCTATTGCGTTGGCTAGGGAATTGGAGGCTTTGAAAAAAGAGCTGGATCCTTATCGTCTTTCTTGTGTCGCCTTTCATGCTTTTACTTGGGAGAAACCCTATACACAGTCTAGTAAGGAGATGTTTAGTATTTCGGATGTTAACGGGGTGAATGTATATGAGTCTTGGTATCAGGGAGATTCTGCTACGATTGCACCTATGTTTGATAAATTTTGTAGTTATTCTACTGCAAAACCTCGTTTTTTGTCGGAATTTGGAGCAGGAAGCGATGAACGTATCCATTCTTATACTCCGCGTACATTTGATTTTACTCCGGAATTTCAATTGGATTTTAATCGCAGATATATCAATGAAATGGAGAAACGTCCGGATTATATAGGTTATTCTATTTGGAATTTGGTTGATTTTCAGGTGGATGGTCGTGGTGATAGCAAGCCTAATCTGAATCAAAAAGGAATGTTGACAGAGGATCGTCGGAAGAAAGAGATTTATTATTACTGTCAGGCTCGTTGGTCGGACATTCCGATGATTCATATTGCCGGGGCCGATTGGACGAAAAGGGTGGAAATTTGTGATGATAGTATAAATGTGCGTAAGATCAGTGTTTTTTCTAATCAGAAAACGGTGGAGTTAATTCATAATGGAAAGTCTTTGGGTGTGCGTGAAGTGGTAAATGGGGAAGCTGTTTTCGCAGTTCCTTTTATAAACGGAGAGAATCTGCTGGATGCTCGAAGTGGGGCACTTTCAGACAGGCTGAAGATACAGATGAAATTGTTATCTTCCCGTCTTACTGACAGTGATGTGCTTTTGGACGGTCTTTGTATTAATTTGGGACAGGAGCATTGTTATTTTATAGACCCGCAGCTTCAGGAAATATGGATACCCGATAAACCTTATACAAAGGGAAGTTGGGGATATATGGATGGAAAACCTTTTAACTCTTGGCCGGGATCATCACATGATGGAGTTAGGTATGGAGTAGGGGCTGATATAAAAAATACTTTTTTAGAGCCTCTTTTTCAGACCTTTTTGATTGGTACGACTTGTTACCGGCTGGATGTTCCTGACGGAGTATATGAAATTGGCTTTTATTTCACGGAACCTTTCAGTAAGGATGAACGGAAAAATATTGTGCGTACAGGTGTTTCTGCCGAGGGACAACGTGTATTTGATGTGTCAGTCAATGGAGAAAAATTGATAGATTCATTGAATCTGGCTGATTCTTATGGCGAGCAGACAGCTGTTGTAAAGACACTTGTGGTCAATGTGCGGAATCATGAAGGACTGGAGATTCTGCTTTCTCCTCAAAAAGGACAAGGTGTTATTAGCGGATTAAAAGTAAAGAAAATACGATGATATGGGCTGAAAAACTTCTGAATGAGTAAAATGGTTATATTCTTTCTTTTTCTGACAAGATTCTTTTCCATGAAACTCAGGGACAGATGTACTTTTGCTGATGTAAAATTTGAATAAAAAACGGTATGTTTAAGAAAAAGAGAAATATAGGGAAATTGTTATTAGGTTCCTTTTTGATTGTGGCTGTACTGACAGCATGTATGGAGGAAAAAAGGGAGATGAAGATAGATATGCTTTCACGTCCCGGTACGATAGATAGGAATGTCAGTTATCAGGGAAATCGTTTGCCTTTGAAACCATTGCATTTTATAAAATTGCCGGTAGGAACCATTGAGCCGGAAGGCTGGCTGAAAAAGTACCTGCTGTTGCAAAAAGAGGGATTAACCGGGAAACTGGGTGAAATTAGTGCGTGGTTGGATAAGAAGGATAATGCGTGGTTGCTGTCTGGTGGAGATCATGGTTGGGAAGAAGTCCCTTATTGGCTGAAAGGATATGGTGATTTGGCTTATATCTTAAAAGATTCTGCTATGATTGCAGAAACAAAAGTCTGGATTGAAGCAGCTATTCAGAGCCGGCAACCGGATGGCTTTTTCGGTCCGGTGAATGAACGTGGAGGGAAGAGAGAACTTTGGGCGAATATGGTAATGCTTTGGTGTTTGCAATCTTATTATGAATATTCTGGTGATAAGAGAGTGTTGACTTTGATGACTGATTACTTTAAATGGCAACTAACTGTCCCCGATGATAAATTTTTGGAAGATTATTGGGAGAACAGCCGTGGGGGGGATAATCTGTATAGTGTTTATTGGCTTTATAACATCACAGGAGAACAATTCCTGCTGGAGCTTGCTCGGAAACTTCATCGTAATACGGCAGACTGGACAAATGAATCGGATTTGCCTAATTGGCATAATGTGAATATTGCACAGTGCTTTCGTGAACCGGCTACTTACTATATGCTTAGTGGTGATTCGGCAGATTTGCAGGCATCTTATCGAGTGCATCATCTGGTGAGACGTATTTTCGGACAGGTGCCGGGAGGTATGTTCGGAGCGGACGAGAATGCCCGTTTGGCTTATATTGATCCACGACAAGGTACAGAAACTTGTGGATTTGTAGAACAGATGGCGTCTGATGAGATAATGCTTCGTATGACCGGTGATCCTTTTTGGGCTGAGCATTGCGAGGAGGTCGCTTTCAATTCTTATCCGGCGGCGGTAATGCCTGATTTCAAAGCTTTAAGATATATTACTTGTCCCAATCAGGTGGTGAGTGATTCTAAAGACCATAAACCCGGAATTGATAATGGTGGTCCTTTCTTGGCTATGAATCCTTTCAGCAGTCGTTGCTGTCAGCATAACCATGCGCAAGGCTGGCCTTACTATATTGAAAATTTGGTTTATGCAACTCCGGATAACGGGCTCGCCGCCATTATTTACGGTCCGTGTTGTGCACAGGCGAAAGTAGGGGTAAACGGTACTGAAGTTATTCTGAGAGAAGAAACAAACTATCCGTTTGAAGAAATGATTCGGTTTACAGTGCAAGTTTCCGGTAAAGTGGATTTTCCATTATATCTTCGTGTACCTGCTTGGTGCAAGGGGGGGACATTAATAGTTAACGGAGAAACGGTAGCTGCTGGTATGGAGTCTGGTAAATATGTTCGTTTGGATAGAACTTGGAGTAATGGAGATGTGGTAATCTTGCAATTACCCATGTCTTTATCTGTTCAAAGATGGCAGACCAATCAAAACAGTGCCAGCGTGAATTACGGTCCTTTGACTTTCTCTCTATTGATAGAGGAAGAGTATAGAAAGGTAAGTAGTGCAGAAAATGCTATATGGGATTCTAAATGGCAGAAAGGTGCTGATGTCAATGCTTGGCCTACTTATGAAATCTATCCTCAAAGTGCTTGGAACTATGCTTTGAAATTGGATGATAAGGTTTTGGAGCAATGCTTGAAAGTCGAGAAGAGAGAATGGCCTTCAGACAATTATCCTTTTACTGCTGATAACGTTCCTCTAGTGATAAAAGCACAAGGGAGAAGAGTGCCTTCTTGGGGCATAGATCAATATGGCTTATGTGGTGTGTTGCCGGAAGAAGGGGCTCCGAAAAGTGAAATATTGGAAGATATAACCTTGATACCGATGGGAGCTGCCCGTTTGCGTATCTCGGCATTTCCTGTAACTTATGAATAATTTTATATTACTATGAAAAGACTGTTATTTGTGATTCTATTGACAATTATGGGATGTTGCGGTGTACATGTGCAAGCCGTTGGATACGAAAAAATTATTAATCCGGTATTGCCGGGTGATCGTCCTGATCCTACTGTCATTGAAATAAATGGAGAGTATTGGGCTGCTGCGACTTCTAATGAATGGTCGCCGTTGTTCCCTATTTTTAAATCAAAAGATTTAGTGAACTGGGAATTGGTGAATTATGTTTTTCCGGATGGAGCACCTGATTGGGCATTGAATAATTTTTGGGCCCCGGAATTATCGTATGATGAGAAACAGGGAAAGGTTTATCTGTATTATACAGCCCGTGACAAGAGGACAAAGAGATTATCGTGTGCGGCGGCGGTAGCTGATTCCCCGATGGGGAGGTTCAAAGATTTGGGACCGTTGGTTGCTCAGGAACCAGGCTCTATTGATGCTTTTGCTGCAAGAGATGAGAAGGGTAAACTTTATCTTATATGGAAAGAAGACGGCAACAGTATGGGCTTGCCTACAAATATTTGGGCACAGGAGATGACGGAGGACCGTACCCGTCTGATAGGAGAAATGACTTCCTTGTTTTGTAATGACACTCCTTGGGAGGAAGGGCTGGTAGAAGGGGTATGTGTTTTTAAAAAGCAGGATTATTTTTATATCTTGTATTCGGCAGCTAGCTGTTGTGATAAAAAATGTAATTATAAAACAGGAGTAGCCCGTTCCAAATCTTTGCTGGGTAAATGGGAGAAGTATGAAAAGAATCCTATACTGGTAGACAATCAGGATTGGCGTTGTCCCGGACATGGTACTATAGTTCGGAAAGATGGAAAGGAGTTTTATTTGTATCATGCTTATAATAGGAGTGGTTCGGTATATGTCGGACGTCAGGGCGTGTTGGAGGAATTGTGTTGGGGAGAGGATGGCTGGCCTTATTTTAGGAACGATGCCGTTTATAATCGTCCTAATTTGTCTTTGGATTATGTGGATTCCTTTAAGGGTAATACACTAGCTCCCATTTGGCAATGGAGGGTAACCCAGAAAATAGATTATCAGACAGGAAAAAACGGATTACATCTAGGAGCATCTATGGAAAACAGGGAATTGGGTACTCTGCTGGTACAACCTGTCAAGGCTTTGAATTTTTCGTTGACTGCTACTGTTGATAACCGGAAAAGTATGGCTGCGGCTGGTATCGGTATTATTGGTGGAGCTCATAATGGATTTGGCGCTCCTTTAGCCGGTATTGGCATATCAGTTTTGAAAGATAAGGTGGAAGTATGGAAAAATGTAGATGGTAAAGTTGATGTCTTGGCTCAAAGTGCTATAACGGTGTCAGCAACGACACAGGTCAGGATGACTGTGAAAGACGGGTATTGGCTTTGCTTTGAGTTCCGGAAAGGGCAGAGGTGGATACCTTTGGCAACGGAAATAGATGCTTCGCCGTATGTTCCGTGGGGAATGGGCTTCCGCATAGGCTTGTGTGCTAAAGGGGGAGACGGAACCTTTGCTGATTTCTGTAAGATTGAATTGATTCATTGATTGTGTTTTTTATAAAATCTGTTACCATGAAAAAATATAGGTTAGTATTCGTTTTAAGTATATTGTTTTTAGGAGTGATCAAGTTGACTGCATCGGAATATGAGCAGGTGCGCAAAGCACCTCGTGTACATGTTCCGGTATGGCAGTCATTTGCACTGTCGGAAGTCGAATTAACCGATAGCTATTTTAAGAAAGCGATGGATTTACATAAAGGATATCTGCTGTCGCTGGATGTAGACAGGCTCATTCCACACGTACGCCGTAGTGTCGGTTTGCAGGGGAAAGGAGATAATTACGGAGGATGGGAGAAGCATGGTGGATGTACCTATGGTCATTATATGTCTGCTTGTGCCATGATGTATGCTTCTACAGGCGAGAAAGCCTTGCTGGATAAATTGAATTATATGCTGGATGAACTGCAAGAGTGCCAAAAACAGACCCCGGATGGTTGGTTCATTACCGGTAAAAGAGGAAAGGAGGGTTATTTGCAGTTGCTTCAAGGGAATGTGGTGCTTAACCAGCCGGATGAAACCGGACAACCTTGGAATTATAACCAGAATGGGAACTCATGGTATTGTATCCATAAGATTTTGGCGGGATTGAGGGATGCATATGTCTATGCAGGTTGTAGGCAAGCCAAGGATATATTGATGCCTTTGGCGGATTTTATTTCTCATATAGCCTTGAATAGCAATAGGGATCTTTTTCAAAGTACCTTGAGTGTGGAACAGGGGGGGATGAATGAAGTTTTTGTTGATATTTATAGTATTACCGGAGATAAGAAATTTTTGCAGACGGCAGAAAGGTTCAATCATATCAATGTTATTTATCCGATTGCTAACGGAGAAGATGTGTTATTCGGTCGCCATGCTAACGATCAAATACCTAAATTTATGGGAGTAGCCAGAGAGTATGAGTTCTCACCCAATGATATTTATTATCAGGCTGCCCGTAACTTTTGGAATATTGTAATTAAAGATCACACATTGGCCATCGGTGGAAATAGTTGTTATGAGCGTTTTGGCGTACCGGGTGAAGAAAGCAAGCGGCTGGACTATACTTCGGCAGAAACTTGTAATACATATAACATGTTGAAATTGTCAAGACAGTTGTTCATGTTGGATGGTGATTATAAATATCTGAATTACTATGAACATGCTTTATATAACCATATTCTTGCTTCACAAGATCCTGATATGCCGGGCTGTGTGACTTATTATACTTCTTTGTTGCCGGGATCATTTAAGCAATATAGTACTCCGTTTGATTCTTTCTGGTGTTGTGTGGGTACAGGGATGGAGAATCATTCTAAGTATGCCGAATCCATTTATTTTAAGGATAACCAAGAATTGCTGGTCAATCTGTATATTCCTTCACGTCTCCACTGGAAGGAAAAAGGTTTGAAGCTGACTTTGGATACTTATTTCCCGGAGTCGGATACGGTTACAGTAAGGATGGATGAAATAGGGAGCTATACAGGAATGCTTCTGTTCCGTTATCCGGATTGGGTGAGCGGTGATGCTGTAGTTCGTATTAATGGAAAGCCGGCACAGACGGAAGCACATAAGGGAAGCTACATTCGCCTGTTGGATTCTGTTAAGAGCGGAGATGTGATAACATTGGTTTTCACACGTAACTTATATATTGATTATGCAAAGGATGAACCTCATTTCGGCTCTGTCATGTATGGCCCGACATTGCTTGCGGGAGGATTGGGGACGGATGATATGCCCGAAGATAAGGTTATTGACAATCGTGCTTGTCGTGAATCGCTTCCGGCAAAGAATATTCCTATGTTAGTGGGTCCATTGGCCGATCTGGATAGCTGGATACAATGTTCTTCACAACATCCTTTACGGTTTACAGTAAAGAATGGAGGTGGACAACAAGGGGTAGGGTTGATCCCTTATTTTCAAATGCATCATCAGCGGCATACTGTATATTGGAAACTTTATTCTCCGGATGAATTTGTTTATCGTACTCGTTCTTTAACGGATGAAGTGAAGATCGGTGACGAGAAAGATGAAGGGAAACATGCGTTGCAAGGGGAGAATGATTCTATTTATTGGCATGATTATTTTTGGGCAAAGAATACTCGGTTCCGTATGGCAAAAGACGGATGGTTTTCTTACACACTTCATATAAATAAAACGGAACAAAAGCCTTATCATCTGATTTGTCGTTTCTGGGGAGACGAGCCTGATACTTGTCAGTTTGATATATTGATTGACGGCAACTATCTACGTACTGTCAGTTTGAATCGAAAACTATATCTGACCTATGTGGACGATGTGTATTCTATTCCTGCAGACTGGACTCGTGGAAAGGATAAAGTGAATGTTACTTTCCGTGCTGCTCAAGGGAAGAATGCCGGAGGATTGTATGAATTGAAAATTACTTCAGATACGAATTATAGATAAACTTTAAATATAGATTACCATGAAAAAAACGTTGGTTATATTATTCGTCGCCGGGGTTCTTGCCGCGTGTAAGTCGACGGATAGCAATAAATCTGATTATCAATACAAGGATGTACCTTTTACCAATGTACACTTTTCTGATAATTTCTGGGCATCTCGTATTGAAACCATTCGTAGTGTTACCGTGCCTTTTGCTTTTCATAAATGTGAGGAAACTTATCGTATAGATAATTTTGCAGTAGCGGGGAAACTGATGGAAGGAAAGTTCAATTCCCCTTATCCGTTTGATGATTCGGATGTGTATAAGATAATGGAAGGAGCTGCTTACTTGTTGGCGGTGAAGGAGGATAAAGCGCTGGATATGTATATGGACAGTCTGATTCATCTGATAGGAGCTGCGCAGGAACCGGATGGTTATCTTTATACTACCCGTACTATTGGCGGGGATTCGCAACATCCGTGGGCTGGCAGTAAAAGATGGGAAAATGAACGTGACAACAGCCATGAATTGTATAATGTAGGACACATGTATGAGGCGGCTGTAGCTCATTATCTAGCTACCGGAAAACGTTCATTTCTTGATATAGCCATTAAGAGTGCGAATTTGTTGTGTAATACCTTTGGTCCTGAAGAAGAAAAGATTACTGTAGCGCCAGGGCATCAGGAAGTGGAGATTGGGCTGGTAAAGCTTTATAGGGTGACAGGAGATAAACGTTATTTGGATTTGTCACAATTCTTTTTGGAGGCTCGTGGAAAGTATGACAAATATGATCGGAATAGTGAGGATCAGTTCCGTAACGGATCTTATTGGCAGGATCATAAGCCAGTCATTGCTCAGGATGAGGCTGTAGGCCATGCAGTGCGGGCTACCTACATGTATGCTGCTATGACAGATATAGCCGCTTTGAAAAACGAGCGGCATTTTGAAAATGCTGTGGGTAAATTATGGGACAATGTAGTAGGGAAGAAGATGTATATTACCGGAGCTATTGGTTCAACTCGTCATGGAGAAGCGTTTGGTAAAAACTATGAGTTGCCTAATAGTACAGCTTATTGTGAAACATGTGCTTCTATTGCCAATTGCATGTGGAATTTACGCATGTTCATGCTGCATGGTGATGCCAAATACATTGATGTGCTGGAACGTTCTTTGTATAACGGGGTGTTGAGTGGCATTAGTCTGGATGGAAAGAAGTTTTTTTATCCAAATGTCCTCTCTTGCGATGAAAATGGCTCAGAGCGTAGCGAATGGTTTGATTGTTCTTGCTGCCCTTCTAATCTAGCTCGTTTTATTCCTTCGGTGCCAGGGTATGTGTATGCCACTTCTTCCAAAGGATTTTATGTGAATCTGTATGGTGCCAACCATGCTGATGTAGTTCTAAAGAATGGAAAGCATGTACAGGTGGAACAACAGACGGATTATCCGTGGAATGGAAAGATAAAGTTGATATTGACTCCGGAAACCCCGGAAGATTTTGCTGTTATGTTGCGTATTCCGGGATGGGTAAATAGTCAGCCTGTACCTTCCGATCTTTATACTTATACCAGGCATGATAAAGGAGCCGTAAAAATTACAATCAATGGAAAACCCCGGGATTTTGTAATGGAGAAAGGATATGCCGTTTTATCCGGTAGTTGGAAACAGGGGGATACAATTGAACTAAGTCTTCCGATGGATGTCCACAAGGTTTCAGCAAATGATAAGGTTGCTACGGATGTGAATCATCTTGCCGTAGAGCGTGGCCCGATAGTTTATTGTGCAGAGTTTGCTGACAATGGAGGGACTGTATTGAATTATGTGCTGAAACCGGAAACGGCTTTTGAGGCTGCTCCTGCTTCTATGTTGGGAGGTGTGGAGATATTGAAAGGAACCACAGAACGCATTATTGCCGAGAATGATTTTAAGGAAATAAAGTCTGTGACAGATTCTATCCTGCTTATTCCTTATTATGCACGGTCTCATAGAGGAAATGGTGAAATGGCTGTGTGGCTTCCTTCCGATGAGAATATATTGAAAGATCAGCTAAAAGAACGTGCCCGTATTACGGATAAAGTTTTTATCGGTAAAGAAAGTTCGGAAACTGCGCATCAGTTGAAAGGTGAGAATACTCATACGGGAGGACCAAATACATGGCGTGATGCCTCGGATGGTGGATGGTTTTCGTATACCCTGAGAGTAGATCCGGTTCAACCGATGGAATTGGTTTTGACTTATAGCAGTACAGATGGAGGAAATCGTGAATTCGAGATATTTGCCGAACATGAAAAGATAGGGGAGCAAAAATTACGGGTGGAAACTTTTAGTGCATGGATTGATAAAGTGTATCCTATTCCTGTTGATTTAACTCGGGGGAAAAGTCATGTAACTGTTAAGATACAAGCTTTGCCCGGTATGATTGCTGGAGGTGTGTTTGGTTGCAGAATGCAGAAGCAAAAAAAATAGGCCTATGAAACGCTATATTATGACCACCGGATTGATGTGTATATGCGTGTTTTGTTCTTTAGCCCAAAAACAAATGATGTATGGAGATACAAGCCGTATTGGAATACCTTTTTCTAAAGATCCTCATGTAGTGGAGTTCCAAGGTAAATATCTGATGTATTATTCTATTCCTCCAAAGCAGAATGGAAACGCGGAAGCGCAAGGTTGGGGAATAGGCATTGCCGGGAGCAAGAATCTGAAAGATTGGCATCGTATTGGAGAAATCATACCTCAAACAGCTTATGAGTCTAAAGGGTTATGTGCTCCGGGTGCTTTGGTAAGAAATGATACGGTTCATCTATTCTATCAGACGTATGGTAATGGTGCTAAAGATGCTATTTGTCATGCATGGTCTGAAGATGGGATCCATTTTGTACGTAATGCTACAAATCCTATTTTTTCTCCGGAAGGGGAGTGGAACTGCGGGCGTGCCATCGATGCGGAGGTCGTTTTTTTAAAGGATCGGTATTATTTATATTATGCAACTCGTACTCCTGATTATTCTACCCAAATTATAGGAGTTGCAATGGCACCTGCACATACGGATTTTTCGAAACAGGCATGGAAGAGTCCGGTGAATCATCCGGTGCTTGTTCCCGAATATCCTTGGGAAGAGAAGTGTGTCGAAGGAGCATCTGTTGTGCAGATGGGAGATGAGATGTTTATGTTTTATGCCGGGGCCTATAATAATCGTCCTCAGCAGATTGGAGTTGCTAAAAGTAGTGATGGTATTCATTGGACAAAACTTTCTAATAAACCCTTTCTGATGAATGGTGATCCTGGAACATGGAATTGCTGTGAGTCCGGACATCCTCATCTCTTTAAAACAAGGAAAGGAAAAACATATTTATTTTATCAAGGGAATGATGACTTTGGTAAAACTTGGTTTCTTTCGAATATGGAGGTCAAATGGAAGAATAGACATCCTTTTATCGCTCATTATATAAATCAAAAAGCACATTAAATATGAAGAAAATATTTCTTTTTCTATATACCTTATTGGTCTTTTCCGGTGTATACGCACAAGAAAACAAGGTAAAGGTGGAGCCGGTGAATGGAGATAAAATTTCTTTGTTCTCTTTAAAAGAAGTCCGTTTACTGGATAGTGATTTTAAACATATCATGGACCTGAACCACGCCTATATGCTTTCTTTGGAACCTGACCGTTTGCTGTCTTGGTTTCGGAGAGAAGCAGGTTTGACACCTAAGGCACAACCCTATCCTTTTTGGGAATCTGAGTATATGAACGGGCATGGACCTTTACCGGGACATATTATGGGGTTTTATCTGTCTGGAATTTCTATGATGTATGATTCTACGGGAGATACTGCAATTCTAAGTAGATTAAGCTATATCTTGGAGGAGTTATCTCTTTGCCAGCAAGCTGGAGGTGATGGATATTTGTTACCTACTATTTGCGGTAGAGCTATTTTCGAGAATGTGCTGGATGGAAATTTCAAGACTTCTAATCCTTTTATTGAGACTCCTTATGACAAATGCTGGGAACCTGTGTATGTCATGAACAAGATCATGTTGGGGCTTTATCAGGTTTATATGCGATGTGATTTATTACAGGCAAAAGAAATATTGGTAAAGATGGCAGACTGGTTCGGCTATTCAGTCATTGACAAGTTATCACATGATGACCTTCAAAAATTGTTGGTGTGCGAGCATGGCTCTATCAATGAGTCTTTTATAGATGTTTATCAGATAACGGGTGAGGAGAAGTATCTTAAGTGGGCACAAAGACTCAACGATGAGGATATGTGGGTTCCCATGTCTGAAGGAAAGGATATATTGGAGGGTTGGCATGCTAATACCCAGATTCCTAAATTTACAGGTTTCGAATCTGTTTATCGTTATGATAGTAATGAACGTTTTACCACAGCTGCCCGTTTCTTTTGGGATACAGTAGTGAGAAAACATACTTGGGTGATGGGAGGTAACAGTACAGGAGAACATTTCTTTGCTCCTGAGGAATTCGAGCATCGAATAGAATTGAACGGGGGACCTGAATCTTGTAATTCGGTTAATATGCTTCGTCTGACAGAGAGTTTATATTGTGATTATGCCGAGGTGGAGAAAGTGGATTATTATGAGAAAGTCTTATTTAATCATATTTTGGCCAACTATGATCCTGATCAGGGTATGTGTGTGTATTATACTTCCATGAAACCGGGACACTATAAAATTTATGGAACTAAATATGATTCTTTTTGGTGTTGTACCGGGACGGGGTTTGAGCAAACAGCAAAGTTTGGGCAAATGATTTATGCTCATACAGATGATGCCTTGTATGTAAATATGTTTATACCATCGGTAGTTACATGGGATAAAGGAATCAGTATTCATCAGGAAACTGCTTTTCCTGATGAAGGTGTTACTAGTCTTACTGTTTCCGGAGAGGCTGTTTTTAATTTAAAGATACGTTGTCCTTATTGGGTGGGAAGTTCGTCACTCAATGTAATTGTAAATGGTAAGAGAGAGAAAATAAAGGCTGGTGTGGATGGATATGTTTCAATAAACAGGCAGTGGAAAGATGGAGATAAAGTACGGATAGAGCTACCTATGAAATTGGAAATAGTGCCTTTGAATGAGGCGACTCATTATCTTGCTTTGAAATATGGGCCTATTGTTTTGGCAGCTAGAATTAGTGACGAGCATTTATCGAAAGATGATTTCAGATCTGCACGTTCTACTGTTGCTATGAAAGATTATCCAGTGATAGATGTGCCGGCTTTTATAGGGGATATCCGGAAAATACCGGCTGCTGTTATCCGGAAAAAAGGAGAGAAGCTGGCTTTTTTGTGTAGTAAGGATAATGTAGTATCCAAGCCTGTAGAGCTGGTTCCTTTTAATACTATTCACTGGAGCCGCTATGCCGTATATTTTCGGCATTATGATAAGAAAGAGAACTATTTGGCCGAGCTGAAGAAATCGGAGCAATTTAAGCAAGAAGAGGATAACTTGAATAAAAGAACTGTAGACAGGGTCATTATTGCAGATGCTGAATCTGAGAAAATGCATAAAATGGAGGCAGTAAATTCTACAGCTGGTGAGAATTGGCGGGATGCTTCTAAAGGTGGATATTTTATGTATGAAATGAAAGTTCGGAAAGAGATGGAACAGTCTGTTTGCTTACAGCTTTTGGGAAGTGATTCGGGTAATCGTATTTTTGATGTTTTGATTGATGGTAAATGGATAGATACTATTGATTTGTCTAAACCTTGTAAAGAAGGAAAAGGACTGTATAGATGTTATATTCATATTCCTGCTGAATATATAAAAGCAAGAAAAAATGTAACAGTGAAATTTCAGGCAAAGAATGGTTGTATAGCTGGGGGGATTTTTGATGTAAGGATTGTGTCTGCCATTTCGGTTCAAGACATGTAAATAAGAGCAGCTTTCGTTTTTAAAACATTCTCCATAGTTCGACTGTTCTAATGATAGTACAAACAGAAAAAATAATGATTATGGAAAAATATTTTATTCATAGCAATGAACTGCATTTGATTGATATGGATAAAATTCATCAGGCAGTGGAAAGGATCGTGGACTCATTGGATATGGCTGCCGGATCAACTTGTCATTTTGATCTTTATAAAGTGGTGGAAACCTATTTTAAAGATTTGGATAAAAGAAGGGAAATAAACTGCTTATTGGGTATTGTGGATACGGAGGAGGAATTGGAGGAAAAGATGGAAGGCTTTTGAAATCTATTTTTTAATTTGTTTTGTTTTCTATTCTTTATCTATTTTTACTGGGTGAAGATAAGTCTTCCTTTTTCATACTATTTCTGTTTATAAGACAGAGATGGTTTTAAAGTTTGTAAAGGCAGTTGGTTCATACTGAACCGACTGCCTTTTTATCTGAGTTCTATTGGTGGTTCTTGGGAAATTATATATTAGGAGTAATCTCATAGTATAGGGTTATACATGATTCTTTATTCTGAAAACTTTATTTAATTCTTAGGTTTTTGTAAGTTTGCTAAATGAAATCTAATAGAAAATAGAATGAAAACATTTAGACTAGTATTCATAATTCTGATAATGAGTGGATTAATATTTCAGGGGAGAGCTCATGTCTGTTGGGACGATCTAGAGTTCAAACAGTTTTCCACTCCTGAAGGATTACCGAATAGCATGGTTCACCAAGTGTATCAGGACCGTGACGGATATATTTGGATTCCTACTTTCTATGGATTGTTTCGTTATGATGGTTACGAGGTCCGTACCTATAAATCAAATCTTTATACCCCTGGTCTTCTGGTTAATAATAATGTGCTTTGTGTGGAAGAAGATTATTCTCACCGGCTTTGGATTGGGACTCACGAGGGACTCTGTATGCTTGATAAACGGACAGGGAAGATGAAAAAATTGCAACTGGATGGAGTCAGCAAACAACGGCTGAATGAAATTCATGTAACAAAAGAGAACCGGGTTTATCTGGGGTACATCCGTGGAATGGCTTATTATGATGAAATGCAGGATACATTGGCTTTGATGACTCGGAAGAATTGTAGAGGGGACGTACCCGAATCTGTGAATATTCAAACTTTGTTTGAGGATGTAAATGGTGATTTGTTGATAGGCACCTGGAAGGATGGGCTTTATCGTTATTGCATAAAGGAAAATACATTTTTGCACTATCCGCCTTTAGATGAAGAGAACTCTGTTTTGGCTTTGTTTCAGGACTCTAGAGGGGTGATGTGGATAGGAACTAGTGGGTCCGGGCTGTATAAGGCCCATTTTTCATCCGATAGGAAAACGGTTTCTTTTGAAGGTTATAGACATGATGCCCGAAATGTTTCTTCTTTGCCGTCTGATTATATTTATTCGATTCATGAAGATTTACAGACACGTTCGTTATGGTTGGGTACTAGAGAGGGTGTTAGTGTGATGGAACTGGCTGATGAGGGAAAGTTTATCAATTATCAAGAATCTGGCTCTACACATTATCTTCCTGTCCGCGAGGTGAACACAGTCTTTAGGGATCGAAGCGGATTAATGTGGATCGGTACTAAAGGGGCTGGTGTCTTTCATGTCGATACTAGGAAACGTTCCTTTAATGTAATTTATCCTCGTGGCAACGATAAATCTTTTACAGATTTGATTTCTACATTGTATGTGGAAGAAAATGGAGCTCTTTGGATAGGTATGGGCTATGGATTGGATTATCAGCATGGAGATAAAAAAGTGACATTGTTTCCTTCGAAACGTCCTTATCATATTTCTTATAGCTCGTTAACCCGTGAGGTATTGCTTGCTGTGCATGACGAGGGGATGATAGTTTGTCGTGACGGACAAATAATACATCAGTATAAGACCTCGAATTGTGGTTTTGTTCCTCATGATTTAGTGTATTTAGTTCACGAGGACCGTAAGGGAAACCGCTGGTTGTGTACCTATAAAGGACTTGGAGTGCGTTACCGGGACGGGCGTGAGTATTGTTTCAATCGTTTGTCCAGAGCAGACGAATTGCTTGGCCGGGAGATGACCACGATGGTTGAGGATAATGACGGCTCATTATGGTTGGCAACCAACAATAATGGTATTGTTCATGTTACAGGGGATATGGAACGTCCGGAATCGTTGCAGTGTAAGAACTATTGTATGGAGAATGGTTTGCTGTCGGTTAATACTCCTCTTTGTTTTTTGTTGGATAGAAGCGGACGGATTTGGGTCGGGACAGAGGGCAGCGGACTTTGTTTATATGATGTGCAAAATGATTGTTTCAAGTCTGTTCATAAGGAGTTTAATTTGCCCGGAGATATGGTTGGCAGTATGCAGGAAGATAATAGTGGTAATCTGTGGTTGGGCACCAATCAAGGGCTGGCAAAGCTAACCATATCCGGAAAGGAAAAGGGCAGGGTACGTATCTTTACAGTTGCCGATGGGTTGGCGGATAATTTCTTTAATCAAAATGCTTCTTTCTATCGTGATGGTACCTTCTATTTTGGATGCAGCAGGGGAATTGTGACTTTCAACTCGGAAGTGGTGGAAGAGAAACATGCTGATATTTCTTTATGCATAACTGATATCTTGGTGGATGGAAGACCATTGGAACAGATGTCGGATAAGAAAAGAAAGGAGATAACTCCTTTTACTTCCGATTTTACAGACAGATTAGTTATTCCTGCCTCATATTCCCATTTTACCATTTGTTTTGCATCGCTGACTTATAATCGTCCCCAGCAAAATAAATATGCGTACAGGTTGCAAGGCTTTGATGCTGATTGGCATTATGTGGACGCTTCCAGCCGGACTGCCTATTATTCCAAATTGCCTGCAGGGGAGTACGTGTTTCAGCTACGGGCAACGAATGAGAATGGTGATTGGGGTGACGTGAGAGAAATGGAAATTATTATTGAACCACCTTTCTGGGCTACTTGGTGGGCTTATTTTATTTATGTATTATTGGCTATACTGTTTATGGTATTGATATGGTGGGAGATTCGTCGGAGGCTGTTATTGCGTAATCGTAGGTTTTTGCAGGAAGGTGAGACGGACAAGGTGCATCATCTAAAATTGCAGTTCTTTACGAACATACCTTCGGATGAAGAAAAGTTTTTGCAGGATGCTGTCGCCTGTGTGAACCGTCATTTGGATGATCCCGATTTTGATGTTCCGCAGTTTGTAGATGAGATGGCAACCAGTCGTACAACGTTGCATAAGAAATTGAAATCTTTGACGGGATTGAATACAACTGGCTTTGTACGTAGTATCCGTCTGAAGGCGGCTTGCAGGATGATGGATGAAAATCCGAATTTCCGCATTTCCGAACTGGCTTATAAGGTCGGGTTTAATGATCCCAAGTATTTTTCTATCTGTTTTAAGAAGGAATTTGGTATGCAGCCTACAGAATATTCGATGAAATCGGGCAAAAACGCTTGAACATGCCAAGGTGGACAAGGTTGAAATATGTTCCTAAAAGGTGGAGAAAACATGCTTCAACCTTATCGGGAGATGCTTCATCTCTGTAAAATGAATAGCTGATTACTTTTGTGGCATTAAAACTTTAATGTCTAATTTAAAAAGGTTGGCTAATGAAATCTAATTTTTATGGAAACAGAAAATCGCTTCTTGCGGTTTTTATTTGTGCAGCTTTTCTTTCAGGAAGTCATGTTGCTTATGCGGTAAATGAATCGTTACTGGTTTCTGCGTACCAGCAGCCTAGTAAGATTAAAGGAACCGTAATAGATGCAAATGGTGAGGTTGTTATTGGTGCCAGTGTGGTGGTGAAAGGAACCGCTAATGGGACTATAACAGATATTGATGGGAACTTTATTCTTTCTGATGTCCCTACCAATGGGACGATTCAGGTAAGTTTTGTTGGATACAAGACTTTGGAAATCCCAGTTAAAGGGCAGACTTCTTTCAGTCTGACTTTAATGGATGATACCGAAGTATTGGATGAAGTAGTGGTGGTAGGTTATGGTACCATGAAGAAATCAGATTTGACAGGTTCTGTAGGTTCTATATCTTCTGAAAAACTCGCTGCTAGAGGTACTACCCGTTTGGAAGATGCATTACAAGGTGCGGTTCCGGGAGTAAATATCACTCAATCCAATAGCCGTGCGGGTGGCGGATTTAATATTCAGATACGTGGACAGGCATCTATAAATAAACAGGCTGCTCCTCTTTATGTAATTGATGGTATTGTGTGCTCGTCTATGGATTTTTTGAATCCCGAGGATATTGAGCGGGTAGACGTCTTGAAAGATGCCTCGTCTACTGCTATCTATGGCTCACGTGCTTCTGCTGGTGTGATTATGATTACAACCAAAGGTGCGAAGGGGGCAGGAAAACCTCAACATGTTTCTATTTCGTATGATGGATATTATGGGATACGTAAGGTTGCCCGTATGCCTGATTTTATGAATGCTCAAGAATTTATAGATTATCGTTTTGCACGTCATACTCTTTTAACATCAGATGTCTTTGATGGTTCTAGTCGTAAAGGAGTAGATGCGAACGGTATTCCTCATTATGAAATTAAACAATCTGATTTGGAAACTACGTTTCTGAAACGTGATGGTGGTACAAACTATCGTGATTCCAAAATTTATGAGATGATGATGTCGGGAACAGATGGTTATGACTGGACAGACCTCGTAACTCGGACAGGTAATCAGCAGAATCATTATATCAGTGCCAACGGAGCCACAGAAAAAATTAATTATCGGTTAGGAGTTGGTTATCAAGGGGAAGAAAATGTGTTTAAACATAATGATTATTCCCGTTTCAATATCAAAGGTGCTTTTGATGGAAAAATTTCCAAAGTATTTGAAGCTGGATTATCTGTGAATATGGCTTATACGGTGCAAGATGATTTTAGTACCGATGGAACTTATTGTCCGTATGAAAACGCTTTTTATTTCAATCCTTTTGTTGCACCTTATGATGAAAATGGTAACATTATCAATAATCCAGGGTCAAAGGATGCTTTTGGGTCTACCGGACAATTCACTTCTACTGTTAGCCCACTGAATGATTTAGAGGATGAAAACTATACTAATCAAACTCGCAAATTTCATGTCTTTGGCAATGTATATTTGCGTACTAATATAATGGATGGATTAAAATTTGCGACTACTTTTTCACCTAACTTTTATCATGGGCGTCAAGGAAAGTTTAATGCTACTGGAGTGAATGACCGTAATCCGCTAGGTTCCAATTATTATCAGGTGAACGGAACGAACTCTGCAGAGGTTGAGACGACAGACCGTATGGACTGGACTTGGGATAATCAGCTTGATTTTAATAAAACAATAGGTGATCATACGTTTGGCGCGATGGGTTTATTCTCCATATATCGTTCTGATAAAGAAATTTATAGATTGAAAGGCTTTGGTATTTCGGATGATATGCTTTCTTTTCATGCCTTGGATAAGGCTTCCGGTGATAAGGAGATAGCTTCTTCCTATACAGCATCTACTTTGGTCTCAGGAGCTCTTCGTTTGAATTATTCATATAAAGGTAAGTATATGGCGACAGCTACAGCACGTGCTGATGGTTCTTCACGCTTTGCAGAAGGTAACCGTTGGGGATGGTTTCCTTCCGTTGCTTTGGCATGGCGTATGTCAGAAGAAAGCTTTTTAAAAGGTACTCATTGGTTGGATAATTTGAAATTGCGTTTGTCTTATGGAGTTACCGGTAACAACAATGTGGATGATTATGTGACAATAGCTACAGCTTCAGGACCTAGTTATGTGGTATTGGGAGGATCGGAAATACAAGGATATTACCCTAATGGGCTTGTTAATACGGGACTCATTTGGGAAAAGGTAAAAGAGTTTGATTTAGGATTGGATTTTAGTGTATTGAGTAATCGTATTAATCTGACAGCCGATTTTTATCATCGTTTGTCTGATGGGCAGATTATGGATAGAATTGTTCCTGTTGAAACAGGTGAAACAAAAGCTACTTTTAATGTCGGTTCAGTTCGTAATACCGGAATTGAATTAGGAATGCAGTTTGGCATTATTCGGAGTAAAGATTTTATATGGGATTTAAGTGTGAATTATTCTCGTAACTGGAATAAAATATTGGAACTTAGTAATGGGAAAGTGGATGAAATTGCATCCAATCGCTTTATTGGTGAGCCGTTAAATGTATTGCGTGACTATATTCATACTGATGTGATAACTGATAAAGGGGTAACGATGCACACTAAAGATGGGGATATTCATTATACTTTGCAAGAATTGTATGCAAAGTATGGTTCGAAATATAAGTGGTATGAAGGTCAGATAGCTGTGAATGATTGGAATAATGATGGCAAGATTACGGATGAAGATAAGCAAATATATGGTTGTACAGATCCTAAATGGGTGGGAAGTTTAAGTTCAAATATGTATTATAAAGGTTTCGATTTCTCAGTAATGATTTATACTAAACAAGGACAATGGGCTCGTAGTTATTTCCATGATAAATATATGAAATGGTCTGATCGTGGTAACCAACATATGGCAATGGATTTTTATATTCCTAAAGGGGCGCCTGTTATTGACCATACTACCGGTGATATTGTATATGCCACTGAAACTCATTACGGTGAATATCCTTATCCGAATAATTCCGATACTTCGGCAGGTGGATATTTTTCTGATAAAGGTAGCGCGAAGGGAGAAGGCTTTCAGTATCAGAAGACTTCTTTTGTAAAGGTAAAAAATATCTGTTTGGGATATACTTTCCCTAAGAAGTGGATTACTAAAGCAGGATTACAGCATTTGCGTCTTTATATCAATGTGCTTAATCCATTTTGTTTTACGGATTATGATGGATTTGATCCTGAATGGGCAAATGCTAAATTAACTGATGGTGGTCCTGCATCGGTAACTTATCAGATAGGTGCGAATATTAAGTTTTAATTTCAAAGGAAAGGTAAATGGTATGAAAAAATATATATATACGGCAGTCATATTGGTTGGCTTTGTTTTGACTACAAGTTGTGAAGATTTTCTGACTACAGATAATAAGTCAAATGTAACGGACAAAGAATATTTCTCGACTAAGACAGGTTTTGAATCTTTGGTATCAAATGCTTATAGTACTTTACGAGATGTTTATGCAGTATCCAGTTATACTACTTATTTTAATGCAGGTACGGATATGTACGCTGATGGGCGTAATTATATCAATGATGAGTTGCATGAATATGAAACTTTAAATCCTGAAAACAGTGTGATGAAAGAGCTTTATACGGCATGTTATAAAGGTATCCGTGCGGCTTATGCTATAAAACATTATGCGGCGGATGCAGTTATTGATGAGAATTTGCGTAGCAGGCGTGTGGATGAGGCACGAGTATTGGCGGCGAATTATTACTATATATTGGTAAATACTTTCGGGGGGGTACCTTTGATGAAAGATTATGTGGCTGATGTTCAAACCGGATATCCTAAATCTTTGGTGGTTGATGTTTACACTTATATTATTGAGGAATTGGAGAATGTAATAGCTGCCGGAGCTATGGAAAAGTCTACCGCTTTGGATGGTGGTGGTCGTATAAGTATTGAATCGGCTCGTGCGTTATTAGCTAAAACTTATTTAGCAGCAGCTTGGGATTTAGATAAAAAAGATTACTTTGCCAAAGCAGCCCAAGTAGCAGATGACGTGATAGCTAATCGTGCTTTGGTTACTCCTTTCGAGGATCTTTGGAGAGCGGATTGTAGTGGAGATGATAACGAAGAATTTATTTGGGATGTGGAATATGACTATGCTACGGCTGCTAATACAGTCAGTGGTGGGCATCCGTGGAGTTCCTTTTATTGTAATCATATGGGGGGGCAAGAAGATCATGGAAAGGGGAGTACTTCTGCTTTTATTGCGACTTTACATGCTTTGCAGTGTTTTGAAAAAGGCGATATACGCTATGGGGTAACGTTTATGAAGGAGTTACCTGATATTGTTACTGCATCCGCTTATTGGTATTGGGATTGGTATAAGAATGGTGGAACTTTTATAGGAATTCCTTTGAAACGTTACTATCCGGCATGGTATGAAACAGAAGAAGATATCGATGCATGGAAAGCTCTTGATCCTGAAAATCGTAAAAATACATGGATACTACCGATGTCTGATCATACACGGGATCCTCAAGAATATATGCCTGGAGAAATTGATTATGAGGAATTTGTAACCTATTCTTATGGGGGCGCTCCTTGTCGTAAATTTGATGATTCTAATACTGCTAGTTATTCTAATAAAACAGATTATCGTGATGTACATATTATTACGCTTCCTGAGATTTATTTGGTAGCAGCAGAGGCTTATTTAAAAGCTGGTGATAAGGGAAATGCTTTGCTTCGTTTGAATGAAGTGCGCCGACGTGCACGGCTTGATGCGGTAACTGAAATAAATGTGGATGTTATTTTAAAAGAACGTGCTTGTGAGTTATTTGGACAGGGATCTCGATGGATTGATTTAAGACGTACACAGAAATTGGTGGAGTATAATGATTTATATAATCCTCAGATAAAAGGGCGGGCCGCACAAATGATTGGAAAGAAATTACTTCGTCCTATTCCTCAGGCGGCGATTGATGCGAATGAGTTGATGAGTGCTGAAGATCAGAATCCAGGGTATTAGTAAGGTGATTAGATAGTATTGAGATGTGTTTAGGACGGGGATGTTATGATATATGGCATCCTCGTTATTAAAAAAATCAATTAAAGTAGAATAACTGATGAATGTGAAATTAAAAAGGGAAAGTCGATTATTGATTATGGCTATAACCAGTGTAGCTTTGTTTGTGCATATTGTAGTGATTTGTGCAGCTAGTACAAGAGAGGTTGTTGCCAATAAAGAATTTGTTTGGTATAATGGTAAACGTCCTATTACTTATTCCTTGCCTGGATCTGTTTCTCCAGTAGTGACGGTAGCACTGGATATGTTTAAGGGTGACATGCAACAGGTGACGGGGGTATTACCTCAAAAAACTCTTTTCGGAACGGCGGTTATTAATATTATTCAGTTGGATAAAAACAAGCCTATCCTAAGAGATCTCCGTAAAGACGGAATCCCGGTGGATAGTATTGTTGCCAGAAAAGACGCTTTTTTTATAAAGATAAGAGAAAATCAGTTGTTGGTTGTAGGAAGTGACGGTCGGGGAACTGCTTACGGCATACTTGAACTTTCCCGCTTGGCAGGAGTGTCTCCATGGGTATGGTGGGGAGATGTGACACCGATGAGAAAAGAGCGATTGACCCTTCCGGCTGATTATTCTACTTTTCAGAGTCCATCGGTAGAGTATCGTGGAATCTTTTTAAATGATGAAGACTGGAGCTTGCAGCCTTGGAGCTGGAAAAACTTTGAACCGTCTGATATAAAAGGACGTATTGGTGCACGTACTTATAAAGAAATCTTCAAATTGCTGATGCGCCTTCGTGCCAATGCTATTTGGCCGGGAATGCATGGAATTACGACTCCGTTCTACTTTGTGCCGGGAGCTAAAGAAGCAGCTGACAGTTGCGGCATTCTCATCGGTACTTCGCATTGCGAGCCAATGATGCGCAATAATGTAGGTGAATGGAAAGTCAATGAACGGGGTGACTATAATTACATAACAAACCGTGAAGGGGTACAATCCTATTGGATAGAACGGCTGAAAGAGGCTGGACCTTATGAAAATTTCTACACCATGGGTATGCGAGGTATTCACGACAGTGGAATGGAAGGGGTCAAGACCCTTCAGGAAAAGACCGATGCACTGCAACAGGTTATTGACGACCAGCGCAAGTTATTATCGAAGTATGTAGATAAAGATGTGGAGAAAATTCCCCAGGCTTTTGTCCCCTATAAAGAAGTGCTTCAAATAATGGAGAATGGCTTGCAACTGCCGGAAGACATCACTTTGATATGGTGTGATGACAACTATGGCTATATGACCCGTTTAAGTGACAAGGAACAGCAAAAGCGTAACGGAGGTGCCGGAGTGTATTATCATCTCAGTTATTGGGGGCGTCCGCATGACTATATGTGGTTATGCACTACCCAGCCGGGATTGATTTATAGTGAAATGAAACAGGCATACGATTGCAATGCCCGCCGTTTGTGGGTGGTTAATGTGCACGATTTGAAACCCGCGGCATACGATTTGGAACTCTTTCTGGATATGGCATGGAATATCAATTCCGTATCTCCATCTACTCTTGTGGAGCATCAGAAGAGCTGGCTTTGCCGCGAATTTGGCAAAGAAGCAGGAGAAAAATTATTGCCTGCCATGTTAGAGTTTTATCGCCTGTGCGGCATCCGTAAACCGGAATTTATGGGTTGGAACCAAGTGGAGCTGGACAAGAAAAAATATACCAAAGGCTGGTCTCCGGTTAAAAATACGGACTTTAGCTTAACCGAATTCGGCGGCGAACTGGATCGTTATCTGGAATCCTATGAAGCCATTAAAGAGATTTTATCGGAAGTGGAACCAATGATTCCTCAGGAACGCAAAGATGCTTTCTTTGCCCAAATTAAGTATCCTGTATTTGGCGCTGCTGCCATGAGCACAAAGATGCTGGAGGCACAAAGAGCACGTTGCATCTCTCCGGGAAGCTGCGACACGACTTTATGGACCCGCGAAAGTCAATTAATGGCTGCCTGTGCCAAAAGCATTAAAGCTTACCAGGAAATCCGCGATTTGACAGATTACTATAACAATGAACTGGCAGATGGCAAATGGAAATACTCCATGTGCCATAATCCGCGGGATTTATATGTGTTCTATCCGCCTGAAATTCCCATATGGCTGACAGATAAGGAAATAGAGAAATATGCTTCTTTTAGAAGACCAAAATCGTTACCTTTGGAGGAAGTGGCTAAGGATCATTGTATTGTTTCTAATGCTTGCGATTATACAAGCGCATCCAAAGGGGTCGTGACGATTCAATCATTGGGACATAGTATGAATGCTGTTTCCGTACCAAAGGGAAAGTCAATTACTTTTGAGTTTGATTGTTTATGGGATGGAGAGGCGATACTGCGCACTGCCGTAATCCCGACACAACCTAATGATAAAGGAGATATTCGTTTCAGTGTTAGTATAGATGGTGAAAAGCCTCGGATATGTTCTATTAAAGAGCCGTTTCGTTCGGAAGGATGGAAACAGAATGTACTCCGTGGACAGGCTGTTCGTGAAACTGGTCATCAATTGACGAAAGGAAAGCATACTTTATCCATCACTGCTTTGGATGATCATGTCCTGATAGATCAATGGATGATTGATTTCAAACCAGACAGAATGTTCTATGTATTTCCAGTTCAACCAACCTATTAATGTAGCATGAATTGTATGAAGAAAATTATTGGACTGTTCATCATTTTATTATGCTTTTGCACGACAAAAGCTCAACAGACAGAAGTGAGGTATCTTTCCGGTACAGGACCGGATCATACTGTGAAGTGGAATTTCTGGTGCTCTTCAGGTATGAACTCTCAAAAGTGGAGCAAGATAGATGTTCCGTCTTGCTGGGAACAGCAAGGTTTTGGAGGCTATACCTACGGGCGCTATTATATTTATAAGGAACACGAGAAAGAAAAGCAATATGATGCCTACAGGGAACATGATTTTTGCGATGAATACGGCATCTATCGTCATTGTTTTGATGTTCCGGACACTTGGAAAGGCAAACAGATAAGTATTGTATTTGAAGGTGTTATGACTGATGCTGAAGTGAAAATCAACGATGTCATCGCTGGCCCTGTTCATCAGGGATCATTCTATCGTTTTTCTTATGATATCACGGACAGACTGAAATTCGGGAAAACGAATTTGATGGAAGTGACGGTGAAGAAGCAGTCGGCTGATAAATCAGTTAATGCAGCGGAGCGCCGGGCTGACTGGTGGCTTTTCGGAGGTATCTATCGTCCTGTATATCTGACGGCAAAGCCTCGCACGCAAATAGAACATATAGCGGTGGATGCCCGTGCTGACGGTACGTTGCACACAGATGTATATTTGAAAAATATTTCCAAAGGACAACAATTGGAACTGTCGCTCATTTCCTGTGATTCACAGCTTCCTATAGGGCGGCAGGTATGCGGGCTTTCGACGGAAGAGAAACAGATACTTACCACACATTGGAACAATATCAGGACATGGGATCCTGAACATCCCAACCTTTACCGACTCACGATGCGTCTTCTTTCCACAACAGGAGATGTTGTGCACGAGATTACGGAGCGCATAGGATTCCGTACCATTGAATTCCGTCCTGAAGATGGCGTATATCTGAACGGTACTCGTCTTTTAGTGAAGGGGATTAACCGTCATTGCTTTGATCCGGAAACAGGTAGGACAATCAGCCGGGAACTCAGTCTGAAGGATGCTTTGCTCATTAAGCAGATGAATATGAATGCCGTGCGTTCACATTATCCACCAGATACTCATTTTTTAGAGGCGTGTGATTCCATAGGTCTTCTTTATCTCAATGAATTATGTGGTTGGCAGAATAGCTATAGCACTGAAATAGCAGAAAAGTTACTGCCTGAGATGATATTTCGTGATGTGAATCACCCGTGTATCTTTGTTTGGGCAAATGGTAACGAAGGAGGATGGAATACTGCTGTTGACAATCGTTTTGCCGACTATGATCCGCAGAAACGTCACGTCATTCATCCGTGGGCGGATTTCAATGGCTTGGATACACGTCATTACCCTAATGGTACGGATAACATGTATCGGTTGGAACGCGGGCATAAGGTTTTTATGATGACGGAGTTCCTGCATGGCCTCTATGACCGTGGACAGGGTGCAGGCCTCAAAGGACTATGGTCAAAGTTTAAGGCAAATCCACTTTTTGCCGGTGGCTTCCTTTGGGCATATGTGGATGAAGCTGTCCGCCGTACAGATACCGGACAAATGGACACTTACGGTCCTAATGCTCCCGATGGTATTGTGGGGGCAAATCGCGAAAAAGAAGGCAGTTTTTATACTGTTCGGGAGGTATGGTCACCCATTCAAATACATCCATTAAAAATAACTTCTTCTTTCAAAGGAGATTTTTATGTAACTAACGATTACTTATTCAGCAACTTAAGCGAATGCCGGATGAAGTGGAAGGTAATGCGTTTACCTATTCCACAGGTGTCCGACAGCCCCATCTGCTTAGCGGAGGGCGGCGTACTGTTACCTGCGATTCAGCCTGGCGAGAAGGGGATAGCCCACTTTGATTTGCCTGAGAAATTCTTCAATGGAGACATCTTGGAATTGGAAGCCTACAATGTAGCGGGAGATATGATATGTAATTGGACGTTTCCTATCAAGAATAACCGTAAGTACTTTATAGAATACAGGTATTTACAACCGACAACAACTGCTACTGCCAGATATCAGACAGACGACAATAGTGTTACACTGATAGCGAATGGAGTTACAGCAACATTCAACAAAGCGAATGGTAATTTGGTAGAAGTGAAGAACGGTAGCAAGATCATACCATTGTCTGATGGTCCTCTCCCGGTCGGGATGAAGATGCTTTTCTGTTCTGCTAACCTAAAGATGCAAGGTGATACTGCCATTTATACCGTAAAATATAAAGGTGCGGCCGACTCCATTGTCTGGAGAATGGCACCTGACGGATTGCTTGGAATGGATGCATTAGTGCTGAATTACAGAGCAAAGAACAAGTTTGACGGTGTATACTTTGACCGTCCGGTTCTTAATTTCGGTTTTTCATTCTCTTTTCCTGAAAAGAACATCAGTGGGATGCGTTGGTTAGGCAAAGGTCCTTACCGGGTATGGAAGAACCGTATCGAAGGAACGAATTATGGTATTTGGCAGAAGGACTACAACAATACGGTGACGGGAGAATATTATCATCAGCTTATTTATCCGGAATTCAAAGGGTATCATGCAGATCTCTATTGGGCAACACTCCAATCAAAGACAACACCGATGACAGTTTATTCGGAAACTGACGGTATTTTCTTTCGCGTCTTCACTCCGGAGGAGCAGCGTGACCGTGAAAGCCGTGGAATATCAGTAAAGGAATATCCTGCTGGAGACCTTTCGTTCTTATTTGAAATTCCGGCTGTCAACTCTCAGGGGACAGGAGGAGAGGCTTCTTATATTAAAATTAATAAAGGGGATGATGGCTTTAGAATGAAGCTATGGTTTGATTTCCGGAACTAGACCCGATAGCGTGTTTATTGCATAAATACCTATAAAGAGCTATTGCGTAGTATATATATTCTGTAAAATGGGGGAAAAGATTACCGATATCAGGTGATTGTTTCCCCCTTTCTTTTTATAGAACTTTGCATTCCCAAAAATTAAGAATTTAGAATTATAGGTATTCATGGTAAGAAGACAGTTACAAAGGATTAGTTTAGGATCCCTTTTTTTAATAATCGGAGCGATATCTATCTTTGCACAACCTAAGATAATGGTATCCGGTAAAGTGATATCCAAAGAAAAACAGGAAGTCGTAGATTTTGCGACCGTATATTTGAAGGGTACAACTTATGGCTGTACAACGAATGAAGAAGGTATTTATCATCTTCATGCACCGGCAGGGAAATATACACTGGTTGTTTCGGCTATAGGATATGAGACTATAGAAAAGCCCATAACTTTAGTTCATGGAGAAAGGATTAAGATGAATGTAATGATTGCCCCGTCAGTGACTGAATTGGATGAAGTTGTGGTTACCGGTATGTTTTCCCGTAAAAAGGAAGGATTTACCGGTTCTGCGGTGACGGTAAAAGGGGATGAATTAAAAAAGATCAGTACTACAAGTATTGCTAAGGCTTTGTCTACCATTGAACCCAGTTTCCGGATCATGGAAAATATCAGTGCGGGTTCGGATCCGAACCGTTTACCGGACATGCGTATGCGTGGTTCTTCCACGCTGCCTGCCGGAGGGGCCGGAGACAATAGCTTGGTGTCTTTGCAGGGAGAATACGATACTTATCCGAATCAGCCCTTATTGATACTGGATGGTTTCGAGATTGACGTGCAGACGATGGTCGATTTGGACCCGGATCGTGTACAGTCGATCACAATGCTGAAAGATGCTTCTGCAACGGCGATTTACGGTTCGAAAGCATCTAACGGTGTGATTGTAATAGAAACTTACACTCCGAAACCAGGAGAAATCAATGTGAGTTACGGCGGTAACCTGCGTTTGCAAATGCCGGACCTTTCGGCTTATAATTTGATGGATGCAGAGGAAAAAATCCAGGTTGAAGCTTTGGCTGGTTTATATTCTCCCAATGACCTGGATTCCCAACGGGACTATCAGAACCGTTTGCGTGAGGTGAAAAGAGGAGTCGATACGTATTGGTTGTCCCAACCTTTGCGGACAGCTGTACAACACCGGCATGCCCTGACGCTGGAAGGAGGAAGTGAGGCCCTGCGGTATAAATTGTATCTGGGACTCAATCAAACGCCGGGAGTAATGAAAGAGTCACGGCGTAGTACCCAGACGGCAGCGTTGGATCTTTCTTACCGTTACCGTAAATTACTGATGAAAAACAGCCTGACCGTGGATAATTCAACAGGAGATGACAGTCCTTACGGATCTTTCAGTGAATATACCCGTTTGAATCCTTATTTACGGCCTTACGGAGAAAATGGAGAAATCAATAAAATTATGCAGACCTGGGATATGATCTATCTGGGTAATTCACAACCTTATCAGGTAGCTAATCCGATGTATAATACGACCTTTCATAGTAAAGACCGGACCACCTCTTTTAGTATCCGTAACCTTTTTAAATTAGAGTATACTCCGACGGATGCCTGGCGTTTGCAGGCCGATATTTCTATACAGAAATCGACAGGTAAGGACGAGGTTTTCCGTCCTGCACAGCACACCGCTTTTGCTGAAGTGGTGGATCCTACCCTGAAGGGTGATTTTAAACGTAACCAGTCGGAGGATTTCAATTATATGTTTGCTTTTACAGCCAGTTATAACAATGTGGTCAATGATGTGCATTATCTGACGGGAAATCTGCGTTATTCGGTAGAGCAAACTCATAGCGAAGTCTATGGAGCAACGGTGACGGGTTTTCCGAACGGCAATATGGATCATATTTTGTTTGGTAAGAAATACAATGAAAACATGACCGGAAGTGAAGGAACTACCCGGGCTTTGGGAGCTGTGGCTACTTTGGGATATTCTTATGATTATCGTTATTCTGCCGATTTTAATATCCGTATCGACGGTTCTTCACAGTTTGGTAAAGACAATCGTTTTGCTCCTTTCTGGTCTGCAGGTTTACGCTGGAATATGAAGAAAGAAAGTTGGCTGAGAAATGTTAAATGGGTGGATGATGTGGTATTGCGGGCTTCATATGGGGTGACAGGTACACAAGGTTTTTCTCCTTATCAGTCCCGCTCAGTTTATACTTATACCAATTTAATATCAGCACTTCTTTAGTTTCTGAATCAAACTTAATAACCTTGTGTACCTTATCAAACCTTTCTAACAGTCTGATAACAGTATCTTTGTTATAACCTGTCTGCCTTGTCATTTGCGAATAACTAACCTCATAACATCCACATATATTTGTCTGTGGATTTGTTAGCAAATATATGTAGAAATACTTATCCTCTGGCGTAAAATCATCTTCAACCTTGTTATCGGTCCAAAAAGATAATTGAACATTTCTATATATTGCCATATCATTGCTCCTATTCTTCAAGTTCTGTCACATTGTTACTTCACTAAATCGTTGATATTAATTCTGAATCCGTCAAATTCCTTCCCTTTACTTCTAACATAGACAGACGTATCAAAGAACAACAAGTTACCACTATTGTCGGTTGCCATACTTACACCATTTCTTGTAAGACTTCCCTTTAGTAGGTCAAGTAAAATCTGTATTTCCTGCTTTGTTTCGTCTTTCATTATTTACCTCTCCATATCTCTTCATCAAGAATATATTGCCTAATAAATCTATCTGCGTACTGTGGGTGTATCAT